>Ga0172370_10003430_pt1 | contig 21928 bp, 25 predicted proteins | sample LakKiv5m_FD_114538 | JGI IMG/M metagenome (GOLD analysis project Ga0172370, IMG submission 114538) | Freshwater microbial communities from Kabuno Bay, South-Kivu, Congo - kab_022012_11.5m | ecosystem: Environmental > Aquatic > Freshwater > Lake | place: Democratic Republic of the Congo...
AAGAAATGAGAAAAAAACTAAATATGAAATTAGAAAAGGTAAAGAATTATTAGATACAGTTGATAAAGTAGAATTTAAATCTCCTTTGGATATTGAAGCAGAAAATGAAAATATAGAGATTAAAAAATCCTCAAAGTATAACTTAGATGTGATTGCTAAAAAATATGATTTAAGTGAAGATGAAATCGATGTAATCGAAATAGAAGTTGTTGAAGAGAAAAATTATAGAGATTTAGGGGAATCCATTAATATTAACTTAAGAGGTATTCAACAAATACTTGAAATCCTAGATAATCAACAAAAACAAATTGATGAACTCACTAAAAAATTATCCAAAATTTCAAAAGGATAAATTTAAAATATTTAAAGGATAGGTGAACTCTCATCATGTGTTTAGATGAGCAGGATCAAAAAGAATTAGAGAAACCAACTAAAAATGAAGATAGTATAGTTTTATATATTTTTAAGAAGATAGTTCTATCTTTGTTTAGTGTTAAGCTTTGGGCATATTTCTTATGTTTCTTTTTTTGCTGCTGGATGTTATATTCGGAAAAGATGACTGGAGAGGTATTTTCAAATACGATTTTGAGTCTTTACGGATTAACATTTGCTTTACGTGAATACTCAAAATCTCAGGCCAACAAAAATTAGAAAGGAATTTTTAAAATGGATCAACTATTGGTAAGTTTTCAGTCTCTACTTTCAGGAGTTGCCCCTTCAGCAATATTTATAGCCCTTTTTTTAGTTATAATGCAATATTTGAAGGGAAAGTTAACCGGTGATAGTGTTAAAGATTTAATCAATAAGGCACTACATCAAGAGAAAATAGAAAAAACGGAGCAAAAAGTTCAAGATATAAATAAACAACAAGAACAGATTGTAAAAGAAATTCAAGATCACGAAGAAGTGGTTGATAAAGTAACGGAGAAAATAGATAAAGTAATTATTTCTTCAAATGACAAAATGGAAAATATTCAAAAAGAAAGTGATATTAAAAAAGTAGATCAAGATATTCAAGATAAATGGAGTGATATATGATTCAGCTACTTTTTGTTTTTCTAATAATAATAACAATCACAATTTTAATTGAAAATGATGATGGTTGAAAGGTATAATTCCATTATGAAAACAAGATATGTATTATTAATTATTTTTACATTATTATTGTTACTGTCTAGCTGTGCTGCAACTAAAACTGAAATTAAGCAAATTCCCCCATTAGTGTTTGACAAATCTTCCGAATATAAAGTTGATTTGACACAAATAGACAGACCTAAACCAATACAGCCACAATATGGAAGATTAAATCCCAATGGAACAATTACTATTATTCCAAGAGAGCAACTAGAAAATAAAGATTTAATTATTTTGAATTTAGATGAGTATAAAAAGGTGGAATCTCTTATTCAACTCTGTATAACATATAAAACTATAATTCTACAACAAGAAGTTTTAATTAATGAAAAAATTAAAATTGAGAATAGTGTTAAAGAATTGGCAGAGTTAGAAAGAATTAAAGCAAATGAATATTATCAATTATTTCAAGAATCTGAAAATTCTTATAAAAATGAAATTAAAGAAAGAAGAAATGATAACTTAGTTAATAAAGTTATTCAAGGTATCATGACTGGAGCAATCATAGTTTTAGCATTATAATTCTAAATGAAGGACGCTATTAATATGCCAGAAGATATTCAGTTAACTAAAAATTTTAAGAAATCTGAGTTTGCTTGTCCTTGTTGTGGTGAGAATAAAATAGAAGTAAAATTAGTCCAATGTTTACAAAAATTAAGAGATGCTATAGGGAAACCCATTATAATTAATAGTGGGTATCGATGTTTACAACATAATAAAAGTCTTGGATCACAAAATACTTCCCAACATGTAAAAGGTAAAGCTGCAGATATAAGAATAAATGGAATGACTCCATATGATGTTAAGATAATGGCAGAAGAGAATGTTAAAGAATTTAGAGAAGGTGGTATAGGTATATATAACAGTTTTACTCATGTAGATATTAGAGATAATGGTCCTACAAGATGGATTGGATAATATTGAAAATTTTAAAATTTTAACAAATAAACTATACAACTTGAAAATATTTCATACAAAGAGATAAATTTAGATGATAAAATGTGAAATTTGCCAAAAAGAATTTAAGAAATTTGTTGGTTTGGGAAATCATGTCAGAACTCATGGTTTCACTTCTAAAGATTATTATGATAAATATTTAAAAAAAGATGGAGAAGGTATTTGTCAAAATGAGAATTGTAATAATGCAACCAAATATTATACAATGGAAAAAGGTTATTTTGGTTATTGCTCATACAAATGTTTAAATTCCTCAAAAGAGGTTCAAGACAAAAAAAGAAAAACTTGTTTAACAAATTATGGAGTTGAATCTCCTTTACAATCGAAAAAGATAAAAGAAAAGTTTGAAAAGACTTGTTCAAAAAAGCACGGTGTAAAGAATCCATTTCAATCAGAAAAGATTCGGAAAAAATGTAGACAAACTTTCTTAAAAAAGTATGGTGTTGATAATCCTTCTAAATTAAAAGAATTTCAAGAAAAACAAGAACAAACCTGTTTAAAAAATCATGGCGTTAAGCATCCTAGTCAATCTAAGCAAATAAGAGAAAAACAAGAACAAACCTGTTTAAAAAATCATGGCGTTAAAAATCCTAGTCAATCTAAGCAAATAAGAGAAAAACAAGAACAAACCTGTTTTAAAAATCATGGGGTTAATAATCCCATGCGTAACAAAGAAATCCAAGAGTTATGTCACAATAGTAGAAGGATAACATTTTATAATAATTTAATTAACTCAACCAGATTAAAAGAATTAGTTACTCCTAATTTTATATTAAAAGAATATACAGATTGCACAGATAAATCTTTGTCTTGGATTTGTTTAAAATGTCAAACTATTTTTGAAGATAATTTGATTAATGGAAAAATACCAAGGTGCCCGACTTGTTATCCTATTAAAGAAGGAACTTCAAGATCTGAACAAGAGATTTGGGAATTCATTAAATCATTGAATATAAAAGTTAGTAAACACGATCATTCTATTTTAAATAGAAAAGAACTTGATATACTCATTCCTTCTCATAATTTAGCAATTGAATTAAATGGATTATATTGGCATTCTGAATTAGGTGGCAATACACCTCCAAATTATCATCTAAATAAAATGCTTGAATGCCAAGAAAAAGGAATTCAATTAATCCATATTTTCGAAGATGAATGGATTGAGAAAAGATCAATTGTTGAATCAATAATCAAATCTAAATTAAATTTAATTACAAACAAAATACCAGCTCGAAAATGTATTATACAAAAGGTTGATAAGAAGCAAGCATTTAATTTTCTAAATAATAATCATCTTCAAGACTATATAGATGGTAATCATTTAGGTTTATTTTTTAATGGTATATTAGTATCTATATTAACTTATGGTACTCCACGTTTTAATACTAACTATGAAACTGAGATTTACCGTTTCTGTAATAAGAATGATTTAATAGTTCAAGGTGGATTGTCTAGATTAATATCTCATATTAATGCCAAATCAATTTTAACTTATGTAGACAGAAGATATGGAAATGGTAAAAGTTATTTAAAAGTGGGATTTAGATTAATAAACATCTCTACACCCAATTATTTTTATATGAAAAACTATTCTAAAAGAGAATCTCGTCTAAATTATCAAAAGCATAAGTTAAAAGATAAAATGAAAATATTTGATGAAAATCTTACCGAATGGCAGAATATGCAGTTAAATGGATATGACAGGATTTGGGATTGTGGAAATTATTGCTTCATTTCAACTAAGTAATGAACATCAATTCCTACATTAATCAGACAAAGTTCATCTACTAACTAAAGTTAGTGGTTTTCCTTGTTTAAAAGCGTTGAAAAATAAACTATAACCAAAAAATATTTTATGTAAAGGATTGACACTTAAATGCTATTTAACGTTAATGAAAAATTTAAGCTTTCACCAAATTTTTTGAAACAATATGAGAACATCCAACCTAATTGGGGTGGAGCACTAGGATATGTTACTTATAAAAGAACTTATGCTAGAATACTTAATAGTGAAACAAATCGAACAGAGGAGTGGAATGAAACCTGTAGACGTGTTGTGGAAGGATGTTTTACAGTACAGTTAAATCATTGTAAAAACTTAAAACTTCCATGGAATGCACATAAAGCTCAAAAGTCTGCACAAGAAATGTATAAGTTGATGTTTAATTTTAAATTCCTTCCTCCTGGTAGAGGACTGTGGGCAATGGGGGCTGATTTTATTTACGAAAAAGGTTCAGCAGCACTTAATAATTGTGCATTTATATCTACAGAGCAAATTAATATTCAATTTTCTGAACCATTTTGTTTTTTAATGGATTGCTCTTTGTTAGGTGTGGGTTGTGGGTTTGATACTAATGGTGCAGGTAAAATTGAAATAAAACAACCTAAAATTCTTGAATATTGTCATACTGTAGAAGATTCAAGAGAAGGTTGGGTTGAATTAGTAAGGGTATTTTTAGATGCGTATGTCGGAGATGGTGGAATACCCAAGAATGTAGATTATTCTAAAATTAGACCCAATGGTTCTCCAATTAAAACATTTGGAGGAACGGCACCTGGTCCAGATCCATTAATACAGTGCATTAAAGAAATTCAGGAAATCTTAAATCTAAGAATTGGAGAGAAAATTAGATCAACAGATATTGTCGATATAATGAATATCGTTGGGAAGTGCGTAATCTCTGGAGGTATTAGGCGCACAGCTGAGTTAGCCTTGGGTAACTATGATGATATTGATTATTTGAAATTAAAAGATCCTACTATAAATGGGGAATATTTAAATAAATGGAGGTGGGCTTCCAATAATAGTGTTTTTTGTAAAGAGGGGATGAATTATACTAATCTTGCAAAACAAACAGCAATTAATGGGGAACCTGGATATTTTTGGTTAGAGAATGCAAGAAAGTATGGAAGAATTAAAGATGGAGTTAATTGGATTGATGAGGCTGTAATGGGATGCAACCCCTGTGGAGAACAAAGTTTGGAATCCGCTTCCATTTGCAACCTTGTAGAGACTTTTCCATCTCATCATGAAAATCTAGAAGAGTTTAAACGAACCTTGAAATATGCTTATCTTTATGCTAAAACGGTAACTTTAATACCTACTCACATGGAAAAAACTAATCAGATTATGTTGAGAAATCGAAGAATTGGATTATCTCAATCTGGAATCACAGAGGCCATATATAAATTTGGAAGAAGAAATTATTTAAATATGTGTGATGAGGGGTATAAATATATTGAGTCTTTAGATAAAGTATATTCTAGATGGTTGTGTATAACCAATTCGATCAAAAGAACTTCTGTGAAACCATCAGGATCAATTTCTTTATTACCAGGTGTTACTCCTGGTATTCATTATCCCCATAGTGAATATTATTTGAGAGCAATTAGATTATCAAAAGGAAGTAATTTGATTTCTATTTTAGAGAATTCAGGATACAGAATGGAAGAATCCTTACAAAAAGATAATTCTATTGTGTGTTATTTTCCAGTTAAATCTAAAAATTTTGATCGCTCTAAAAAGGATGTTTCAATTTGGGAACAAGTGCAAAATGTCGTTGATTTACAATATATATGGAGTGATAATCAGGTTAGTGCTACAGTTTCTTTTAAAGAAGAAGAAGTAAAAGAAATTCCTCGTATTTTAGAAATATATGAGGATAGATTGAAAAGTATTTCATTTCTTCCTCTAAAGGATCATAAGTATAAGCAAGCTCCTTATATAGAAATTAATAAAGAAGAATATGATAAATATTATTCTCAGATTAAAGAATTAGATTTTGATGACTTAAATACTAATGAATTACAAGAAAAATTTTGTGATGGTGAAAGTTGTACAATTTAAAGAAGAAAGGATTTTGAGTACCATGTCTTTAGCAGGAAGTACTCTAATTACAACTGTTAATAATGAAGATTGGTTTCATGGTCCTAGTGTGGGTGCGGTTACATATAAAGAATTATTTAAAATAGGAGGAAAAATTATAAAATTGGAATTCAAAATCAGAAAATAAATGAAAATTTTAAGGAATAAAAATAATGAAATATCTAGATGAATATGTGCAAAACTTGAACGAAACTACATTCGATAATTCTATATATTTATTAGAATCAGATGTCAAAAATTATAAAATGTTAGTATTAAAGGGATCAAGTAATTGGGCCTTAACGATGCATGGTTCAAAAAAAGGAAAAACATGGATTACACCTGACGCAACATATAATTATGAAAATGAACAAAATTTACCTCAAAATAGTGATTTTCCAGAATTAATACCGGGATGTGCTATATTTAGTAATAATGCAGTAAAAATTTTAAATCCTTTTTTGAAAAAGAGTGGAGAAATATTACCAATAAGTATTGATGGAAAAACGGATGAATATTTTATCTTTAATTGTACTACGGTTCTTGATGTTTTGGATAAAAAGAAATCCACTTTTAAAACATTTAATTCTTCCGGTAGGATAATGGATATTTCAAAATTTTTTTTAAAAAAAGATAAGATTACCAGTGACATATTTAGATTGAAGGATATTAAAGAAATGGGAACGTTATTTGTTTCACAACGAGTCCATGACATTATTAAAAAATCAGATTTAAAAGGTTTTATTTTAAGGAGGGTATCATAATGAGATATCTCGAAGAATTTGTAGAAAAATTAGAAGAAGAGTTCCCTTCTATATCCCAAAAGGATATTTTGAAGTTAGAAGCTACTATTAAGTCTAAAATTCCTGATGATTATAAGGAATTTCTTCTTCAACATAATGGTGGTAGACCACAAAAATATTATTTTTCTTTTAAATTGAATTCAAAAGTTACTAAAGGATATTTAGACTGGTTTTTAGGTATACATAAAAAAATGAATGAGAATATTTATCAATATATTAAAATGTACAAAAATAGGATTCCTTCTGACCTTATCCCTATTGGACATGATCCAGGAGGAAATTTAATCTGCTTAAAAATAAAGGGTGATAACGTGGGAAGTATATATTTTTGGGATCATGAAAATGAAGTTGAAGAGGGAGAAAAACCTAATTATAATAACTTATCCTTAGTGAGTAAAAGTTTTAGTGAATTTCTTACCAAACTATTTTAAGGAGTTAATAAGTTAAATTATCTAAATGAATATATACAAAACTTAAATGAAAAAGCTAAAATGAAGATTCCAGTTGAAAAAGGTGATATGGGCCTAAGTCTAGATGAACCTCTTGCTTCTTATAAGAAACAAATTGAAGGTGGAAAATCTTGGGCTGAGTTATCGCAACAATTAAATACTCTAGCTGTTTTTAACAAAAAGAAACATCCAGATGTTGCATCTAAAGCAGAAGCCAAATTAAATGCTTTAAGAACCTGGGTTGAAAATAAGAGAAAAGAAAATCCAAAATTTGGTGATTAATTGTGGAACCTAAAAATCCGGATACTATAGTAATTAAGAATAAATATTATCCATCTGGATTAACGGAACAAATGGTATGGAATCATTATTTAGAATACAAAACTAAAATCTTAAATGAAGTAAAAAATAAACCATTACTATTATTTCTATTTGTAGATATAAATAAATATATTGTTAAAAGAAATATTGAAAATAATTCAATTAAATTAGATGATAAAAACTATGAAAATATAATTAATGGAAGAACTGTCTCTATATCAATGGAACCAGGAGATAAGTTAGATTATTTTTGTATTGATATTGATGCTCCTGATAATATTAGTGAATCACAAAAGAAAGAGGCAGTTAAAGATATAATTAATTTATATAAAATAATGAATCAGGTAAAAAAAATTAGAATTATATCAACTTCCAATGGTTATCATGTTTATGGTTTTTTAAGTAAAAAAATATCAAATGATAAAGCAATTGAAATATTAAAAAAAATATTAAATATAAAGTTTAAAGATAAATATAATATTGGAACTAGAGGAAAAGAGACTGGAATAACTTTAGATTTAACTCCAATGTACAGTAGAGGATCTCACGTTGTTCCATATTGCTTAACAAGAGAAGGCTTAATTGCCTTAGATATAACAAATAATTGGAAAAATTATAAAAGAGAAAACAGTAAGGTGAAATGAAATGGGTAATTGTGCTTATTTACATGCTATTAAAGGACAGATGACTCCAGGAAAATTAATACAAATAAAACCCTTAGTTCAGGGTGGAAATTGGGAAATGGATCCTATGTTTTGTGTAATAATGGGAGATAAGTTTCAAGAAGTAAAAGGGTATTATGCATGTACCTCAATTAAAGAAAAAATAATTAAAACAGGTTGGTTTTTTAATAGAAAAGAGGAAAAACAAAAAGATATACTTTACCAAAAAGATATAATATGTAACTTTAAAGAAGGTGCAAAAAGATATATTGAATGGTTAAACAATTTAGAGAAATATTACAAAAAAGAAATAGAGGATATACTGGCTGAACCTTGGGATTCTAATATAACTTCGATAAATCAATTTAAAAAACAGGCATTAACACAATTGAAAAAATTAATGGATGCCACTAGTTTTTTAGTAGATTTTTCAGAATTAGTAGATATGACTAGTTGTCGAACTAATTGTATGAAAGTTCAAGATATTATAATTCATGATGTTAAAGAAAAATATAGATATTTATCACAAACTATCTTCGATAAAAAGAAAAGTGATTTCAAGTATAAAATTAAAGATTTAAGTTATATGTCGGATTTTAATGCCATAAGTGAAGATTGGAGAACGATAAAATATGATCCAGAAAAACCTTGTGGTTTAAAAGAAAATGCTTTAATTAATTATATAAATTATATTTCAGAAGAAAGGTAAATAATGAAAATAGCCTACACCGGTGCTCATGGAACGGGAAAAACAACATCTGTTTTCCAAAAAGCATCTGAATTAAAAATAATGTATCCATATAAATCATTGTATATTTTACAAGAAGTAGCTAGAGATTGTCCTTTGCCTATAAATAAGGATTCAACTTATTCTTCCCAGTTGTGGATTTTTTCATCTCAATTAGAAAGGGAAATCAAATTAACAGAGACATATGATATTCTAGTTTGTGATCGAACTATTTTGGATAATATTGCTTATTTTCAAAATGTATGTCCTGAATATTATGAATATATGTTCAATTTGGTTAAACCATTTGTTAAAGAAACATATTCGGAAATCATATTTAAAAAAATAAAGGATAATACTTATTTGTATAATGATGGTTTCCGTGTAGTTGATAATAAATTTCAACAAACTATTGAAAATAATTTAATTATATTTTATGAAAAACTAATAGCTGAAGGTTATCTAGATAAAAAAGTTTTAAAATTTGAATAAGAGGTGAATAAATGGTTCATCCAAATTCTATATTATCTATAATTCCTCCACCTGAATTAGATAATTTAATTAATGACTATAATCCTGAAATTGTTAATGTATATGTAGATTTGAAAAATGCTAGTGTGGCATTATATGTTAAAGAGATTATCTTTGAGATATTACAAAATAGTGAAAAAATGATTGATAGTAGTATTTTTCAATCTATATTAATATATTCTGCATTTTGGAAAGAATATGGAATAAGAAAAAACAAAAAAGTTAATATTTATTTCTGTACAGATAAAGGTGAATCATTATATCATATAAATATAGATAAGAAATATAAAGAAAATAGGAAAATAGGAGATGTTGATTTAGCTAACTATTATGATCAATTTACTGAAATAAGAAGGAAAAATTTTGAATTGGCAGAAAAAGTATGTAATAAAATTCCAAATGTATATTTTTTATTATTAAAGTTTCTTGAATCAGACTTTCTTCCTTACTATTTAATAACTAGAAAATTTAATGATAAGAAATATTTTCACATTATTATAAGTAACGATAAAGATATGTTCCAAACTTTAATACAAGAAAATATTGTAATGGTGCATAAGTTTCATGGAATTTCTTATTTGTTAAATAGAAATGCAGCATTGAGAAAATTTATGGGTTTAGATAAAGAAATAATGGGGAAAAAGGCAGAGGAAAGATTTAAATTTATTAATAATTTAGATATAAATTATTTATCTGCAATGCAAGCAATAATTGGAGATATGGGTGATAATGTTAAAGGAATTAAAGGTATGGGTCCAGCTAAACTATTTGAATTATTTAAGGATATTAATGAAGTCAAATCTGTACTAGGTGAGTTTCAAGAACTAGTTACAAGGATAGTGGACAATGATGGAGATTTTGTTAATAGTAGCGATAACATACTTTCTTCTAACAAAAAACTTTGGGCCAAAATTCTAGAAGAGAATATTACTGTTAAAAAAGCTTTTAAATTAGTGAGTTTTGAAGCATTAAGTCACTGGTTAGATAATAATTTAACATTACAACAAGGAGAGTATTTGAGATATATTAATTCTATTTTAAATAAAGAAGAATTTAAACCCTCTGTTATACCAAAAGAAATTCTTATAAATGGATTGAATAAAATTATAAATGAGCTTTATATAAATAATGACCATTTAGAATTATTATATTCTTAGGAGATAATACTATGTTAAATTGGAATAAAGTATTAACTTATGCTAAAACAGGTGTTAGTTTACCCAGTGGGTATTTAGAAAAAACTGATAATGAGATATTGGATTATCTTAAAGAAACATCTTTACTGGAATTTTCTTCTTATTATCCAGATGTGGAAACAACATCTGTAATAACAAGCAATAGTTATTATAAAGGAGATGTTAGGCAAGGATACTATAATTTTTTTGATGAAGAAAATCTTGAAATTTTTGGAATTAAAGATTGTTATTTACCTATTGGGGAACATGTTATCGTGGGCCACCCAGTTATGGGGCCTGTAGATTTTTCAGGTATGAAATGGTGGGCATTGGACGTATTTAGATCAAAATTATTTAAAACTTTTTCTAATTGGGATTATTCCTTTACTTTTAAACCCCCTAACAAAGTGATTGTTTGTCCTTCTGATCCGCCTTTAAATTGTAATTTTGTAGTTGAATATGAGCGTTCTCACCCTACAGATTTAAGAAGAATTCCAGGGTCTCTACATAGACAATTTAAAGAGTTATGTAAATCTCAGTTAATGATTTGGATTGGTGAAATAAGAACCATGTATACAGATGCTTCCACTCCATTTGGGCAATTAACATTAAAAGGAGAGGAATTAATATCAAGAGGAGAAGATATCAGAACACGTTTAATTGATGCGTGGACAGAGGATACCATTCCTCCTATAACACTAGAGGTATATTAAATTATATGAAAAATATTTAAAGACTTTTTATGAGAAAGGATTATATAATGTCTCATTATCCTAGTATTTATGATCGTGATATCAGAATTATCGTTTCTAAACGGTTAGCCAAAAAAGATTTACATTCTATAATTAGAGACTTCATTAAACAAAAATTAACTTTTGCTATATCCAAAGTGGGGAAAGAGTTTGAAATATGGAGAGGTATATTAGATGATGATAGTAAAAAATCTAAACAATTTGGGGCAACACCTTCATCTATTATTGAAATGAGTTCTAATATTTTATCTACAAGAAATTTTGTTTGTATATGGGATCATGGTAGGGTTGTTTTTGGTTCTTTTAAAATAGGTGATATTAATTATGAAGAATCCTAAAAATAAAGGTAGTTCGTTTGAGAGATATATTAGTAAAAAACTTTCTCTATGGTTAACTAATCAAGAAAGAGATGATTGTTTTTGGAGAACCTCAAATAGTGGGGGAAGATTTACCGAAAGAAATAAAAAAAATAAAATTACAGAAAATCAGGAAGGCGATATTGGATCAACTTCAACGAAAACTTCATTTTTTACTAATATATTTCATATTGAATGTAAGAGTTATAAAGATATAAATTTGTGGTCATTAATTACTAAACAAGGTAATTTATATCATTGGTGTTGTAAATATTTAGAGGAGGCGCATAAGAATACAAAACATTTATTATTGATTGTAAAACAAAATAATAAACCGGAACTTATAATAATTGAGAATAACTTTCTAAATGCCTTTGATATTGATCCTATTTTGACTATGAATGAATTAGACTTATTCATTGTAAAATTTTCAGATTTTTTAAATATCAATGTTAAAAAACTTATGAAAAATGGGTTATATTATATATATTAAAAAATAATATTAAAAGTTCTCACCTCCATGAATATGCTATAGGAGGAGGATTTAATTTCCTCCTCCAATTTTTTTTTCTTTATATATATTAAATTACATAGAATATGATTAACAGGAGGTGAATTATGAAATGGTATTATAATGCTGTTTCTCAAACTCTTCTGATTATAGAGGAGTTTGAAGCAAAATTTCTCCAAAGGAATGGAGAAGTTGATGATTTATTTGATGGTGGATATATCATAGTAGATAATGATTTATCCACTAAAATTCAGGATGGTGTATGCGAAATATATCAGCCTGAAGAATTAGAAGATGAGGTTCGAATTATGAAATCGGGTAGGTTCAACGGTGTATTTCATGAATTTGATCCTCAATTTGATCCTCACGGAATATTTTCTGAAATGCAGGAGAGACTCAATAGGTCTCTCCAATAGAGGTGAGGAGGAGATTGTAATTTTGGAGATTAGTGAAACAAAAATCTCCTCCTCTTTTTTTTGAATAAATTAAAAAGGGAGATTACTTAAACTCAATGGAATCAGTTGAATTAAACTATGTTATACAAAAACATCGTGCTAGAAGAGCTGGAATACATTTAGATTTTCGTATTCAATATCCCAAAAAACCTGCTCTCGCTTCTTTTGCCATAGCCAAGAAAGATAGGTTTCCAGAATTTAGTGAAAAATTTTTAGTAATTAGAACTCCAGATCATGGATTGGAATGGTTAGATTGGACTAAACCTATTGAAAAAGGAAATTATGGAGCTGGAACATTTGAGATAATTCAAAAAGGAAAATTACAAATTGAAGGTTGGAGTAATAATCATATTACATTTAAAATAGATGGTCCTAAAATTAAAGGGAGGTATACCTTAATAAGAACATATGGAAGAAAATCTAAAACTTGGTTTTTAATCAAGACAAAGAAACAGAATTAATTTTTAATGATGCTATAATTAGTCCGATATAAGGAAATATTAGCTATGGAGAAATTAAAAAAAATTAATATCGAAAATTTTTCCGATTTAAGGAATGCTAAGGAGGTTTCATTTTGCAGATATAAATTAGATGTTTTTGATAAGAGAAATTACTGTAAAATATGTTTATTATCAGATATACATCTGGGAGCTAAATGTTCTGATTTAGAATTATTAGGAAAATTAATTGATAAATGCTTAAATGAAAAAATATATGTTATATTAATGGGAGATTTAATTGAAGCTTCAACGAAAAATTCTGTAGGATCAGGTGTGTATGATCAGAATCTGAATCCCAATGAACAGATTTTTCTTTTAATGAATTTATTAGAACCTCTATTTAAAGAAAGATTAATATTATCTATATTAAGAGGAAATCATGAGGAACGATTTAAAAAAGATGTAGGTATTGATATTTCTAGTATTATTGCTTGTACTAATGAAGTTTCTTATTTAGGAACAGGGGGTTTTCATTATTTAAATGTAGGAAATATTAGTTATAATTTATATTGTGTTCATGGTAATAATAGTTCTAACTTATTAACAAGTAAAATTAAGAAAGTTATTGATTATTCAAAAACAATTGAGGGATTCGATATTTTTGCTTATGCTCATGTACATGAATTAATGTGGTGGGAGAATATAATACAAAAGGTAAATAAGAAAAAAAGAAAATTAGAATATCAAAAAAGATATTTCATTATAACTGGGCACTATTTAAATTATGAACAGAGTTATATGAAAGGTTCTGGAAGTTTTCAAACTATTAAAGGTAGTCCAATTATAACTTTATACAGTGATGAAAAAAGAATTGAAATTGAAAAATTTTCTGAATAAAAAAAGGAAACCAGTGCTGGTTTCCTTTCAGTAATGTCTTATTTCACCTATTCTTACAGATGTTTAACAATGTTTTCCCATTTTCTCTCCAAAATTCCAATGCTTCTTCATGCATTTCATCAATTTCTTCATCTGTGAATTTTTCCCATTCTTCAAATAAATGGAGTTCACATCCAATCTTCATGTGTTGATCAAGTATCAACACAAACCACTTAAGTCCAGTAATCTGAATGGGTTCCTTCGAGATAGGAACTTCTTCACCATAAGTGGTATTCTTGAATTTGGCTCCTTGAAGATCTGCTCTCCAAAGGTTGACTCTCCAAAGGTCTGCTTTCTCGAGATTTACTCCTTGAAGATTCACTTCTTGAAGGGTTGCATATCGAAGATTTGCTTCTTGAAGGTTCACGTCTTGAAGATTTGCTCCTTGAAAGTTTGCAAATTGAAGGTTCGCTTCATAAAAATCTGCTCCTTGAAGATCTGCTCTCCAAAGGTTGACTCTCCAAAGGTCTGCTTTCTCGAGATTTGCTTCTCGAAGATCTGCTCCTTGGAGATTTACTTCTCGAAAATTTACTTCTTGGAGGTTTGCTCCTTGGAGGTTTGCTCCTGATAAATCTGGAGTAATTCCAGGATTTTCTTTCCTCCATTGATTCCAATTTTTAACCCCTGACTTGAGTATTGCGAGATGCTCTGTATTCACTTTCTTTTTCTCCTTTTTCTTCAATTTCTTCTCTTCGTTTTTTAAATATGGATATTAATATGTCTCCATATCTACTTAAAATTTCAAATTTAGATGTATTAGGGGGAAATTTTTTCCTAAATTGTTTATCATCTTTTAATATATCTTTCCATTCTTCAAAGGAATAGCAATCTGAATTAATTATCATATGTTTATCTAAGAATATAAAATCTTCATCAGTATTAAAGTAAATTTTCATTGGAGTTTTATTAATTGGAATATTATCTTTATTACTGATAATATAACAATTTTTGAATGTACAGCATTCGAAATTAATGAACTCAAAGCCATTGAAGAATTTTGATGAAATAAAATCTATATATAATAAATGTGTATTATAGAATTTGGCATAACTCATGTCAACAAATTTTGCACTTTGCGTGTATTGTATTACTGAATTTTCCAAATTGGCTCTTCTAAAATTGCAATTATCAATATTACATTCTATAATGCTACATTTTGATAAATTTACATTTTCAAAGTTATATCCTGTTAAATCTTTTCTATATAAAATAATTCCGGATAAATCAATTATATCATTTGTTATTTTTCTTGAATTCCAATTATCTTTGCCCATTTCTAATTTCATAAAATCCTGTTTGTTCATATGATTTCTCCTTTATCTAACAATCCTTTCCCATTTTCTCTCCAAAAATATTAATTCCTTCAAATTCTAAGTTAAAATCCAACCCTCTTTTACATCTCTTAATTGTGCATTTGAAATTTAATTCTGGTTGTATTGTCATATTTATCTCCTAGCAACAAAAATAGAGATATCTAAAGATATCTCAGAGATTAATTGGTTATTATTTAATATATATAATTACAATGGAAAATAGCAAGATGATTCGAAATTTAGTTAGGATAAACTAAAAAATGCTAATTCTGATTTGTTATATGGAAAGAGGATTATAATGCAATATAGCCAATTAAGACCTTTTAGAATTATTCCAGATATAAAAATACCTAGTGAACTTGAGAATAAAAAAAATGTCTGTTTATTTGTATTTTCAGAAAATACAGATTTTCTAAATATTTATGGAAGATTAAAAATTCCTCCAAAATATACTAAAAATGTATTTATTCCAACAACTAAAAAACCTTTAAATTCAAGATTGACTTCTAACTATAGAAAAAGTTTAGTGGATTATAAACTCAAACCATTGACTGAAATTTTAGGAGGAGATTATTCAAATCTGATAGGACATAACTTTTTTTTTGATTCTTCTGTAATAATGAATATAGGAATATCAAAATGGGATTTAGGAAGATATGATACAGGAAGGGGATACAAATTTGTTGAATATATTCTTGGTTTTTTAAATGGTATACCATCTGCTTCTTTTGAAAAAACCTTATTATACATTGTTGATTTAGAAAAAGATCTCCCATTTAAATTAAAACAAAGAAAATTTTATCCCATACTGAAAGATTTATATTTATTTAATGCTGGAAAAATAGATATTCCATATGATAAAATAATTTTATTTTATTGTAATCATGAGAATTCTGATTACGTCCTATTATTTGATAAAAACTCTATACGGCATGACATAAATAGAATTAAAAACGTAATGAAAGTTTTACAAAAAGAAACAATTAAAGGAAATGTTATTAATAAAATTAACACAATCAACAATGATTTACAAGATGATTCTGAAATATTAAAAAGTATTCCAGAGAAAGATATTTCTTCCATTAAAAATATGGTATCAAATTTTGTAACGAATTTAAAAGTTAAAAATACTGATATAAAAAATAAGGATAATTTAGTAATGAACTCCTTATATTATCATTTGACAGGTAATCCACTAAAAGCAAAATCTATAACAGATAAAATAAATAAAAAAGAAGTAACTTCTAAAACTAAATCAGATATAGTACAAAGAAAAATGAAGTATATTGTAGCCAAGGAGAAAACTGAAAATATTTCTCGAGATCCTATAATAAAGTTAACTAACATAGCAGAATTGACAGATAATATTAATCCACAACATATTCTGAATTTAAGAAGAAGAGAATTTGAAAGCTATTTAAAAAATGATATTGAACAATCTTTTAAAACTTTAGAATATGAAACAATGCCTTTAAAATTAAAAAGTTTTAATACTAAATTAGAGGTGACTAGCCCTAGTGATATTTCTAAAACAGAATATGAAGTATTTAATATTATATTAGAAGATAATTTAGGTAAAGAGCATCCTGTAACTATTAAAATGCCCCATTTAACTAGTAATGGAACATTTTTAATTTATGGTCAAGAGAAAGTTCTGATTACACAACTTATCACATATCCTATTTTCTTTTTAAAAGAATATCAAAGTAGATTTCAATCCTCATATTCAACCTTTGCGATCCATAGTAAAAAATTAAGAAATATTTCATATTTAACCATTACAATTTCTAACTATAAAATACCTTTAGGCATACTTTTGGGATATAAGTTAGGTCTAAAAAAGACTTTAGAATTATTTAATATTAAGAATTATTCGTTTGTTGATAAAATTTCAAAAGAAGATAAAACTAATTCTAGTTTAATTAAAATCTCTAATGATCTATTTTTGAAATTTTCTTTAGAGGGTTTAACGGAAGTTCAACAAGAGATAATTAATTCTATAATTAAGGATTCTAAAAATTTTAAAGACATAATGAAAGATGAGAATTCTTTTGAAAATAAGGATTTATGGAGAGAAGTTTTAATTAGAAGTATTGGTAATAGAGCTGGTATTTATTATATTGATAAAACCTGGGATAATGTTGTTACACCCATTGAAAAAGATATTTTGAGTTCCAGAAATGATCCTTCTGATATAGTTAATATTATCAAATATATGTCGATTGGTACAGTAAATGGAAAAATAGATGATCGTAATGATATATTTAAACAAAGAGTTAGAACATCTGAAATTTTTGCTACGCAACTATTAAAACAAATTAAAGCGGCATATTCAGAATATCAGGCTAAAAGGGCTGCTGGAGATCCAAATGCTAAATATAGAATTAATTCATTAAAGATTTTTTCAGAGATTTTAGCATCAAAAGGTATGCCTGGAAATGTTCAAATGTTTGAATCCATTAATCCTCTAGAAGAGTTATCCGTATTAACTAGAGTTACTCCAATCGGTATTGGTGGAATTATGGATTCAGACGCGTTTCCTGAAAGGGCAAGAAATATACATTATAGTTATTATGGAAATATAGATCCTCTAGAGACTCCTGACAATGCCAATATCGGTATACAACAACATTTATCAATTGGAGCAAATATTACTAATGCTCGAGGTATGTTTGCATTACAAGATAGGGATACAATTAAACCTTCTGCCATACTTAGTACTACATCATGTATGATTCCTTTTGTTAATCATGATGAAGGTGCTAGAATAACTATGGCTGTTAGTCAGGCAAAACAGGCTTTTCCTTTAAAAAATACAGAAAATCCAGCTGTACAAACAGGTTATGAATCTATATTCTCTAATATGTTATCTAATAATTTTATAAAAAAATCCCCAATTTTAGGTAAAACAGAAGAAATAACAGATGAATATATTTCCATTAAAGATAAAAATGGAATAATAACAAATATAGATATTAAACCTATAATATTAAGAAGTGGACAGGGTAAAAATGGGTTAAGTATTTTTAAACCAACTATTAATATTGGAGATAAAGTAAAACCTGGAGATATTATTGCAGAAGGCGCTAATATTAAAGATGGAACAATTTCAAATGGAGTTAATTTACTTGCTGCATTTATGCCTTGGAAAGGTTTAAATTTTGAAGATGGAATGATAGTCAGTGAAAGTGCGGCAAAAAGATTAACTTCTTTACATCAAGAAGAGTATACAGCTATATTGAAAGAAAATGAAGATATAGCATTAATAGTTAAAGTGGGGGATTATGTAAAAAAGGGAGATATATTAATTTCATATTCCAGTACAATAACCGATGTTGAATCATATAATAATATTAGAGCAGGTGTAAATGGTAAAGTAGTATCCATTGAAATATATGATAATTTACCAGAGGGATCTGAAGTACCTGAATTATTAAAACCACAATATAATGCATTTAAAAAATATTTCACTAAGATTAATAAAAAATACTATAAAGGTACTTTTAAAGATAGAAATGAAAAAATGGAGGGCTTACAAATTCGATTCATGGTGATGGAAGAATTAAGTTTGGTACAGGGAGATAAAATTAATAATCGTCATTATAATAAAGGCGTGATATCGAGAGTCGAAAAAGATGAAGATATGCCACTGACACCTTGGGGAGAAAGAATACAAATCGTATATAACCCTATTAGTATTATTAACCGTATGAATCCTGGTCAGTTAATGGAGGCAGAAGTTGGATTAATTAGTAGAGAACTAGGAAGAAAAATGAGTATAATTTCTCGAGATAAGTTTCAAAATGTGTATGCTAAAATTTTAAGCTTTCTTGATGCTACTCCCCTTAAAACTTATATGAAAAGTACCATATCCAATATAAAAAATTTAAGTGATGTGGAATACAATAAAATAAAGGATAAAGTAACAAAAGATGGATTTATTCCATTAATAATTCCTCCTTTTAAAGGTCCATCCATTGATAATATTTTAAATGCATTAGCAGTTTTGGGATTAAAATCAAGATATCCATTAAAAATTAAAATAGAGGGTGAAGAAAAAATCACTGATCCAGTATCTGTTGGAGTAATATACGTATATAAATTAGAACATTTGGGGGAAAAGAAAATACATTCTAGAGGTTTGGGACCATATGTTGCTAAAATATTTACTCCAACTCAAGGTAAGAAAAAAGAAGGTGGGAGACAAATAGGGGAAATGGATTTTTACTCTCTTTTAAGTTATAATGTTCCCCATGTTGTGGATGAACTTTTAGGTCCATTAAGTGCAGACCATAAAACAAAGCAGGAGTTAATAAGTGATATAATACGAACAGGTAGTGCTGATTTTAGAGAACCTAAAACCAATCCAGTTCATAATTTATTTGTTCAAATGATGAGAGCAATTCATTTAACAGCAGATTAAGAAAGGATTAATGTATGGTAACTTGTCAAATTTGTGGTAGAGAATTTGAAAAATTTTCCAGATTAGGAAGTCATTTATTAAAACATAAAGTTCTAGCCAAAGATTATTATGATAAATATTTAAAAAAAGATGAAAATGAGCATATTTGTAATAATGAATCCTGTAATTGTAATACTCCATTTTGGTCTTTAGAAAAAGGATATCAAAAATATTGTTGTTCCAAATGTTCTGCCAATTCTGTGGAAGTAAGAAAACTAAATAGGGAAACATGTAAAAAAAATTATGGTACTGAATATCCCCTGCAATCGGAGGAAATAAGAAATCGTGCAGTAATGACTAATTTAAAAAAATATGGATGTGAATATACATTTCAATCTGAAATAGTTAAGAAAAAATCTAAAAGAAGTATGATTGAAAAATATGGAGTTGAATACTCTTTTCAAAACGAAGAATTAAAAGAAAAAGGTAAACAAACATGTTTAAAAAAATATGGTAATGAGCATCCTTGTAAAAATAAAAATATCATTCATAAAATACAAAATACCTGTATGAAGAGATATGGTGTATCTCATCCCTGTAAATTATCAGAGATACAAAAGAAAATCAAAGAAACACATATAGTTAGATATGGCGTGGATAATATTTTTAAATTGAAATGTTTCATAAAAAAAAGAGAGCAAACCTGTTTAGAAAAATTTGGGCATAAATCACCAATGCAGTCAAATATTATTAAAAACAAAATAATAGAAACATGCCTTAAAAAATATGGGGAAAAAAATATATTTCTCGTAAAGAATTTTGTAGAAAAAGGTAGATTGGTTAAAAGAATTAAATTCTATAATTCTTTATTGAACTCAAAAAGATTAAAAGAAAAAGTAAAACCGAATTTTTCTCTGGAAGATTTTAAAGAAGATGGAAACGTTAAGAAAAAGTTTTCATGGATTTGTTTAAAATGTAATTCTATATTTGAGGATAATCTAAATAATGGTAAAATACCAAGATGTTTATCTTGTTTTCCTATTCATGTAGGAATTTCAAAATATGAACAAGAGTTATTTGAATTCATCAAATCTTTAGATTTAGAAGTGGAAAAACATAATCGTACCATTTTGAATGGAAAGGAACTGGATATTTATATTCCTTCCCATAATATGGCTATCGAGTTTAATGGACTCTTCTGGCATTCTGAATTGAATGGAAAAAATTCAAATTATCATCTAAATAAAACGCTTGAGTGTCAAGAAAAAGGAATCCAATTGATTCATATCTTTGAAGATGAATGGATCGAGAAGCGAGAAATAATCAAGTCTATAATTAAATCCAAACTTAATCTAATTACAACTAAAATTCCAGCCAGAAAATGCATTATTCAACCAGTCTCAAATGGGGAAGCATTTGAATTTCTAGATACAAATCACCTTCAAGGTTATATAAGTGGAACTCATATTGGGCTGTTCTTTAATGATAAATTAGTTTCTATTTTAACTTATGGTAAATCAAGATTTAATCAAAATTATAAACTTGAAATTCTACGTTTTTGTAATGAAATAGATACAGTAGTGGTAGGATCTTTGAGTAAGCTAATTAATCACATTAATTCAGATTCTATAATAACTTATATTGATTTAAGATATGGTACAGGAAATTCATACAAAAAAATTGGGTTTAGACAACTGTATGTATCTAAACCCAATTATTTTTACATGAAGGATTATTTAATTAGGGAATCACGATTAAAATATCAAAAACACAAACTAGAATCAATTTTAGAACAGTATGATCCTAATTTAACTGAATGGCAGAATATGCAGTTAAATAAATATGATAGAATATGGGATTGTGGAAATTTAGTATTATTTCCATGCCTAGCCAAGGAAAGCCACTAACTTCAGTCAGTGGATGAATTTGGTATAACATTCATAAAGAATTAGCTTTAGCTAATTCCTGAATTTCTTTTGGATAAACTTTCAAATATATCCTTTTAATTTCAGGAGATTTACTTGTTAATCAGAAAAACTTATTCGGGATTGATTGCTGGAAATAAATCAAAAATCCTCCACTTGGAGAATCTTTTGAAATACTTACAGCAATCTTCTGAATATGTTTTCTCCAAAGGTA
>Ga0172370_10003432_pt1 | contig 21921 bp, 30 predicted proteins | sample LakKiv5m_FD_114538 | JGI IMG/M metagenome (GOLD analysis project Ga0172370, IMG submission 114538) | Freshwater microbial communities from Kabuno Bay, South-Kivu, Congo - kab_022012_11.5m | ecosystem: Environmental > Aquatic > Freshwater > Lake | place: Democratic Republic of the Congo...
AGGAATTAAAATATGTTCAGAATTTATTAAATGAAAGACCGCGAAAAACATTAAACTGGAAAACGCCCAAAGAATCTTTTAAAGAATTATTAGTTAATGGTGCTGTTGTTGTTTGAACTCAAGAAACCCCGAAAGCTTTTGCGATCAGGGTTTTATTTTATTGTTTACTTTTTTAGCATGTCTGGAAGTTTTTTCCAGACATAAATTCTTCTGTGCCACTTTGTGTCTTGGAATCAGACTCAACCAATTTCGCATAACGTTTTGAAAAATAGACATAATAGCGTCCTTCGGTATAACCCATGAAACTATATATCACATTTGATTGGATATATTTCTTGAGCGCTTCGATAAAGTCCTTTGTTTTGACGCGATAACTATCTTCCTCACCAGCTGCACGAAAAAAGAAAGGTGTCTTTTTTTGATCTTCTATATTTTCATATCCGATAGCCAATGGCATTTTTAACCCAACCAGCACTTGTAATTCATGATGAGGAACCATCGGTTCTTCTGGGGTCTGAAAAATTTCAATGAAACCGCCTTCGTAATTTGTTTGTAGCATAATCAAATTTTTATATTTAAAATAATCCTATACCTCAGTCCATATTGTGTCAATATAAAATTTGGACAGATAAAAACCAGCATATTCTTTTTGAAAGGCTGGTTTTTATTTTTAGAGATATATTCTTTTTACTCGTCCAAGCTTATCGCATTAACGAGTGTAATGAACTCTTTATTTTTGTCCGGTACAACACCCGGTACTTTAAGTCCATGTCTCAGAGCGTCACGGAGCTCATTATTAAAATTGAAGTGATAATATGACTCACTTCCATTTCCACCAAAAACTGTATTCACTGAATCATCTGCGAGAAGATTCACTTCAAAAGGGAATTTTTGATTCCCGTTTCGTTTAATGGTTATAACAATTAACCCCATTGCTTTATTCTCTTACACAAAGGCATGCCGGTCTCGGTAAGTCATTTTTTCGGTTATCATACCATCTTGTAAATACTCAATTTCTTTAAAAGAGGTTTCTTTTAAAATCTTTTCAAATATTGGTTTCGGATCAAATCCGATATTCTCAATAATATTGAAACAAATATACAGTTTGGATTTTGTCATGTGTTAAGGTTTCAGAGGTTATTTTCCCCCATTTAAACACACTCAAGGGATTTCCGCAATCTCTCAATGTATGGTATATTTTCTCTCATGTCAGACAATAAACAACTTGAATATAAACGCCATACACTTGCCCATCTCCTTGCATCAGTGGTTATTAAAAAATATCCTGATGCAAAGCTTACATTAGGGCCTGCAATTGACGATGGATTTTATTATGATATTGATTTCGGAGAGAAAAAATTAGAGGAAAAAGATTTGAAAGACTTACAGAGTGACATGCGCAAAGGTCTTTCAAAATGGACCGAATTTACCCACAAAGAAGTTTCCGCTGATGAAGCTCGAGAACTCTACAAAGATAATCTCTACAAATTAGAGCTTATCAACGAAATTGCTGAGCGTGGCGAGAAAATAACATTGTACACTTGTAACGATTTTACTGATCTTTGTCGCGGTGGACACACGAAAAATCCTGCAAAAGAAATTAGTGCCGATGCTTTCAAGATTGATCGTATGGCTGGTGCCTATTGGCGCGGAGATGAAAAAAATAAAATGCTCACCCGTATTTACGGACTAGCGTTTGATACCAAAGAAGAACTTGATGCACATCTTCAATTGCGAATAGAAGCTGAACGACGTGATCACCGTAAAATTGGTAAAGATCTTGAATTATTTACATTTGATGAAGAAATAGGAAAAGGTCTTACACTTTGGCTTCCTAAAGGAAATATCATAAAAGAAGAACTTGAAAATTGGGCAAAAGAAACTGAATATCAGTGGGGATACGAACGAGTTACCACTCCTATTATCACAAAAGAAAACCTTTTTTATACATCGGGTCACTTGCCTCTTTATAAAGAAAGTATGTACGCCCCTATATCAATCGAGGAAGAAAATTACTACATCAAGCCCATGAACTGTCCTTTTCATCATAAAATATATTCCGCACTTCCACGTAGTTACAAAGAGCTTCCTTTGCGATTTGCAGAATATGGTTGGTGTCACCGATACGAAGATTCAGGTAGCTTATTCGGACTGATGCGTGTACGAGGAATGCAAATGAATGATGCACACATTTATTCAACCCCAGAACAAGCTGTTGATGAATTCGTTAAAGTCATTCAATTGCATGAATACTATTATAAAAAACTTGGTATTGAAAAATACGAAATGGAATTAGCACTTCGTGATCCAAATAAAATTGATAAATATCATGGTGAAGAAAGTGATTGGAAGTTAGCCGAGAAAATGACTATACAAGCTATGGAAAAATCAGGTGTACCTTACAAAATAGCTCATGAAGGTGCTGCATTTTATGGTCCAAAAATGGATTTCCAAATTTATTCAGCAACTGGTCGTTCGTTTACTGCTTCCACTAATCAATTAGATCTGTATATGGGGAAACGGTTTAAACTCGAATACACTGACAAAGATGGCTCTTCAAAGAATCCTTATATTATTCACCGAGCACCACTTGGAACTCATGAACGATTTATTGGATTTCTTATAGAACATTTTGCAGGAATTTTCCCTGTTTGGCTTTCCCCTGTTCAAGTTGCTGTATTACCTATCAGCAATGAACATCATGCAGTCTATGCTGAAGAAATCGTGAAGACTTTGAAAGAACACGGTATCCGTACTGAATATGCACCTGAAGGTTCACTCGGTAAACGTATTCGCGAAACAAAGACAAAAAAAATCCCCTATCAAATTGTTGTAGGTGATGCAGAACGAGATGGAAAAACAATAACTGTCGAAGGACGTAATGAATTAAAACTTGAAAAAATAGTACTCGAAGATTTCATCGCACGCATTACTGATGAAATAAAAAATAGAACTGATCAAAAATAACTATGAAGGAAATGTTTCGATTTTCTCCGTCTTCCATATAACTTGTGGAAAGATTTCTTGTATATATTCCGATGTAAAAATATTTTGAAGTTCAACATCAATTTCTTTTTTGCGTGCTAGAGGTAAATTTCCAAAAATATATCGGTACAAATCATCACCCATCTTTTCTTGTAATGTTTTCCATATACGAATAGCTTCATTAAATGCTGGCATTTTTCGTACTTCCCATCCATTTTTTTGGAAGACTTCTTGCTCATAGGCATGAGCTGCAATTTCAAGTATTGGTAACGGTATATCATAATCTTGAACACCATGAATTTTCTCGTGAAGTGCCATAGCTCCCCATCTATTGGTAATAACAAAAGGTTCAAGATAACGACTCATGGGATAATCTCCAGCTGCAAATGTAGCCTCATTCATAAGTAATGTTTTATCGGGATACGTCGTTTCAAACGTACTGAAAATCGGTACAATCGGGATTCGTCCATGCCATGTTTGTACTCCACGATCTCCTTTTTCATCTTCTTTGTTGTATGGCAATATTTTTTCTCTTTCACTTTGCGCTTCATCACTTGCAAGACCATATCCTCGATATATCATACCGTCCAAAGCTGCACGCGAATGATCTTGATCTTTGGTATATTCCTCTATACCTTTTACAAATGTATCCATTTCTTTGTGATCAACCATAATAATACGTGATCCACGCATATATTTTTTCTGCTCTTCGGTAATAAAAGAAGAAAACATTCCAATGAATTTTTCACTCACGACATGTTCTATTTCCTCATATGATTTTCGTTGTTCAAGAGGAATATGTCCTTCAAAATTATTACGGAGTGCAGAAATTTGATCATCTCTCAAATACCGAGGCTCGATGTCTGCTCTGTGTTCTAATTCTTCTATTTTCAGTTGTTTGAACATAAAAATGAGCTATTCCTTAATTATACAAGATAGAGGCACATATTTCATCTTTGAAAGAGAATTTTATTGATAGTGGTTCCTTCATGAGTATTTTTCCAAGGATGTTGAAAATTGCCACTTTTTATCTCTTCAGAGCTTATTTTTCGAGGTACATCACCATTTTTCAAGTCCATTCCGGAAAAAAATTCTTCAATTGCAAAACCAATTTTAGGAATACAAGAATTCTCACCTTGTATTCCTTTAAGAATATCTGGTCTAAAAATTGCAACATCTGACGGCTCATATATGACTTTTGAAAGATCATGATTACGAATCATAACCATCTTGAAGCGTTTTGTCATAACCGTATTATTCGACAAAGGAAATGCAAAATATATTGATCGATATTTATCTTCAAATAAACCACCCTCTTCAGACGCGCTTGCGCTTCCATCGAGAGAAGTCATAAACACACTGCTCGCATGCTGAACTAAAAGATTTAATAATTTTTCGAGTAATTTAAAAGAGTTCTGCTCCCAATGTTTTCGAGTTTCTTTTCTTGCTTCATCAATAAAACGAAAGACATCCATCTTTGTCCATAACTCTTCCGGAGTAAATTTATTTTTCACTTCTTCGGGTAATAAATCATAAAGCTCTTTTGTTGTATCTCTTTCTTCATAGGGAACAAAATCGCCTATAACCTTTATAAACTCTGCAGAAGGCACATGACTTTTTATTTTATTTTTTTCTTCTTCTGAATGTTTAATTTCTTGGAAAATCGTCTCAAATTGTCGTTTGGTAAGAATTGGTTCTGGATGTAGTGTTCGATAGGTAATATCTTCTTGTATTATTTGAGGAATCAATTTTTCTATTTTTGCTAAAGAATCAATCATTTTTTTCTCTTTTTCAAGAGCATTGATTGAATCAAGATTTGATTGAGGTAATTCAGACATAGATATTAAATATCCAATTGCGCGTATTTCGCATTACTTTGAATGAATGATTTTCGTGGAGCAACTTCTGATCCCATAAGCGTATCAAATGTATGATCAGCTTCTTTTGCATCATCAACATTAACTTGTTTCAAAATGCGAGTCTCGGGATTCATGGTAGTTTCCCATAACTCTTCGGGGTTCATTTCTCCCAATCCTTTATATCGCTGGATATGGATTTTATTTGATTTTGCACTTGCTTGTCCTGAGCTTGTCAAAGTGGCTTCTGTATCTTCGACTTCTTCTTCCACACTTTCATCTTCTTCTGATACCTGTACTTCTTGTGCTACAGGACCAAACTTTGCAAGCACTGATTCTTTTTCCTCATCCGAGAAAGCATAGTGAATCTCTTTACTTTTTTTAATTTTATAGAGTGGTGGTTGTGCAATATATAAATATCCTGCATCAATAATTGGTCGGAAGTAACGGAAAAATAGTGTCAAAAGTAATGTACGAATGTGCGCACCGTCAACGTCGGCATCTGTCGCAATAATAATTTTCTTATAACGAATTTTCTCAATATCAAAAGTTTCTCCAATAGAAGTCCCAAGCGCAATCACCATCGATTTAATTTCATTATTCGCAATCATTTTGTCGAGTCGTGCTCGTTCAACATTCAAAATCTTTCCTCGAAGTGGCAAAATTGCCTGGGTACGACGATCACGTCCTTGTTTACCCGAACCTCCAGCTGAATCTCCCTCTACCACGAATATTTCTGATTCATCCGCATTTTTTGTTTGACAATCAGCCAATTTTCCAGGAAGCGTGAATCCCTCGAGAACACCTTTACGTAATATAGAATCTTTCGCTGCTTTTGCTGCTTTACGTGCAAGCATAGCAAGTTCTGCTTTACGCAAAATCATTCTTCCATCATCAGGATTTTCTTCTAAAAATGAAGCAAACGCATCACCAAAAACTGATTCTACAACACCGCGTGCTTCGGGTGACCCCAATTTATCCTTTGTCTGACCTTCAAATTGCACCTCGGGCATTTTAATAGACACTACCGCGGTCAAACCTTCGAGTACATCGTCTCCAGTAATGTTGTCGGCTTCTTTGATAACTTTATTGTTTTTATTATAGTTATTAAGCGTTCGCGTCAGCGCTGTTTTAAATCCTGTCACATGCATACCACCGCCAGGATTATAAATATTATTTGCAAAAGAAATAATTCTTGCCGTAATATCATCAACATATTCAAGCGCGACTTCAACAGTAACAGGACCCGGTTGTTCTGGAATCTTAAGTTCTTTTTCTATATAAAATATTTTCTTTTGTAATTTTTTTTGCCCATGATTATAATGACGTACCATAGAAACAAGTCCTCCTTCAAAATAATACGACACCGACGGAGCTTCTATTCCTAAATCATGCGCCCAAAAAACAGTATCTTCTTTTTTAGGAACAAGAATATCAATATCTATTGTTCGTGCGTCAATAATACGAATGCGTAAATCACGAACAAGATATGCTTGTTCACGATAGTGATCAATAATACGTTTCCAAGAAAAATCGATCGATTTAAAAATTTCAATATCTGGTTTAAACGTAATAATAGTACCCGTACGACTGGATGAGCCAACTTTTTTGACTTCCATTTTTGGTTTACCTTGTGAATATTCTTGAACAAAGACACCACCATCACGATGGACTTCGGCTTTCATATAAATAGAAAGAGCGTTCACCACTGACGCACCAACACCGTGAAGACCTCCGGAAACAACATAACCTTTATCTTCACCGCCGAATTTACCCCCTGCATGAAGTGTCGTTAAAATAACTTCGAGAGCAGAAACTTTTGCTTTGGGATGTTTATCAACGGGAATACCCCGTCCATTATCTACAACACGTATCATATCGTCAGGAAGAAGTGTAATTTCAATTTCATTACAATGTCCTGCCATCGCTTCATCACGAGAGTTATCAAAAATTTCCTTTACAAGATGATGAAGTCCATCAGGTCCTGTAGAACCAATATACATACCAGGACGTTTACGAACAGGCTCGAGTCCTTCGAGAACCGAGATATCTTTTGCACTATATGAACCTTCTGTTTTTTTAATCATAAAAATAACAAGCTCTTCTTTATGAGACTATGTGAAGAGTACTAAAAGTATAGCAAAAAACTAGCTAAAATACTAGCCCAAAAATGTGCAAAACTCGTTGAAAAATAAGGATAAAAATACCTTTTATTACGGCGAGTGAGGAGCGAAATGAAAGAGTCATCTCTTTCATTTCGTCCGAGCGAAGACGTAATATAGGTGGAATATCTCGCCCTTCTGGGACGCGAACAAACACGAATAAAATGAGTTTAAACACCTCAAAGAGCTCTATTCGAGAGAACCTTTATTTATTTTTTAATTTCATCTTTTATTTCCCTGAGCATCTTCTTTATCTCTTCAAAATCAGCTTGCATATCGCGTATTTCACGTTCAGCTTTTCGATCGACATCATAATCATAGCGTGCCATCACACGGTCACGTTCAGCTTGTCTATTTTGGCTCATAAGTATAATCGGTGCTTGGAATGCAGTAAGCGATGAAAGCACTAAATTGAGAAGAATAAACGGATAGGGATCCCAACTTCCGAGCCATGCAAGAATATTAAGAGCAATCCAAGCACCTAATACTATAAGAAACACAATAATAAATGTCCAACTTCCCATCCACTCGGTCATCATATCAGCAGCATATTGACCCGAGGTACGTGATCCACGTTTCTTTAATGCTCGAGCTTTTCTTTGTTCTTCTGATTGCTCAAGTAATTCTTTAGGTAGTGTTGGTAATTCATCTTTCATGGTAATAGTATAACCTTTTATCTTATAATAAAAAAGAGTCTTTTATAATAAACTTTTACGTATATCTTCGAATGTTCCATGCACTTTTTTCCCAGGGTTAAAAATATTCTGTGGATCAAAGATATATTTCACTTGTTCAAAAAGTACAACTATATCTTTTCCAAATTGTTTTTCTAGGAATGGAGTGCGAATAATACCATCATTATGTTCTGCAGACAGCGACGCATGATATTCGAGCGCAAGATTATACACTTGTTCTGAAATTTCGAGAATCTTTTTTCCATCACCAATGGTAGCAATATCCATAAGCGGAATAATGTGAAAATTTCCATTACCTAAATGTCCTGCAATAGTATAGAGCAGTTTATGCGCATCAAGAATTTTTATAAGTTGTGGTAAATATTCTGGTAAATATTCTGGATTTACAACAATATCATCAATAAATGGCACCGTCCGCACACCTTCCCCCACGGTTCGCGATGTTTTACTATGTTCAGTAAGAATTTTAAAAGAATCATGACGAAAATCCCAAAATTTCTCTTCTCCCACATCACGCTCAACACGACGTGATGTAAGTTTCAAGGCATTCATTTCAGTTTGTGCTTGTCGCATAATAGTATGAAGTTCACGTTCATTATTACCAGAAAATTCAACAAGTACTAGTAATTTTGGAATACCTTGTACGAGCGTCATCCATAATTCAGGAAGAAATCGTAATCCGTATCGTAATGCACCAAAAAAACCTTTGTCTTTCAAAAAATCTCTGAAAAATTTTACCCCCAATTTAAACGTATTATCATCATACATTTCCAACATCTCTAAATTGAATTTCATGAGATGTTCTACCAGTTTTGGAATAACTGCCAAATCTTTTATATACACCACAAGCAAATCATGTGCTAGTTCAACATCAACAAGTTTGTAGGTAACTTCAGTAATAATACCTGTCGTCCCCTGTGCTCCAACAATTAATTTTGTAATATCAAAATATCCATTTCCCTGTTCAAATGATGCTATAGATTCCGCTTGCACAACATCCCACAAATAATATCCCGAGGCATTTTTTGATGTAATAGGTTTTTTCTCTTGAATAATTTTCCAATTATTTTTTACTAATGTATAAATATCTTGATACACAGAAGCAAGAAAGTCTGCTTTTGCAATTTCTGTTGTAAGTTCAGAAAATGTGAGCGGTTGAAATTGATATTCGTGCCCATCTGATAGTACTACTCGTAAACTTTTTACAAAATCTTTATTTTGACCATATTTGAGTGTTTTTTCGCCTGCTCCGTTATTGGCAACCATACCACCGATAGCACATAAATCTTTTGATGCTGGATAACATGGTAATACCAAACCCTGTTTCAAAGTCTTGGGCTCAAAATCACGATAATAGGTTCCTGGTAATACTATTGCTTCACCCGTAATAGTATATGGGTGTCCATAAAAAGATTTTTGAACATCTCCTTGTACCCGAGTAATATTTTTAACACCAGAAAGATATTTCGTAATATCAAGAATAATCGAATGATTAAGTGGCCCCCCTGTCATATCAGTTCCCGCCGCACGAGCTGTAATAGATAATTCAGGATATTCTTTTTTATGTTCCAAAACAAACTGAACAATTTTTTCAATATCAGTGACATTTTTAGGTTGCACCACCATAGCCGGCATAACAGAAAAAAGACTCCAATCAATACTGTATTTTTTCAAATTACGTATTACAACATCTCCAGAAATTATTTTTGTTATTTGTTCATACAATTCCATGACAACATAATTATACCATGACAAAAGGCGCATCTATTGTAAGCGCGCCTTTTTGTTTCTTTAAGTTTACTACCACGAATCTCCCATGGTCGGGATTTCATCGCCTGTATGCACCAATTTATAATCTCCAAAGTTTTTTGGGGCTTTGTTTTCCGTTGTGCATTGAGTAAAGATTTTCCCTACAATATGCAACTGCACGGTCTTGTTCTTTTTCCCCACCTTAGTGGAGTTTCTCCTTTTAAGAAATACTACTTCCTCTTCAGAGTGCCAGTAATATTTGCATTTGTCTGTTATTTTTAAAGGACTGACTTCCATCCTTTTGAGATCATGGTCTGGGTTACACATTGTGTTGTCGTATTTTTGGGTTAGTATGAAATTATAAAGGTATAAGAACCTTATTAAGAACCCCATTATAGATAACAAACAAGAAACGTCAAGTACTCAAATTTTAAAAAACCGGACACTTATATATAGATCTAAAGCTAGAAAAAATCTTAATTTACGCTTTTTTATTGAAATAAAGTGAATCAAGACCAAAATATTGACCCGCATTACTGGTTATAAATACCACAAGTACAAGAATATAGACAATATGATCATCAACTAAAATCACACTTCCTGAAAAAGGAAAATGGAATATTGGTAACCAATAAAGAATAAGGAGAAGAATACCAATATATGATGAATATCGAACAAAAAGACCCGCAATAAGAGAAAGACCAATAAGAAGAAGTCCCCATTCATTCAAAAAATTTACCCAACCAATATTTCCCGGTAATGCAAACCAGGCAAAAAATTGTGGCAGTGAAAGAGCATGAGTCAAATATCCCGCTGCACTCCAAGCTGGATCAATAATTTTAGAAAGTCCTGCTGAGAAAAAAATCCAACCAAGTCCAATACGTAATACTGCAAGTGCATGTGAAAATGTTTTTTCCATATAGAGTAATGAAAATTTATAATTAACTTAATAAAAGCGATATGTACCCTTATATAAACTCCTCGGCTCGGAAACGAAAAATGATACTTTCTCGTTTCACTCGCTCTACGTCGTTAATAAATTATCCCAATCTTTTTTAAATTTAGCAAGTCCAGTATCAGTAAGTTCGTGTTTGATATTCAATGCTGTCCAGGATTTAGTGTAATCAATTTCTTGAAAAGGAACTGCAACAAGCTCTGTCTTGACTTCCTCTTTTTGTTGATTTTGTAACATTTCAAAAACTTTAAACGGAATCGTCATAATATCTACCCGAGCAGTAAGCATGTCATCAATATGTTTCTGTGATCGAATACTGGCAGCTAACACCAAAACATGGCTCTCAACATTTTTATAATGTTTCAAAATATGGTGAATAAGATCAGTTCCCTTTTCACCACGATCATCAAGACGTCCAATAAATGGTGACACATACACCTGTCCACGTTTCGATCCCAATGTCGCTTGATGCACGGCTATCGCTTGTTCTTGAGAAAAACAAAGCGTCATATTTATATGTATACCTTCAGCAACAAGAATATGTGCCGCTTCAAGCCCTGCAACCGTAATGGGTAATTTTATATACAGCTGCGAATACGGAAGTGACCTAACAAGTTTTCTTGCCTGAGATAACAAATCTTCAGTTGTAGAATTTTCACCCGCATATACCTCAATTGATATCGAACCATCAGGAAGATACTTAAAAATATCTGTTACCGTTTGTTTGTAAAGATCAAAAAGTTCAGACAGTGTAAGTGCGCCCTGTTTCGCTCGTTCTTGAAATAAAGGTGATTGCGCTACAAGCGATGGATTCGTGGTCTGTCCATCAAGAGAAAACCCCTTATCAAGAACCGCCTTGGTTTCATTAGGATTTCCACTATCAAGAAATATTTGGGTCGTAGAACCTTGAAATATATTCATGTTTCAAGTATACCATGACACATAACCCTTGTGGTATACTTGGGACTATGAATACAAAACCAACCATGCTCGCCATTGGCGACATTCTTATAGACGCTTTTATTGAACTTCAAGATGCACGTGTGCATTGTAATATTGACGATGAAAATTGTGAAATCTCTATGCGTTGGGGTGATAAAATCCCTTATAAAAACTTGACGGTTATTCCTGCTGTTGGTAATGCTGCCAATGCTGCAGTTTCATGCGCACGATTAGGACTTGATGCAAAATTACTTTCTCATATTGGAAACGATAAACATGGTGAGGAATGTCTTGAAGCTCTCAAAGGAAACAACGTAGCAACTGATTATATTATTACGCAAGACGGCAAAAAAACGAATTATCATTTTGTACTGAGTTATGAAGCAGAACGAACTATTCTTATTAAACATGAACAATTTGATTATAATCTTGCCAAGCAAATTGGCGATGGTATGCCAGATTGGGTTTATTTTTCAGGAACAGCAGAACATTCTTTACCCTATCATATTGATATTGCAGCATGGGTGAAAAAAAATAATATAAAAATGGCATTCCAACCAAACACATTTCAAATCGGATTGGAACAGAAAAATTAAAAGATATTTATGCAACGAGTGAACTTTTCTTTTGTAATGTAGGAGAAGCACAACGTATTTTAAAAACAGAAACAAATGATATAGAAACTTTGCTCCGTGGTATACAAATACTCGGTCCAAAAATCGTCTGTATCACTGATGGTCCCAAGGGCGCATACGCATTTGATAGTGTAAGTAATCACGCATGGTTCCAACCACCCTATCCCGATCCAAAACCACCCGTTGAACGAACTGGTGCGGGTGACGCATTTTCAAGTACTTTCACTGCAGCTATCGCTCTTGGCAAATCAGTATCCGAGGCATTATCATGGGGACCTATCAATTCAATGAACGTCGTGCAATATGTCGGCGCACAAGAAGGTCTTCTGCCACGAGAAAAATTAGAGGAGTATCTAAAAAACGCACCTGAAAATTACCAAGCGAAACAAATTTTTTAATATGAACGTAGAATTACCAGACTATACGCCAAAACCAACTCCTTCGGAAAAAGCACTCGAATCATCTTTGAAAATTCCAGCATCTTTTGAACATGAGGCTGGAAATGACGCTCGACCCATTGATCAAGAAAATATTGATATGAGTACCGAGCTACAAGAAATCATGAGTATTGTTCATAATCTTCATACACTTCTCCAAAATATAAATCCGACCAATGATATTCATAAAACCATCATGGAAGTAAGCGATGCTATATATAGTATTGATATCTTGATGGAGAAATTAAAAGAAAAGAATGATGAAGAAAAAAGTTACTATCAAGATTTTTATGATATTATTTCAAATCAATTACCACCTCTTGACGCGAGCGAAGCTGAAAAGAAAAAATATTACACCCAAGCAAAAGAAACTTTTAAAAATCTCAGGAAAAAATTCCAGGAGATTGAAACCGAGCGTAAAGCAATATTGAAAATGCTCAATCTCAAAAGTATCACAAAAAAACTTGGCGAAGCAAATATCAAAATTTTAAAAGACAAACTCGATCGTCTTCATGTATTAATAGATAACCGCTGGAAAAATTAGTACCATAATACTTATATGATAAATGAATCAGAACAATTTAATAATGCAGGAAGCCCAGAAGAAGTCGCACTCAAAAATATTCTGAGCCAAAATATTCTTACACAAGAAATAAAAAATGAACTTAACAAAAAGGCCGAGGAATTGAAAAAACTATGCAAAGAAATGGACAATATGCCAGAATATGAAGAATCTCATTTATTACATGAAGCATTGCGTACGAATAGTGAGCAACAAACACTTGTACGACAAGAAATCACAGAACTTATAGAAAAAACGAAAAATGAAAAACTTATCACGCAGTACAATACCCTTATCAATCAAAAAGCACGTTTCCAAAAATATGGTGCTAATTAAGAAATCGTTTTGCTTGTTTTAAAAGAGCTTCACTCGGACCAAAAATATTTTCTGGAATTTTATCAAGTGGAAACCATCGCCACTCTGAAAAAGTGTCAGGCTCTCTATTGATCAATGTTCCAGAAAAACCTCTCGTCATATACCCAACGGTGACAAATTGAGTATTTTTTTCTTTATGAAATCCTTCGCTGACTGAAATCTGTTCGAGATTTTTAATATCAAGATTACATTCTTCTTTTGTTTCGCGAATACTTGCTTCGAGTAATGTCTCACCAAAATCAAGTTTACCACCGGGAAAACTCCATGTGTCGTGTTCTTCATGAACGCGATGCCCTAATAATATCTCGTTACGATCATTGATAATCATAACCCCAACTCCTATACCTAGCGTACCTTTGTTTTGCATATTTAGAAAATAATAATAGTGATAAGAGCTATTAACGCGACACCTCCAAAAATAACATTAAGCACGCCTGACGGATAGTCCTGGTGAAAAAATGCTGTAATACAAATACCAACACCACCAAGTAAATTGAGAATTTGATATGGAATATCTCGCGGTCCCACAATCTCGAAGCTTACCAGTAGAAGAGCTACAATAACACACAATGCACCAACATAGCCAAATAAATCTACTGGGTGAAAATGTCGTTTCATGATTTTCGTGCAATTACTTTTTTAACACGTACTTTAATTGTATCTTTATCGAGTCCGTAATGCTTGATAAGTTCTGTCGGTTCACCTGATTGACCAAATTGATCATCGACACCAACAATTTCTATTGGCACTGGATAATGTTCGACAAGTAATTCTGCAACAGCCGAGCCCATACCACCAGCTTTTTGATGTTCTTCAACCGTAACAATCGCACTGACTTGTTTTGCAAAATTTATTACTCCATCCCGATCAATTGGTTTTATCGTTGCAAGATTCATCACGGAAACTACAATTCCTTCACTGGCAAGTTCGTTGGCCGCCATGATTGCCGAGTGCACTAACGATCCACATACAATAATTCCACACTGAGGTTCAACCTCAGTATTATAGAGAATTTGTGCTTTTCCAATTTCAAACGGTGTCTCCTTGGTTGTGAAAACAGGAAAATTAGCGCGTGATAAACGAATATATACTGGACCATTCCATGCCGCAGCAGCAATAGTTGCCTTGCGAGCCTCTTCGGCATCTGCGGGCACAAGCACAGTCATATTTGGCTGCATCCGCATCAGTCCTATGTCTTCGAGAGCTTGATGTGTTGCACCATCTGGACCCACTGAAAGTCCTGCATGACTTCCTACAATCTTCACTGGAACGTTGTTGATTGAGATTGTTGTTCTAATTTGTTCATTGTTACGTCCTGGGCTAAACGTGGCATAACTTGCCATAAAAGGAATCTTGCCATAATTCGCCATTCCTGACGCTACGCTCGCAAGATTTTGTTCAGCGACACCCAATTCAATATAGCGTTCGGGAAATTTTTCGCGGAACCAATGCATACGTGTTGATTCAGCTAAATCTGCGCAGAGTGCAACGATACGTTCGTCTTTTTCTGCAGCTTCAACAAGACCATGTCCAAAACCATCACGTGTTGGTTTTGATTCCAATTTTTCTGGTCGAAGAGTATCAGGATGTAATTTTGAGTTTGGATTAAGCATTGTTTCGGTGTTGTTTTTTAATCTCATAATAGTTATCAGAATTTCCTTTAACCAATTCTACAGGGTATTTTTTCTTGGCTTTCTCTAATTTTGCGCGAGTAATCTCAACAAGATCAGTGTTTAAAATATTTGCCATTTCAGCTGCATAAATCATAACATCACCTAATTCATCTTTTACTTTTTGAACAAGTTCTTGATTTTTAAGAAGTTCTTCCTGTGAAAGATTTGTGTATTGAAACAATTCAAGAAGTTCTGCAGCTTCAACAACAATTGATTTTGCAAGCAGATCAGGTCCACTTTTGATTTTCCAATCACGTTCTATCAAATATTCATCAATTTCTTGTTGTAGCTTTTTCATATTATTACTCACTATGCCCTGCTTCGATTTGACCTCGCAAAGTACGTAATTCTTTTAAAAACTTTTGCTCCTCTTCTTTACTTGGCGGTTTGCCGTGCCAATTATAATCAAATTCAATTTCTGCAATTCCTTTACCAGGAATTGTATGCGCGATAATCACCGTCGGTTTTTCATAAATTGCTTTTGCTTGTTCGACCGCATCAACGAATGCTTCAATATTATGACCATCGACTTCGATCACATGCCAATTAAATGCTCGCCATTTGTCGGCAAGTGGCTCAATCGGCATCACATTTTCAGTCATACCATTAATTTGAATATTATTGCGATCAATAACAGCTGTCAGATTTGAAAGTTTATTATTTCCCGCAAACATTGCACCTTCCCAAATATTACCCGCATCTTGTTCACCATCGCTCATCAAACAATACGTGCGAAATTTCTTACCATCCATGCGTGCCGCATAGGCTATACCAGCAGCTTGCGATAAACCTGAACCTAATGGACCCGACGTTGTTTCAAGTCCTGGAAGTCGTTCACGTTCTGGATGACCTTGAAGCCGTGAACCAAATTTACGAAGTGTTGATAGTTCTTCTATAGGAAAATATCCCGCGTGCGCCATCGTTGTATATCGTATTGGCACAATGTGACCATTCGAAAGAATAAGCCGATCGCGATCTTCCCAATCTGGATGATTGGGCTCATGATGCAAAATATGAAAATAAAAAGCCGTAAAAATATCTGCCATACCCAGAGGTCCCGCCGTGTGTCCAGAACCCGCATCTTCAAGCATATCAATAAGCGACTGACGAATATCATTAGCTAACAGTTCAAGCTCCATAATTTTTTGATCAGAAAGAGACATAGAAAGATTATAGCAAATCAAAGCTCACTATGCTTTATTTTTATCACCAACTCTACCAACCTATTCTAGTATTTTGCAAAATTCCAGTATAGTTTTACCTTTTGAGGTTAATGCATGACGCACAAAATTACCTTCTGATCTTTTCATAACAAGTCCTGACTGAGCAAGCTTCCGTACATGATCAGCCACTGTCACAAAATTAACTCCCAAATTTTCCGCAATTTCATCAACCGAAAGCTCTGGTTTTTTCTCAATAAGAAAAAGAATTTCCACTCGTCGATGGTTGGCAAAACCTTTTATAGTTCTTTCTATTTTATAAAATTTACTACGAGGACTTTCAGACATATTCCTATTATCTCATCTATGCTGTAATTTTGCAAAATAGCAGTATAGATTACTGTGGAAAATTATAAGATATAAAATAAGAACAAATATAGATAAAAAACTACTCTTGAATTAGCTTTTTAAGTCTCTTTATATTTTCACTTGGTATTCCATCAAACAAAGCCGTCCCCACGACAAATCGCGTTGCACCAGCTTTTTTAAATTCAAGTATAGTATCTTCGTTCACCGCACCATCAACACTAATCGGTAAATCAGGAAATTTGTTATGTAAATATTCAATATTATACAAAGACCTTGGTTCAAACGGTTCACCCTGTTTCCCTATCGCGTTAATTCCCATCACTTGCACAAAATCAACAAGTTCAACATATTGGTCAAGTTTTGTGACTTCATAATCATCATCAAATGACAATCCAATTTCTACAATATTTCGAATTGAAGCAAGTTCTTCCAATGTTTTTTCTGGGTGAAGCAACGATTCGATATGAAGCACTATGCGACGTGGACCAAGTGCAAGCCATTCCCCGATATTTTTTTCCGGTCGCTCGATCATCAAATCAAGTTCATAATCAATACGTTCCCACTGTGGCAAACCGGCTTCTTCATTTTGAATAGCTTTAAAATAGGCATCTTCGTTTTTTTGAAATGGCCATGTAGTTCCATGCACAAATTTTCCATCCATAATGTCTATTTGAACTATATTCACTCGCCCTACAATAGCCTCAACTTTTGATTCAAGGTCATAAAAATCTGTTGGCATAATTGCAGGTATTACTTCCATAATTCTTCCATTAATTTCTTTTTTGTTTGACGCATTTTTTTATCAAGCACGGTAATTTGTTCTAAAAGTTCGGCAAGTGCTATTTTCTCGGCTCGTGCTTTCTTTTTTTCAACATACGCATCATATAACACCCGTAATTCATTTTGCATCGTTTTAAGTGATTCTTTGCGAGGATCTATTGGATTATCAAACCATTTACTCCATTCACTAAAAACCCGCTCGGCAAAAGCATCGGTTTCTTGTTCAGTTTGTTCGGGTATGTCTTTTGTATTCATATAGGTCTTTATAGTATAGATTTAGGGAAATAAAGTCTAGAGATTATCAACAATAAATTGTTTTGCCAACTTATCTGATACTTCATGTATTTTTTGCCGAGTATATTTGAGGACATCATAATTTTGTTTATGTGATTTTGGTTCTGGGGTTCTCAAAACACCTTCAGTATCTGGAATTTTCATACCTTGTCCCAAAGACTGCACTGGTACTCTCAAAGGTTTTGCATGAAGTGATTCAGGATCCTTATGAACACCAATCATTTGTCTTTTGCCATAGATTTCAGAGATACAACCAAATGAACCGTAATTAATAGGCGTTTCAACTTTTTCTTCTATTTTTTTTATGATACTTTCCTTGTATTTATCTTGATCATATTCAAGACCATGCACTGCATCATCAACAGAAAAAAGTCCTATATCGAAGATATACTCTTTTTCCTTTATAGCATCAATAACCGGTTTGATGGAATTCCCTAAAGCAATTGTGTCATCGATAACAAGTATTCTTTTATTGTTCTTACACTGTTTCTTAAATTCATCTTTATCTAAAAAATTGAGAAGTTCCTGATATTTATTTTCTAGATTTTGTGTTTTACTAAAACCCGTAATAAAAAATTCAGGAATACGAGACTGCTGGTTATGCTCATATATTTTATTAATCGTTTCGCCAACTAATAACGCAGGAACTCTTCCCGAGGAATCAACACCCAACACAGCTCCATATTCATGATGTAATATTTTTTCTTTAAGTTTTTCTAACAGATTAATGACGTCATCCTCAAGATCTCGAAATACCTCATCAATATTTATCGACTCTCTTTTATAATATTCATCATATATAGGATTGTCTGGATTGAAATTTTTCATGATTTAAAATTTACCAATTCTGCGTGCATGTCGTTCTTCATTTGAAAATGGCGTCTCGAGAAATAATTGCACCGCTTGTTTTGCTTCGGGAAGTTTAACAAAACGAGCACCTATCGAAAGTATATTAGCATCATTATGTTCTCGGGCAAGTTTCACAATTTCGAGATTACCGCCATAATACACTGCTGACCTGACATGATCAAATTTGTCAGCAACCATGTCTTCACCTTCTCCTGAAGCTCCAAAAACAAATGCCTTTGCATGTTCGGGATCGTTTGAAACCGCGCGTGCGGCTTTTACTACAAAATCTGGATAATCATCCCCTGCGTTATATTCAAATGCTCCATGATCAACAATTTCATAGTCTAAATCAACGAGAAATTTCATAATTTCCTCTTTTAATTCATATCCGGCATGATCTGTGGCAAGGTGAATTTTCATAAATGTATTATACCAAAGTATTTATCTTTAACACATCATAATGGAGATTTATTTACAAAACTTAAAATATATGTTAATTTGAAAAAAATTCAGCAATGTCAAAAGAAATCAACATCGATATCTTTATTCATGACTACTTTGAAATGCAGAAAGACAATAATCCTAAAGTTGACAGATCTATTGAGTTCAAAAAAGAGACACGGTATATAACTGAAGATGGCCTATTACAAGCAATCAAGAGAACAAAATGCTTACAATATCTGCTTGTTAATTTTTCATCATACACAGAAAAAGAAATAAGCATTCTCTGTGAATACTATTTTTTATCCGATGGCGTAAGCTGGCGAATTGAAATTCACCGGAAAGAAGCTCTCGAAATACTCAAAATTGCTTCCAATATTCGCGCAGACAAGTTATTAAAGGAGAATAAAAAAAAGATTGACGATGAATATTATCGTTGGTACACTTCACATTCTAAAAAATGTTCCGCTCAGGAAAGTATGGATTTTTCGCATCATTTTGGACATGCAAAAGATATCTGCGAACAAATAGCATTTGCAGTGTTGTACAATCCGTATGAAGATCTTGATAAAGATATTAATTGGAATTGGGCCAAGACGAAAAAATTACTCATCCAACAAAAAAAGAAAAAAACTAAAAAATAATCCATGAAAAACCAAGGGTTATTTTTTATTTGTCTGTTTTAATAAGAAGAACTTGATGTTACAAATGTAAGCGCAGTTCCCTTTTTATTTGCACGTCCTGTGCGACCAATGCGATGCACATAGGTGTCATACGTAGATGGTGTATCGTAATTGATAACATGGGTAATATCATTAACGTCAAGACCTCGTGCTGCAACATCAGTTGCAATAAGAATTTTTGTTTGTCCGCGTTGGAAACTTTCTAGCGCTCGTACACGTTCTCGATGGCGTTTATCACCATGAATGGCAACTACTGAAAATCGTTCTTTATAAAGACGTTCTTCTAATTCGTCAGCAAATCGTTTCGTCTCAACGAAAATAAGTATTTTATCAAATCCATCTCGATGCAAAATATCAACGAGCATTGGAAATTTTGATTTTTTATCGTGAACACGAATAATATCTTGATCAACATTTTTCGCGGTATCACGTGACTTTACAGAAATTTTTATAGGATTCTTTAAAAAGTCACTAGCTAACGTTTCAATTTGTGCTGGAAATGTTGCTGAAAATAGCATCACGTGTCGCTCGGGTTTTATTTGAGACATAACATACGTAATATCATGAACGAATCCCATATCAAGCATGCGATCAGCTTCATCAAGCACAATCATCGAAATTTTTTGAAACTTTAATTTACCACGTTTTGCCAAGTCGAGTAGTCGACCTGGTGTTCCAATAACGATATGTGGATTCCGTTCCAATTTTTTAATTTGTTGAAACATCGGAGCTCCACCAACACATACAGCTGTATACAGTCGTAACTCTCGAGCAAATTCAAAACATTCTTTTTCTATTTGCACGGCAAGTTCACGTGTCGGCGCCATAATCAATGCTTGTTCGTTCGGAGATTGTAATAATCGATGAAGAAGCGGAATCAAAAATGCCGCAGTTTTACCTGTTCCTGTATTCGCAAGTCCAATAACATCAGTTCCGAGAAGCGCGTGTGGAATTGCTTGGTCTTGAATTGGGCTTGGTGTTTCAAATCCTCTTCCAATAATATTTTTAAGTAATCTCGGATCAATCTTAAAGTCAGCAAATTTGTGATTTGGTACATAAATTTCGTGAGTCACTTTTTCTGCTTTGTTGATAAATCGAGATACATCAATACGTTCAGGAGCTTGTCTCCCACGTCCACGGCCACGATTACCGCCGCCACTATTTCTCCGTCCTCTTCCGCCACTAAAACGAGATCGTGACGAAGATGATGAAGAAGATCTATTAAAAGGTTTCCGGAAAGACGAACGCCCGCCAGAAAAAGCACCCGAGGTGCGGTGTGTAGGTGTATACATACCAATGAGGTGTCGTTCCTCATTCAGTTATTAATAAAATGGAGTGAAAAACAACGTGTTGAGAATAACATAACTATGAAATTATGTCAAATTCAAAGTACATTACTCAGTCGTGCAATCAGGTATGTGATGTGCTAGTGTTATTGAAACACGTTTAAAACACTATGAAAAAAATACTTATTATCACTTTATTGTTGGTAATTGGTGCCAATAATGTATATGCTCAAATAAAAGAGAATAACGCTGAGTGGAAAACCTACGGGGTATTTTGTTCTCCAATCCCGCGTGACAATTCATATATTATTTTTCAAAATTGCAATTTCGATTGCGTAGGGTTAATTTTAGTTGTTGCTTTTAATGATATGTATAAAGAAGTTTTTGCTGAACTTCTGTGGGATACTGTTGTCATCAAACTCCCAACTGGAAATTATTCTATCTATTTTTATTATTTTCAAGATGGACAGTTAGTGATCCATGAAGGCGATAAAATAAAATTTTGAGAAACTAAAAATCTCTCACAAACAATTTCTTTCTCATTATTTCAAAAAACCTCCCTGCCCTCACAGACGGGGAGTTTAATATTATTCCAACGATTTAGCTATTCTTTCACTGCTGAATCATTCACGAACTAGTAAGAACGGTTCTTGCTAATCACTTTCCAATAAGTATTTGGAATATACTTTGATAGATTGTTCGTGTTTGCGAAGTAGCTCGTCCATATTCATCTTCATACCCTTGAACACACGATATCATATTCAGATAAGCACCTGATCCACTCACACAGTTATTCACCTTTTTAGGAATAATAGGGATAAAGATTACGACAATCAATACTACTAACACGATGCAATATTTTTTCATTTTGTCTTAAAAAGCATTTGTAATAATTATTTTTCCAATACTATTATAACTCTCACAAGGTGGAAAATCACAAAAATACCCTTTTGGTTTTGGTAATGGAAATACTAAAATCACAAGAATCATAATTAATAATGTTATTAAAAATTTTTTCATATAAATTTATTTA
>Ga0172370_10003440_pt1 | contig 21887 bp, 15 predicted proteins | sample LakKiv5m_FD_114538 | JGI IMG/M metagenome (GOLD analysis project Ga0172370, IMG submission 114538) | Freshwater microbial communities from Kabuno Bay, South-Kivu, Congo - kab_022012_11.5m | ecosystem: Environmental > Aquatic > Freshwater > Lake | place: Democratic Republic of the Congo...
ACGACCAAGGAGCTGCCGGAATCGGCTGAGGTGTGGTTTGTGCTGAAGGACCAGGGGGGGAGCCGTATTGGGCCGGTATCTGTCTCGGGATTGGCGCCTGCGACGCCGATGTGGGTGACTTATGATTGGCAGGTGCCGGAAGGCCTTGCAGCGGGGGTGTATACCTATGCGCCGAGGGTGTATGTGGGGGATACCGACGTGACCTGGGATGATCTGAAACTCAAGGTTCCGCCCAAAAATGCGCGGTTGGTGACAGCCTCACCGGCAGAAGCGAGTCGATGCAGCAACTGATTGTCCCCACCCGCAGATAAAAAAGGGGCATGGCCACCCAGCCATGCCCCTTTTTTTGGCCTCCTGCGATGTGCCCGTCATGGGTCCGTGTCTTTGTTCGATAGGGCATCGGCCCGATCTGCGCCGAAGTCCTTCAGGTGCCCCAGCACGGCGATCGCCCCTTTCGCGATGTATCTCGCGTCCTCCAGAGATCGAATGCCTCTCAAGTGTCTGAGAACAAACCGAGGCGACAAGAACGATCGGTACACCCCTTCACACATCTTCATGACCTCCTGGGGAGCCATATCCGGGGTCTTCAGGACCGGTTCTGTCATGTCATATCGGTCATAGTCTTTGGGGTCGAATCGGAACAGATCGTGTTCATGGGCAAACCGGTTCAGAGCTGTTCCGGGATAAGGGACCACCACCGTGGCCTGAAGCATTTCCGCAAATCCTCGGGACATGAGATCCCTGGCCAGACCGATGGTTCGCCGCGCATCCTCTCTTGTCTCCCACGGATACCCCACCATGACCGTCAAGTGGACTTCCAACCCCTCCCGTGCCGCATTCTTGCAGCCTGAAACGATGTCTCCCACACGGATACCTTTGCCAATCCGGTCCAGCGTCTCCTGTGTCGCCGATTCTAATCCCACCTTGATTTTCCTGAAGCCGGCCCGCTTCATCATGGCCGGGACCCGAGGGTCTTTCAGATAGTCAAATCTCATGTTGGAGGAGAAAAGGATCTCCCGATGGTATCCTCTATCCATCATCCCTGTACAAAATTCTCTAAGCCACTGGCCCCCTGGAAACGTTCCTGTGTCGTCAAAAATCTCCTTCGCGCCACGGCGTTCGATCAAAAAGCCGATTTCATCAAGGTGTCTGTTGACGGTCCTGACGCAGAACCGCGGATAGAGGGTGGTCCACGAACAAAAGGTGCACCGGTGCCAGGGGCAGTCCCTTCCGGCCATGGTATAGAAAAAAGGGGTCCGCTTTTTCCATTTTTCTCCATAGAGGTGGGCCTTTGTCAAGTCCCGGTCAATGAAAGGAAGGCGATCCATATCGATCAGGAGGGCAGCTTCCCCGGCCTCTCTAACCTGATTTCCGTCCCTGTACCATACGCCCGCAGGGGGTTTCTGGTCTTCCTTAATGGACCTTGCCAAGTCCCGAAGGATCACATCATAATGACCTCCAGCGATGACAAAATCGACACTGGATTCCATCATGGATTCGAGAGGGAGCGCTGTCGGGTGATCTCCCATGAGCACAGTTCTGCAATTGGGAAGATTCCTTTTAAGCTCACCGATGAGCTTCCAGTGCTTTCTGATAACCGGCGTCTTGGTCTCGAATACCACCATGTCGGGCTGTTCTTGAACTAAAAATGCCATGTACCGATCAAAGGTCCAGCCCTCCGCAATCGCATCGTTCCAGACAAGGTCAAAGCCTTCCTGTCTCAACAGGGTCGCGGCACTGGCAGGGACCACAGGATAGATGCACGAGCCCACATGATACCATTGAAACTGCCGGTTCTGAGTCAGCATCGGGCTGCCTTTGTCCCTGAAAGGCGGATAGCTGATCGCCACTTTCATGCTTGGGTGGCCTTTCCTTCCCGCTTAAGCCGAAATCTCATTCTGAGAACCCGTCCGACAAAAAGTGAGTTGCCGATCAAGTACCGCTTCCACAACCTTCCAGGTTCCACGATCAGGCGAAACAGCCACTCGAGGCCATGGTCCACCATCAATCGGGGACCCCGACGTACATTTCCCGATACAAAGTCAAAGAGTCCTCCCACCGCCCAAACCACAGTGGCGTCAATCCGTTCAAAGTTGTCGTGAATCCAGCCCTCTTGGAGGGGGCTGCCAAATCCCACCAACAGGATATCGGGAGATCGGTCGTTGATCTTGGAGAGTATGATGTTATTCGCCATTCCATCCTTCTCAAAAAAACCGTGGTGGGCACCTGCAATTTCCAGCCCTGGATACTTTTCGGACAGCATAAGGCCCGCCTTTTGCGCTATGCCGGGTGCTCCACCCAATAAGTAGAGAGAATGTCCTTTTTTTTCGCACATGAAACATAGGTCCCATATCCAGTCGGCCCCTGTCATCCTTTGGGGCAAGGTCCGGCCCAGGATTCGAGCGCCCAGCCTCACCCCTTCCCCGTCGCAATAAACCAGCGTCGCCTGCTTGAGAGCTTCCCGCTGCTTTCTGTTCCTGTAGGCAAGGTTCATGACATGAACATTGGCATACATAATCTTGGCCCTTGTCCGCTCGCGGACGAAGTCATCGACAGACCGGATGAGCCCGAGAAGGTCTACTCTGTCAACAGGAATTCCCCAGATGGAAACGACCTCTCGTCCCATACCATTACCTTTCTTCGGGTTTTCCGAGACATTTTCCGTGGACTACGGAATAGGGAGGGTAACCGGCGGCATCGGCATCATTCTTCGAAAGGCCCTTTTTCCATTGCCGCCGGCCCTTCAGAAATTCGTGAAAAAGTCGCATATATCGGGTCGACTGTATGCCATTGGTGGTGAGATAGATCCATAGTGACCGAACGACCCGCCAGGGCCGAAGGATCAGAGAAAGCATATAGAAATTGATATACAGCCGGATCATCCACGCAAAAAGCTGCTGTGACGTCAGGCTCTGGCAATAAGACTTTCCGGAACTGTCAAAGAAATCGATGACATTTTCGAGTTCGGACAGGTTGGCCGTGAACTTTCCTTGCGAACAGAGCTGCTCAAAATAGGCCGATCCGGGATAGGGGGTAAACTTTGAAACCGTCACATCGTCCACACCCAATAAGGCGAGCTTTCTAATTAATTTCATGGTATTGAGGAGGCTCTGACGGTTCTCTTCCGGGAAACCGATGACGATAAAGCAGCCGAGGGTCATCGTGGACCCAGCCACCAGCTTGACGGCTTTATAGAAACGATCCAGATCCAGTTGCTTATGAATGGCTCGAAGGATCTTGCGATCGCCGGATTCAGGTGCAAACGCAAGATTTTTCAGTCCGGATTGTGTCAGGGCCCTGACCAGGGTCTTGTCAAAGGCCTCATATCGGGTTCCTGCTGGAACCTGATAAGTGACACCGAGGTTGCGGCGGATCATCTCGTTGGCAAAATCGAGGGCCCTTTGACGGTTGATGATGAACGTGGAATCCATAAAAACAAAGTTTTGGATATGGTACCTGCCCCGAAAGTATTCCATTTCATCCACAAGTGCAGTGGGATGGCGCACCACATAACGCCTTCCCCACATCCCTTTGCTGGAACAAAACCGGCACGCATAGGGGCACCCGCGAGATCCAAGAATCGGGATGCTGCGTCCGAGATGGATGCCTGAGGCTTGGTGCCGGGAAATGTATTGTTCGATATGCCAGCTATCCCAGTCGGGCCATGGAAAATGATCGATTTCGCTGCTTCGCACCCTTCGAGGGTTGATCACCACTTCTCCATCCTCGGCCCGGTAGGCCAGTCCGCGGCAATCGCGCCAGTCCTGTTGATGGTAGATCCGTGTCACCAGTTCACGGAAGGTTTCCTCCCCTTCCCCCCTGACCACTATGTCCAAACCGTCCATAAGGGTTTGTCCGGGCATGGCAGTGGGATGTTCCCCGCCGGCCACAAAAACGGCGTTCGGAATCTTCCTGCGCAGCCTGTGAACGAGGCTGCGCACCAGCGGCCAACAATGACTGAACAGGCATGTGAATCCCACGATCCTCGTGTCCTCTGGGATCCTGTCCACGACCTCTTCAACGGTGAGCCCTTGAATCACCACGTCTTTGCCGGCCCCATACGGGCGGATTCCATCCATGGCCTCACCGCAGGCATCCACTGCCAGGTACCCATATCCATGCTGTTTGAGGAAGGCCCCAAGGTAAGCCAATCCGATGGGCGGCGACGGCGATTGAAGTTGCAGCCCCGTTATCTTCTTAAGCCCTTGATGATTGATGAGGGCGATCATCGAAGACCCGGAAAACGGCCACGGTTATACGATCCCCTGAAGTCTACACCCGAATACCACGCACGCATCATACGAACTTCATTTCTTTCAATGCAATGAACGCCATTTTTAATAGGAGCAGGCCGTGCCTCCAACGCCGGATATTCGTCTTTCCGTAGGTTCGCTCCGCATAGCGAACCGGAATATCCATAATCTTCAAGTTCAGCCGTGCCGCGCCAAAAAGGAGATAGAAATCCCCAAAAGGGTCTCTACCTGCAAAATCCTTGTGCAAGGCGGCAATCCATTCGTAATCGTCCCGCCAAAACACCTTGGTTCCGCACAGGGTATCCTTTACCGGCTGCCCAAGGAGCCAGGAAAAGGCCAATGAAAAAAAACGATTGGCCACCAGATTGGCAAAGCGCATGGCGCGTTCTTCCATAGGATAAACCAGACGAACGCCGTTCGCCACATCGCATTTGCCGGAAATCAGCGCTTCATAAAATCGGGGCAGGGTCTCAGGCGAGACGGTCAGATCGGCGTCCAGGATCATCAACATCTCCCCGTCTGCCTCCTGGATACCCCGTTGAACCGCATCGCCCTTGCCGATACCTACCTGTTGAATCAGCTTACAGGCACACTCCGGGTGGTTGGCCATGGCCTCCGCGATCTTCCCATAGGTGTTGTCGTCGGAATGCCCCTCCACGAATACCAGCTCCGTGCCCACGCCCATGTGGGGTGTCCGGAACAGAATGCTGTGGATGTTCCCGGACTCATTCCTCGCCGGTACGATAATCGATACCCTCGGTTTTTTCTCTATCTCAACAGCCTTTGGGTTGGGACGGGACACAAGGAAGTGGGTCAAAGCGAACGCATGAAATGGCCATAATTTCACCAAGACACGGTTGAAGAAGGCCTGGACGAATGGGGTGTCGAAAGGCCACAGGATCTCGGTCCACCGTCGAATCACCTCAAAATCCGCAAGGTTCAGCAAGTTTGCCATATCCTCGGCCGTCAGCCAGTTCTGTGGCAACAGGACCGTTGCCAGGCCGAGTCTCTTGGCCAATGCCAGAGGCAACTCCCACAGCCGGCTATAGGTGTTGAGAATTACCCGCGTCCTTCGATCGCACAAGGGCAGCACCTGCTCCAGCGCTTTCTGGACGTCCCACAGATCATTGACCACGTCCGACAGAACGATGAAATCAAAGGTTCCACGGACACAGAGTTCCTCCGCGTCACACTGGACGAACGAAATCCCTGTGTGCCTCGCTCTACCGCGCTTCAGCTTCTCATTCGAAAAATCGATGCCAACCCCCGTTGCCGGCCTCAGGGCAGCGAGCAAATCGCCTTCTCCACATCCGATCTCCAATACCCGCCGTCCTTCGGGTATGAGAAATCGATAAATCTCAATGAGTCGACTATGATAGCAAGCACCCCAGGAGGGTCCTTTATCGGCCATCCGTGCAATTGAATCCCAGTGTGCCTGCCGTCTCTTTCGATAGGCAATAGCCTCCTGATGAGAAGTTATGGTCTTTTCACCTGCAACCTTGCGGTAGGGGCTTTTATTTTCCATATACCGACAAAGGGCCCACAAGCTGCTCGGCAGCCATTCGATGCCCTGTTTCATTCCAGTGCATGCCGTCTTCTGACCTCGTCACCTGGCCTCTTTTCTCCGCGTCATGAACGGCGTCCGGTATCCCATGGATAAAGTGGACCCCGGCCGCTGTCGTTGCTTCCATGAGTGCTTCATGATAGGGAGAAATCTTATCGACGCTGAAAACATACACAGGGACATTCGGACCTGCCCGGTCTCTCATCTTTCTCAAGATCCTCTGGGTGACCCCGATCGAGTTTTTGAACGGCGCATACCCCTTACCCTTTTCCGCAATCATTTTATCTGAGCTTTCCGCCAGGTGCGATCTGTAAATCCGATCCACGGTTGAAAAGAGGAAATAGAATAGACGGGAGTATAGGTTGGCCGTATGTCTGATTCGAGGGAATGGAGCGGGCAGAGCGTACTCGATTTCTCCTGACTGTTTCCAATAGGGCCGGCGCATTCCATTGTTATGGGTTTCGCTCTCACGCTCAAGTTCACAGGAATTATTGATAAAATCATTGTAGCAGAACTGCACGACAATCGCATCCGGCCTGATGGTGTCAATATATCGATCCATGATCAGGTATTCCTGAAGGGTCCCATATCCGCTGCACCCGATGGCAAAGACCTCAATCGGCAGCAAACGCCCGAGAATTCCATAATAGGTCTTGTCATTGGAGACCTGCATCCCATGGGTATAGGAGTCGCCCACGAAGAGAAGTCTTTTCTTGCCCGCGGTTGGATGCGGCCTTCCGAACTTCGCAAAGCCCCGTTCATCCGTTTGAATATTCACCTCATATCTCTTTCCGGAAAAATCTTTCTTAATCCCATGAAAACGGATGTTTCCTGTCGGTCGCCAGCCCAGATAATCGTCCAGCATAAGGGGGCTTTCTCCGTATCTGACGGCATAGTAGGCCCGTATGGCCAACTCCCCAAAAGCCAGGAACAAAACCAAAGGGAGAAACAACATGATGGTCCAAAATATTTTCGTCCTATTCATGATGGGTTATAAGATCCCTTGGCGGGATGAATCAGACCTGGGTTTACCTTGCCAGCCCCTTGCTCCTTCCTTCACAGTCATTAGAAAACACCCAACCGCGTACATTGTCATGACCGGGACGAGTACGCTGGAATACCTGGCCACCGCAAAAAACGGCAGGTGAAGGAGAAAATAGGCCCAAACCATCGTGATAAGGATTCCATGCACCGTCTTGAGCATCCTCAGATTGACTATCTTAACGCAACAGATGATAAAAAAAATAAGGATAGGCAACTGAAACAAGGCTATCCACAAGGTCTTGGTGACTGTTGAGCCGGAGAACCAGAACATGAGAGCGTTCATAGGAAGCTTCTTCAGAAAAAAAACCGGAGACTCAATGTATCGAAGAAGGCTTCGCTTCATAAGAAAAGCATCACCCAACGCGTCTTTTTGCGCCTGGGTAAGGTGAGACGGCATCTTGGGAATCCCGGCGTTCACTTCATCCTCCACCATGGGGCCTTCTTCATAGGTGAGGGAGGAAAGGTCTTTGAAGTTCCCCAGGTGTTTGTCGCCCACTTGGATTTGAACCCCTGCGCTGGTGTGAACCGGGAGAAACAGCCCGGTTAGATGCCAGTTCCTCATTGTCCATGGTACTACCAAAAGCAAGGCTATTCCCATCACGCAGATGGAATGTCTGAGTTTGATAGAGCCGCTGATCAACAAGAAGAGGATGGGCAATAACAAAATGAAAGGCAGGAACGTCTGTTTGCACAAAACCAACAGGCCCAAAACAGATCCAACCAGAACGGACCCCTTGGCGGAAGGCCTTTGGGTCAGGTACACGAGAGAAGCGGCCAGCAGGGTAAAGAGGAAGAAGAGCAACACTTCTGCCCATATTCTGCTCGTAAACCAAATCAGGAAGGGATTCATACAGCAAGCTATGGAACACCACACAGCCGTCCTTCGGTTCCAGAGGAGGTCGGAGATTCCGAAAATTATCAAAACGGTTAACCCGAAGAGGAGGCACTGAACGGCTTGAACGCTATATGGATACCAGTCTTCTTGGAGCGCAAGGATCAGCCATATGAAAGCAGGATATAATGGTCCCCGCCGGATGCTCGGCTCTGTGCATGGAAAATAGGAGAATGACCCATTCTTTTGAATTCCATGAGCCAAACGTCCATAGGCGTCAGGGTCCAGACTTATATCGAGAGGGGAGGATATCCTCGGATACAGGAGAAAGGTAAAAGCCACCGCGAGCAATACACCGGCTAAGGAAATGTAGAACCCGGCGTATTTTTTTCCCGCTATCTGATCGACAAAACGATTCAAGAACAATTTATTGCTCAGATATGCCTCAGCTCCCATCGTGGACGTTGTGCCGAGGTTGTCTCATTCTGTCTTGTGAAAAACGGGTGTCTCATGGAATACCGAGTTCATCCAGATCGTGTACAATGGTTGCGGCCACAAGTTCATAGCCATTCTGGTTATAGTGGGGTTCTATTCCAAATGGAAACAATGAGAGGGGATTTGTATGGGTTACGAAGGCCTTGACAATATCCACCAAGGGGATATTCATTTCACGGACCATGGAAAGGACCTCTCTGCGATGGAAAAGCGTTTCGGATTTTGATCCGTTAAGGAACCTTTCTCTCGCGGGCAGAAATACGAAGACAAGACGCCCGCCCCAAGAATCGACATCTTCGTTCGCCTGTTCAAAAATCCTCCCAAACAGGGCCTTATCAAACGGCCTGCTCAGGAGTTTTCCGATGCCCAGTCTTTCTCGAAGGTAAGACATGGTTGCTATTCTTTTGATGGCGTGGTTGCCCCCATCGACATCCCATGGGTTTCTTTTGGCATGGTCCAGCGAGGATCGAAAATGCCGTCTCAGTATTTGATCTATCACATCCTGTTTTCCCAACAGGCCCTGGGAAAATCCCGTTTCCAGATAGGCCATTAGGCGGCTGGAACCCTGAGCTTCGGCGACCAACTCATCGAGATCGTTTCCCTCAAAATAACACCAGAGAACCACCTGCGGTCTTATCGGCCTGGCATACTCCCTCAGGGTGGCCAGTTCCAACAGTGGTCCGTTGAAGCCATACCCCAGGTTCAAAACCCTCAATCCGGTTTTCCTCAACAAAGAGCCCAAATCTTCCCCGGGGTTGACGCAGCACCCCTGGGTGATGGAGTCGCCAATCAAGGCCATATCCACTCTCCCCTCCCTGAAAAGGCCGGGGGGGTTGTTGAAGCCGTGCTCGTCGCTTTGATAGAGGGCATATTCGCCCGTCTCATTTCCGAGGATGGTGAGGGCCCTCGAAATCCCGGCCAAGGGAAGAATCCAGCCTCCCTCCCACGCAAAGCCATTTTCCAGTCCCTTTTTTCGAATGATGGCACCTGGCCATATGGCCGGATATGCCTCTGTACCTTCCGTTTTTAGATCGCGAAGCAACTCAATGACGGATCTCGTGTCAAAACGAACTCCCCTTTCCGCAGCCTTTTCGACGAGCTTCGCTGATCTGCTATCCCCGGACTGAAAAAACCAAAGAAGCATCTCGATCAGATATAAACAAAAGACCACGGACACCAGCACCAGCATCACGTTGTTTCTCGTTGCCCTGGTCCAGCCCATTCCCATGAGTTTTCACAGACCCGAAGATAAATGATCCGAGTCTTCGGTTAGGCCCACAATGGACTTCGACTCCCCGGCGGTTGATTTGATATTCGACAGGTCATGCCCCTGGTCATAGGCCACCGCACTTCGAATGTCACTTTGATATCGATCGATAATCCCTGAAAGAAATCCGCGGGACCCATGCAGTTGGATCGCCCCGCCGGGGCAGACGAAATAACAGTAAAGGCAGCGAATGCACTCAGGCGGGGAAGGGATCTCCCCGATCCTTGGCTGCTCGATCTCCATTGGGCAGTATTGGGTGCATTTACCGCATTTTCGGCATAGTGTTGTTTCGCGAACTACGCAGTCGATGTCGTCGTCCTTCAAATCATACAGGTCTTGTATAATATGGTGGCGATAGGCCATCCTGGCCACCAGCGGTGCGGAAGTGATCGGCCTCAACAGACGTTTCAGCGGATACGTTAGCCTCAGGTCAGCAAATTTTGTGAGGGCGTGTCTCGACGGCGGTCTTTCAAGATGCCGCCACACAGGAACCGTTCTCTCGATCTGCTCGATGTGGCGTTTCTCGATATAACCTTTTTTCTGCGCAATCTTGATCACTTCTACTTCCCGCCAGTCGATGCCCATTAACCGGGCGCAGAGGAGATCCATTAAGAAAGGGTCGGTTCCCGAAAGGAGTAGGTCGAGCCTGACGGGTCGCCCATCGCCGGGACCATTGCCTTCCATGGCGATCAGCCCGTCAGCAATATGGAGGTTAGGTGAGAGGAACTCGTTCAACCGCACGATGTTGGCAGAAAGATCCCGGTGTATCTTCCTCTTGTCCTGGCCCACGACGCATCCGATCATGTTCTTGAGGCTCAAACTGACCTTGGCCTCGGCATGGGTCTTGATCTTAGGAAGGTTCAAGAAAAAGTCCGCTTCCAGGGCAGTAGCGGCCACCCTGATCTTCTGGCCCGCGATGCTGATTTCCCTGTAGCCATCCCGATTCAGATTAACAAAACGAATCCCATAGCGCTTTGCAAGCGCATCCACCCGCAAGCGCCTGAACACATTGATATTTCTTCGATCCACTCCGACGTTATGCCCATCGGCGATAACAATGTTCCCATACCCGTTGCCCTTCAACCAGTCGATAAGGGCTACCAGGATTCTGAGGTCTGTGGAATTCCCTGTCAATGCGTTCAAGTCGTTGTTGAGGTTTGGTTTAATAAGAATCAGCGCATTTTTAGAGCTGGGGAGACTTCCTTGAGACAAGATCGCGGCGATGAATTGTCTGATGTCTTTCACCGTGGCACATCTTGCCATGTTAAAAGTCTTCGCGCCGAACTGGTAGGTCTGTATCAAACCTGATGCCTCCATGCCAATGGCAGGGCATTCGTCAGGCTTTCGACGACTGCTCGAAAGACGGTGGCCACCTCAATCAGTTCCATGCAGGTCGCCTCCCCCCGTTTTGCCCGGGAACACGTGGTTTGGCTGCAAGGCGTGCACGGCAGCCTCTTGCTGACACAGATACCATCAGACAAGGGGCCGGTGGTTTCCGGAAGGCTTGGACCGAAAATCCCTACAAACGGTGTTCCAAATGCATCTGCCATATGAAGGGGGCCGGAGTCATTGCCGATAAAAAGATTCGCATTCCGAATCATGGCCCCCACTACCGACAGCGAATAGCCCTGAATAACCGTGAGCCCTCCACCCACGGACCTGTTGATGCGCGATAGGGTTTCACGGTCCCTCTGGTGCCCGATAAGGATAATCTGGAGCGGCTGACCTTGAAGATGGGATTGAATCATGAGCAGGAGTTTTGTGAAACGATCCTCAGGCCAGCTTTTGTGGCGCCAACCCGAGGTAGTGTGCACAACGATGCGAAGATGTCCCTTTTTGACTAGTCTCTCTGCCTTGGCCTGATCCCGGGGATCAAGAAAAAAATCGAGACGCCGGTCGGGGCATTGGACATTCAAAGATGCAACGGCCTTGGCCGCCCTGATGGTCAGATGCTCGTCTCTGTGATACCGAACCAGATGCTCATAGGCAAATCCGCGCGATTCGATGAGGTGGTCCTTGAAGAAGTGGGGGTTGGGAGATCTGTCGTTCAAGTAGCCGACCGTATACCTGGCCCCGCAGAAATGAGCAACGATCGAGTTTTTGAGGCTTGGGCTGAGACTTATGGCCAAATCGGGTTTACCCCTTCTTACCTCAGCCAGCGTGTCCAGAAATGGAAAGGGGTTCGCACCCTCAGGAACGCCTATCACATGATCTACATACGGATTGTGCCTTAGAATGTCCTTGCTGGTTTCCCTTACCAGACAGGTGATTTCAGCCTCTGGATATTTTTTCCGGACTGCCCTATAAACGGGCGTTGTTGCGAGCACATCGCCGATTCTTGTCAGTTCGGCCATGATGATAAAAGAGAGGGTATGGGACGGTTCGTCCGCTGGCCTCTTCATCGTCGCCCATCGATCATACCGACCGATCAAACCATATGCCAGTCTCCTGAATATCATGGAGATAGGCATATCATCCCCAGAAGGAGGGAATTCGTTGACATAACCTCCAGCGAACCCATTAAGTCGTTCATCTCCCTGTGCACAATGACAAAAGTATCAACCGCTCTTTTCGAGGGGTAAACCGTACACCGCTTTGGCTTCGGTTACCGCTTACGTGTCCGACATCCTGTCGAAAAACTCGTCCCAGAAATGCCAGAGATAGGGATACGCCCTCACCACCGTCTCCAGGAGTGAGACAAATTTTTTAACCTCCGATGTCAACTCCTCTTTACCCAGCCGAGTCTTTGGTACTGACCAGGGCGGATAGATCATCGCACGATAGGGGGCATCTCCTTCACCATTCACCGTAAGTAACGGTACCAGAGATGCGCCCGTCTTGCCCGCCAGAATAACGGGGCCAGCCGGGAACCTGAGACGATAGCCCAGAAAATCCACCGTCACCTGGCGCCCCATGAATTTTCGACCACCCATTCCGTCACCCGCTATCATGACGATTTCGTTTCTCTTGAGTGCCTCGAACGCCGGCCGCAAGAACTGCTGACCATCGATAAAATTGGCGGGAATAAGCCTCTCCAGCAGTCGTTTCTGACGTGCGCAGTACCTGCCAAAAAGGCTTAAGCCCTCGACAGCAGGCCCTTCTATCTGATGAATCTTATACCCCATACGTCCCAGGTGAAATAGAGGCAGCAATCGCGGTCCTACATGACCGTGAATCATGATAACCCCTTTTCCTCTTTTGAGGGCATCGTCCAGATGCACACAACCATCCAACGTCAGATATCGGTTCATGTCTTGGGTCCGCATTTTGGGGAATGAGAATATGAGGTATTGGTCAATGAAATGGTTTTGAAAGGCCTTCCGGGCGAATCTATTGACCTCAGACCGTTTCCCAAAAACCGTTGCCAGATTCTTGCAAACCAGTTCTTTTTTCGTTCTGCTACAGAGAAAAAACCAAGAACCCAACCATCCGTTGACATTGACTTCCGATGGGCTGGGGAGCGCGAGGATCATGTACCGAAGAAAAAACCAGACAGCGATGCGCCCAACGTCTTTTGAGATGCCTTCGCCAATAATCATTTGACATCCTGAGAGATGAAGAGGGTAAAGCAGGCTGGGCCAAGAAACCGAATGCCGCGATGTTCCATTAGAGGATTGACATCCTTTCCTGATTGCCCTAATAGTCTACGAAAAAGCATGAGTATTAAAGGTTGCGAAGTCATTCACTCCGGTCACCGCCGTGTTGTATCCATCGATGAGAAACCGACCAAAACTTTGTCTGATCCTTCCGATCTATGACGAAGGGGTTTGGGGCCATTCACAGCACATATACCGCCTCGTTGAAAGACTCGGCCTCTCGGTCGACATCTTCCTCATCTTCGAGACTGGCAGGGGTAGGGTTAACATAGGCAACTGCGCGAAGATTATCACACAGAAATTTCGCCGAAAGCCCTGGAGCCAAGCCGAACTTCTTCTCATTCTCCTGCGCGCCCGACTCTCAGGATACCGCTTTTTCTTCAGCTACTTCTCCGTGCGCCCGGCGTTGTATTCAAAATTGATCACCTTTCTCTTCCATGGAACGACCTACTTATTCCACTGTGCGGAATTCAAAAAAAAAGACCTAACGGACACTTTTTTCAAAAAATCCAGGCTATGTTGGGTGTTAAGGCATATCGACTGGCTGGTGACCACAACACCCCTCATGGCAAGGCATTATGTCCAGGAATTCGGCGTGGACCGGCGGAAAATCAAATTGGTGCCCTACTGGGTGGACACCCAACAATTTGAAAGGCAAAGCAAGTCTAACGCAAGAAAGAAGCTGGGGATAGACAGCGGCACGAAACTCATACTGTTTGTTCACCAGCTTTCCAAGTCAAAAGGGGCGCATCACCTTCCCCGAATTGCCCAACTGGTGGCCGAGGAAGTATCGAACACCGTGTTTTTGGTCGTAGGGGGGCCGAGCACGGCAAATGATGTATCGCACATTCTGAAGAAAAACGTTCTCGAAAAAGGGTTGGCAAACGTGATCCGGCTTGAGGGAAAAGTCCCTAACAAAGATATCCAGACCTACTTTGCGGCCGCAGATCTCTTCATTATGCCATCTGACGAAGAGGGCTTCGGCATTGTGCTGCTCGAGGCCATGGCAAGCGGCGTACCCTTCGTGGCCACGGATGGGGGCGGTCCTGTCATGGATGTGGTATCCCCTGTTCAGAGAAGATTTGTGGTGCCGGCCGGAGATATGGTATCCTTCTCGCAAAAGATAATCCAGTTGCTCTCAAGTGAGGAGGAAAGGAAGCTCCTCATCGAGGACGGTAGGCGCCATGTTCAACGGTATTCTCTCGACGAGGCATTGGCCACCTTTCGGCGGGAGATCATTCTCAATCCCTGACCCTCTATGCGTCAGGGATTGTTGCTTCCTATAAACCGAATCCGGGTTCCTGGATCTCTGATCGGCGGCAACCCGATTCCCGACAATCCGCGACCACACCTCCGGTTACCGGTCTTGAACATGATCCACTTTGTCAAAGATAAGGTTTCCTTTTTCCGTGTGGGATTGAACCCAAATATAGCCCCATACTGAACAGGCGGTTCCAAAAAGAAAAACGACGACGGTCGATGCAGCCAGCGCCACCCTCCCGGTCTCCCCAATAGCTCGGTATTCCATGAGAGACAGGGGCGATTGCACCATCCCCAGAATGACAATAGCCCATAACATCCACTTCGGGGCATGACTTCTTTTCATTCCCTCCACAAAACAACTCACCAGAATAAAAACGCCGGGAAACGCAGTGCCAAGCATTCTGGACCAGTCCGAGGCAATCAGGCAGAGGGCAAACCCGGCTGCGATTAAGTACAAGCTGTAAAGGGTTGCTTCCTTTCCGGCGCTGTTCCTCATTGAGATCCCGAGCAAGGCCATGCTCCAGAAAAAACCAAACGAACGCAGAAGTTCCCGAGAGATACGTGCGAGAAAACCCAAATTGTCCACATTGTAGGTCCAAATCATCTGGAGTAGCTCAAGATAATCCATGGGCCCTTGGATGTTGAAAATTCCCTCTGAAGGCGGTATGGCCATTCTGAGGGAAAGGAGGATGAGAACCGATGGGATGCAGAACAGCCCCGCCCGTAGCCATTTGTTTAGGATTTTTTCTCCGTTGGGCCTGAGGGCGCTAACAAAAAGGATCGGGACAAGGATCATCATGGTCTCTTTGGCAAGAACGCCAACGGCGATGATGACGCTTGCCAAATACAGTTTTTTTCTAACGATAAGTAAAAAGGCGATGACAAAAAGGAGGTTCGCCATGGGGTCTATCCGCCACCATCGGCCGAGATAGAAGGCCAAAGGGTAGGAAAAGCCCGCCAAAACAACCGTAATTACCGAGGAACCATGGGAAATGCCGACCTCGCGAAACAGCCGGTACAGGAATCCAAGGGTGCCAAACGTGGCCAAAAAGGTCACCACAAAATAACCTTGCATCGGCGGCAGAGGCAATAGACCTACTATTCCCGGGACGAGCACACGGTATGCGAATGGCGTAGTGACCTTCTTGCCTGCAGCCATGTCCAGGTAGACGTCAACCTGATCTTTCGCAGTGAACGACTCAGGCCACATGGCGAAGACCAAAACCAACACAAGGAACCACACAGGGGCAAGTCGAAGGACGGGGAGTTCAAAGACCTTCTTTATGTTCATTAGATCAGGGGATCGCCTTCTCTGGGCTGTTAGAATGTCCATTCGCCCTAAATTCCATAACAAAGGCCCCTGCCGTATTGATGGGAGGACCAGCAGGCAAGGCCGGTTTTGGGAGAGGCTCTGGTCCTAAGCTTGGATGCACCCCCTCATGACGGGCAGCGAACGTAATCCGATTTTCGGTGATCGTGGCCTGAACCGGTTGCCAGTTCATTCCTATCAACTGATGGACTTGAATGGTCTTTTCATCTTGCCAAGATGCCGGTCTTTTAATGGAGATGGTCGTTGGACGATGATAAAAGGAGAAAATACGAATTTCTTCCTGATCCCTTTTCTCAAATAGCATCATTTTTCCCTCTTCTCCATAGTCGATCCCGTTATATTGGGAAAAGGCGCCACCTGCAATACGGCCGTTTTCGCTACGGAAAGAGAATCCTTTCTCTGAGATGACTTGATCGCCGGATATGCGATAGGGGGTTGAGCTCAGGTTACATATGACATGGACGCCCTCGAATCGACTTTCGAATATATTCTCCGACAATGAACCAAATTGCCTTAAGGCCTTGCCGATATATTGACTGCCTAAATATTCCTGGATACGGCAAATCCATTGCAGCCATTCCCTTTCCCTGGCATTCATGATATTGGCAGGTGTATGAAGATGAGCCCCGATAAGCAGGGCCCATGACAGCTCAGGCAGGTCGATAGCGCCTTTTGAAAAAGACACCTTGTCATGAAAAAGAAAGAGCAGCCAGGGATAAGGTTCCCACAGGCCTTTCGTCCAGAACTTCACTTGATGATTCGAATCGTTGCTCGGCCTCATGGAAAGGTCCAGGAGGCTATCGGGACCTCCCATCGGCGGCCATTCAAATCTGCTGACATGGTTGATCAGCCGGTCAAAACCACCTTCACATGCGATGGGGGCGTGTTCAGAGGCCTCTTTTGTCAAATCGATGATCCCCTGGATATAGGCGGAAGGGCCGTTATGCCCTGATGTGACGTCATATTTGAAGGATCGGCAGCCGATCTGGTCGTGATAGATCATATCGACACCATACCTATCGACCAAGCTCTTGAGCGTCTCCAAGTGCAGCCTCTTGACGGCTGGATGGGAGGGGGACAGGGTGTATCCTCTGGAGGCATACTGCTCGGCATAGAGGCTTCCGTCCAAGTTGCGGGCAAGGATATCGGCGCCCTTTTCCTGAAAGAGGGGGGATGGCGGATCAGTACTGGCCCAGGTATAGTTGACATAGGTTTCCACCAGGAAACCGAGTTTTTCAGCCTCCTCACAGAAACGGCGAAATTCATCCGGGGTCCCCTTTCCCGGATTGGGGGGAAGAAAATTGGGATACTGCCTGTCGAACCCTCCCAACATCCAGTGCTGCAGTCTCAATACCATCGGACGGGGAAAGAGATGAAGCAGCGATGCGTCATCTCGAAAATTGCCAAAAGGTTGATCAAAATGGCAGATCGGGCTTTGGCAAAATCGCTCATAGAGCGTTTCTTTCATTTTTTTGCTCAGGTTTGCAGTCATTCCGTTCTCACTGCCATATCTCGCGACCCCCTCTCGGATCTCTTCGGACCCAATCTCTATTCGAAAAAGAGGTGAGCGCCACCTCTCTCCTTTTGCCACGTGAAGGAAGAAACCGTGATCAAGAAACCCCAACCGACGTCCGTCCACCTGGAGGCTTCCGGTCCCCAAGACCGTCGGGCAGAAGAGACCCGTGTTCTGAATGCCGTAACACCTCATGGCCCCATCCGCGGACTCAAGGAAGCAAAAGTCTGAAAACAGGGTGGGATAGGTGCCTTCCAAGATTCTGTCTTCATTGTAAAAAGGCCGTTTGAGACAGACGCCGAGCTTCATGGGCCAGCCGACCCTCTGCACATGACGGGCATCAAAGAGGAGGGCATGAGGGAAATCAAGGGTCAAAATAACGGCTCCCCTGTTTTCTATCTCGATCATAAAGTCCACATGGTTGGCCTCCGGTGTGCAGATGACGTTGACTGTCATGTCCGCGCCGGAATAGCCGAGCTTGAGAAGGCCCCCTTCCCATTTGTAGAAAAATCCATGTTGGGGATTTGAAGCCGAATAGCTTGCTGCGACATCAGTGATGATCGGATAGGGATACCCATGCTGGGCAATATGGGGGGATTTGGATATCTGGCTGGCCCCATACACCACCTCCTCCCGCCCTCTTGAGACCAAACGCCATCGCCATCTGTCAAGGTCAAGCCGTCCAATGCGCCAAAGCAGCCCCTCTTTGTTTCCTTTGCAGATCTCTTTGCCTGTCGCCCGGTCCTTGATGTGGACGATAGCGCCGTTTCTCTTGTCAAAAGCCATCTCATAGGTGTTCCCCATCAAAATGACGGCCTGATCACTCTCCTGAAGTCGAATGGCGCCGATGGCGCCGTGGAGGTCTGCCAAGGACAAAGCAATATATGTCAAAAGGAAAAATCCAACTGCACGCCATGATACTCTTCGGTTTCTTATCATCTATTTCCCAACGCGATCTTGGGGTTCAACCAAAACCTTGGAAGCGGCAAGGATGATCCCCAGATACAGCCATATCTGAGGATCATGTATCGTGAAATCAATGAGTCCGTGGACGGAAAAGGCCACCATTCCTGCTGATAGAGAAAAAAGGGCATTCTGGTGAGCCATGGATGACATCTTCCGAATTGATAGTCTCAGTTGTCTGATGATGAAAAAGACCAGCACACCGAAAATGCCCACGCCCAAGACACCCAGTTCAATCAGGATATACAGATAGAAGGAATGGGGGTGTGTCAGATGCAGCAGGTGCAGGACACGATATCGGTTCATCACCTCGGCGTAGCTGTTGATTCCGATTCCCATCCAGTGGCTCGACTTAATCATCTGATAACAGGCGTTCCACATCAATAACCGCAGGGAGAGTGTGCTCCTCTCGCCCTCTTGGGCGATGGTCACAAACCGGCCTACGATGTTTTCCATGGTCATGTGTGAGGTGACCGAAAAAAAGATGCCAATTCCTACAACTGTGGCGAGGGGCAATATAATCGCAAAACCGGGCATCCTCTTGATCAGACGGCCAAAGACGAGCAGCATCCCTACAACAAGACCGATTGTCGCGCCACGTGAGCCTGTGGCCAGCATGGCCGCCAGCACCCAGGCAAAGGCCAGGAGCACCAGCCCCTTGGCAAGGGTGGAACCACAAAGTTGATGATATGCGATCAACAAGAACAGGCTCAGGGAGAGATACATGGCCAGGATATTGGGATGCATGGCGGTGCCCACCGCCCGTTCCGCCAGATCGTAATTGCTGTGGGTTTCCGTGAAGACGCCGATGGCGGCGACAACCAAACTGATCAGAGCCCAGGTCAAAAGCGTATGTTTCAGATCGTCTTGAGATTCGATCATGCTCACGGCAAAAGGCACCAGAGCGATTACCCAGACCGCCTTCAGGAGCCCAAAAAGCCCTGTGAAATAATTTACAGACCAGGTGGAGGTAATGAAGATCCACAGGACAAAGACGAGGAGGGTGACATTGATGCTGCGGGGTTCCGTTTCGAATTTCGGCCCTGCCATAACGGACGCATTCAGAAACCAGACTGCGCAAGTAAGGGTAAGCAAGGGTTGAATGAATTCGATGTTCGATCCCCCTATGGAAAAGATGTGCACCCCCGTGAACGGTACGGCCAGAACACAAAGGTAAAACCCTATCTTCGGGTTTATGAGAATCAGGGGAATCGATATGACCACCGCCGTGGCGGCAAGAGACGCCCTGTAGTTGATGACAACGAACAGACCGATGCAGAGTTCCAGAACAAATAGGAGGCCATAGGAGAGGGTCTTGAGGCTGACAATCTTTTTCAGGGGAGACATCATCCAGGCGTTCACCACAAGGCGACGGCAGTCGGGTCAATAACCTTCTGCGATTCCGCTTTCAAAAGACCTCTTCTTCTGCATGGCATCCGGTTTCCCAAGCGCATTTCAGGTGCTTGCCGCATGCCTTTCCTTGAGGCTTGACAGGGTATCCAGCGCTCTCTCCAGCAAGATGGTAGAGCGGTTTGTATAGTGTCTCGGATACAGAAGATCGTCCTTTTCGGTGATGGCGCCCTCCCTTAAGGCCATCTCAAAAAGCCGGGTGTGGGGCTCGATTCGGAGTTTGTTGAATTCAAAATGAACCCTGCTTTTGAGGCTCAGCTTTGCCTTGAGATAGAAGAGAAACAGTCCCAAGGCACCGCTCCATGTCTGTCCTGGTGGATTCTGGAAAAAGTTGTAGCAGATCTCCATATTGCCTATTTCATCTTTCAGTAGTGCAAACCCAGCCAGGACATCCCGTTTTCTTTGCATCTTGCCGAGCCGTTTAAGCACGTTGTCGTCGAACCCATCCGGGGACAGCATGATCTTTTTGCATCCCGCCTTCCTCACCAGCCTGATAAATGGTCGTGTCAATGCCGACTCGTGAAACCAGGCAGACCACGACAGGTGAAGATCTCTGCGAATGATTTCACGGCAGACGGCCTGTGCGTGGGATAGGGGAATATTGAACACGGGATCAATAAACATCAATTCTCGCGCGCCGTTTCCCGCACAAGCCTCCATGTCATCCACCACCCTGTCCGGGCTGAAGAGTCGGTACGTTTTACCGTTGAGGAATCCGTATACGCAGTAAGCGCACGAAAGGGGACAGCCCCTTTTCGTTTCCACACCGATAGCGTCCGCTGCATCCCGATAGGGACGCAGCGCTGCCTCCGAACGCTCGGGCAGTGGCACCTCATTCAGCGTTACGGGCTTTCTACGCCCCCCAAACATCACCCGGTCGCCCTTTCGGTAATAAAGGCCGCGCACTCTTTCAGGCGAGTTGACATCCTTCAGCAATTCGGGAAAGGTCTTCTCCCCTTCAAGAAACACCCCATAGTCCACCATCGGTTCAAAGTGCATGATCTCTTCGGCAAACATGGAGAAGCCGGGACCGCCCACCACCACTTTGCAATGAGAGTCCAGTTCTTTCCTGATCGTACGAAGAGTCTCTTGAAAGTAGGGATAGTAATATAGCACGCGCCTTTTGTTTGTCGAATCGATGTTTCTAAGGGAAATGCCAACCACGTTCGGTCTGAAGCCGATCAGCCAGGAGTGAAAATCCGCCTCCGGATTCCGGGATATGTTGGGATCAAAGATCTCCACATGATGATCCCTTGTCAACTGGGCGAGATAATGCAGTCCCAGAGGAAACACGGGAGACTCAAATCCACCCAGGTAGCCTTGTACCAGGAGGATTTTCATGGGGTGAGCACCACCTTAGACCCCATTCGGTATACCCTCTTAAGAATGAAAAAAAACGCCTGGAAAAAAGGCTTCATTCGGAGGCTCCCTAACACGCGGACAGCCGGTGGACTGATGAGAAAGGAAAGAAGGCCCGATGGAAATCGTCCGAATTTGGCCAGGGAGACAAGGAGGCCCAGGTAACTTGCCTCCCGCATGGAATAGCTCTTGGCATAGATCTGCTTTTGCTCGTCCTGGATATAGCCGTCCTCTTTGGCCTTTTTGTAGAGACCGGTACCCGGATAGAGAACAAGGGAGAAAGGCTGCAACCGGTAGGGCTTGGGGATTTGAGAGATGAATTTGAGGGTGTCGACCCGGTCTTCATCCGTCTCATAGGGGGTGTCCATGATGAAGTCATAGCTTGGGGGGAACATCCGATGGCGATATCGGTTTAGAATGGCGATCGCCGCCTTCATCCTATCATTGGACATAGGACCTCGGTTGAACAGTTCCTGAATCCTTTTGCTTCCGGTCTCGATGCCCATTTGTACATAGCAAAGGCCTGCATCGATGAGCAGGGCCATTTTTTCTTCCGTTAACGTGAGAGGACTGGCCAGGCATGAGAAAGGAAGCCCAATCTCTCTTTTGTAGACCGATGCAAACTCCCTGATATCCTGTATGGTTCTTGAGAAAAAGGAATCATCCGAAATCCAGATGAACTGGACAAAGGGCATCTGATTTCTGACCCATGACAATTCTTCCCTAACATGGGCGACGGATCGCCACCTCAAATACTTCTGTCCCGGGTAGAGCCCTCGCAGGGTGTCATTGACGCAGTAGGAGCAGCGATGAGGGCATCCCCTACCCGTCATGGTCTGATATCCGATCATGTTGAGGTGGCGTGAAACCGTTCCCTTCTGCAAGAACAAGTGAAGCAATGGACCCGTCATGGGCATGACGCGTCCTTCGACCATAATATGGTGGTCCTCAAGGCTGTAGTCGGGCAGCGGGTAGATATCCAGATTTTTTTCAAGGGG
>Ga0172370_10003446_pt1 | contig 21863 bp, 21 predicted proteins | sample LakKiv5m_FD_114538 | JGI IMG/M metagenome (GOLD analysis project Ga0172370, IMG submission 114538) | Freshwater microbial communities from Kabuno Bay, South-Kivu, Congo - kab_022012_11.5m | ecosystem: Environmental > Aquatic > Freshwater > Lake | place: Democratic Republic of the Congo...
CACGTGGATTACCTGGCCGAGGTGCTCATCCTGGCGAAACAACTCGCCCCACGCATCCGCGGCGTCAGGATTGTGGAAGAGCCGCCCGTGCTGCGCCATTTTTCATCGCGGTTCGAGCCGATTACAGGGCAGTTGTTGGCGGATTGAGCGGGTGACACACACGGCAATCGCATCAATATCGCTATCTGGCTCGAAAATGGGCCACTAATAGGCGCGGACAACGCGAAGTCGCGCTCTGTGTATCCGTGTTCCTCCGTGTCGTGCTCCGTGTCGTGCCTGGTTGTCGTGAATGGGCACCCTGTGCTATACTGCGCCCGCGCGTAGAGCGCACAGCGCCACCGGCAATCGGTGTTTGCGTATTCCAATTCCCAGCCGGCGGTCCGAGACAGTTCTACTGCATCTATTCCGCACGGGATACGTGACAAACGAAAGCCACACGAGAGGTTTTTGCACATGCACAAGCGCACCTTCACGGTGCTCTTGGGGACGATAGCCCTGCTGCTGATAGCGACACTGGGATGTTCCGTCAGCCAGTTGATTGCTCGTCAGTCACCCCCTACGGTCACGCCGACTCGTACACCGCGGCCTACCTGGACGCCTGTGCTCGGCGAGCTACGCGTGGCCACGCCAACCCTAGATCTGACCCGATTTCCCGGCGCCACTTTGCCCACCGAGCCGCCGCCTACGCCGCAGATCCTGGTGCCGGGATCTACAGGGCCCATTTTCGTGCCGCAGCCGGGACCCGATGGGCCGACTGTGCAAACGGTCGTTGTCATCATCGTGACGGCGACGCCGGTGCCACCGCCCACCGCGACGCCTGGACCGCCCACGGGAACTCCGCCGCCGACTCCGACTCCCGGCCCGCCTACGGCTACGGCGACCGTCACAGGCACACCGCTCCCACCGGTGGTCGTCAAAGTCAAGACGGACAAGTCGAACGTTCGTCAGGGCCCGGGGCCCGGATATCCGGTGGTCACCCAGCTCGATGCCGGCACGGAGGTGACCGTAGTTGGCCGCGATCAGAACGGAGACTGGTGGAAAATCTGCTGCGTCAACAGCGCCGACGTCTGGATTGCCGATGCGGTAGTGACCGTCACCGGCCCTATCTGGACCGTGCCTGAAGTGACGAATATCCCGCCACCGCCGCCCACGCCCGTCCCGACGCTCACACCTTCGCCTACGCCGACCTACGCCTGGCCGATGCGGCTGGAGAAGCCGCCCCAGGAGTATCCGCTCGGACAGAACTATCTCCGAGTGGATGCCATCATCTACAACGGCGCGACGCCGCTGTGGGGCTATAAGCTGCGCATCCGCAACGTGAGCACGGGCCAGACATGGCTCAGCGACGGCTCACAGGCGAGCTGGAACTGGTACGTACTGAAGTACCCGACCGATGGGTTGGCGTTCAACCCCAACATCGATTGTCAAAGCACGACCCGGGGCGCGGTGTGCCTGAAGAGCAACGTCAAGTGGGATGGCAACGGGCTGGGCATCCCGATGGGGGATGGCATTTGGGAAGTGACGGCCTGCGACGGCGCGGGCAACGCGCTCTCGCTCCCGGTGCAACTCAATACCAGTGTCATTAATTCCAAGTGGTATTACATCGTGTTTACAAGTCGTCCATGAACCAACCAACTGCTGTCAAGTCAATCCGCCCGGTTCTTGCCCTGGTCGTGTTGCTGGCGCTCGCCAGCCTGGCATGCTCCGTTGGTGAGGCGCTCGTGGGTGGGACACAGGCCGGCGTGCCGACGCTGACCAAGACCCCGCGCCCCACGTTTACGCCGCTGCCGACGATGCCCGGCGTGCCCGCAGAAACGCCGACAGGGACGCCGGGTATTCGCGGTGAGCTTCCGCCCGGCGTCACCGTAGAGCCGCCCGACCAGGCACGAGCCACATCGGGCAGCACGGGCGCATCCGTCGTGTCCGGGTTGCAGATCAGCAACACGAACGGCGTTACCGTCATCCTGTATGCTACCGAGACACCATTGCCCACCCCAACGCTTGAGCCGCTCGGGCCGACGGCCACGCCCACGCCGGACGTCGAAACCAACCGACCGGAGCTCCAATCGGGCCCCCGGCCACTGCCAACCCCTTATGTGGTGGTCAATTCGGAGACGCTGAACGGGCGCCGTGGGCCGGCCACCACGTTCGAGCGTATCGGCGAGGCCAAGAAAGGCGATGAGCTGATGATCCTGGGACGCTCGCCGGATGGCGCCTGGTGGCAGGTGTGTTGCATGGCGAATCAGCCGGTGTGGGTCTCCGCCGACCTGGTCGATGCGAAGGGGCCGCTGGATACTGTGGCGGTGTTTACGCCACAACCTACTCCGATGCCGCCGCCGCCCCCGACGCCGAGGCCTACCGCAACCCCCACGCGAGTTCCATTGCCACCGTTCGATATTGCGCGCGGGCCGGAGTTTCCGAGTCGACTCAGACGCGACACCGGCATCTTGACGATTTGGGTAAAGGTGTACGAAGGTCCGGTCGACAATGAGAAACCCTTGGGCGGCTACATCCTGAAAGTGTTTCGGGACGGGGTTGACGTCACGCAGAATCAACTTTCCTTTGGAGATAAACCGTTCAACAACACGAAACCGGAAGGCAGCTACAATTATAACCTGAAATTCGAGATGGATCACGCTGGCGAAGCCGATTGGGAGATTTACCTGGCCAAACCAGGTGGCTTCCGCGTGTCGCCGATCACCAAATTCACAACCAAGGGCGATTCATACCGCAACCTGGTGGTCTACATTGCCTACTGGCTGGCACGGTAAGAACGACGATGGACGATTGACCACGGACGATAACCATTGACTTTGAATGCACCGGAATCATTTCAAGGAGGAAGAGAAACCATGCGCTTGCGAATCGGGATAGCGATCGGAGTGATGCTATTCGCCGTTGCCCTGGCCGGTTGTTCTGCCGGGCAGAGTGCGCGCGGACCGGCTGGGACGCCGGTGCCGACGAAGACTTTACGGCCGACTTTCACCAGCACTTCGGTTGAACCGACGACAGCTCCAATAGCCACGCCGGTGCCGGCCAACGTTGCAACCCTGGCACCTACGGCGGAGCCGCCTACGGCAGCCGCACCCACGGACACGCCGGTGCCCCCTACCCCTGAGCCGAGCTCGACACCTGAAGCAGCGGCTTTCACCGTAACCAGCGATGTGGTCAACGTGCGGAGCGGGCCCGGCACGAACTACAGTGCGATCGGCCGCTTGCAGAAGGGCCAGAGCTTCCCGGTAACCGGCAAGAACCCGGGCGGCGACTGGTGGCAGTTCGACTACAACGGGCGCTCCGGCTGGGTGTACGGACAGAATGTCGCCGTCACGAGCTCCGACCTCGTGCAGGTGGCGGCTAACATCCCGGCGGCACCCACGCGCCGTCCCGTGCCGACATCACCGCCGCGGCCAACCTCACCGCCGGCCACCCCGGTTCCGGTCACAAGGTTTGCGGCAACAAAATCGACCATTCTGCCGGACACCAACGATTGGGTTACGATCTACTGCGCCGTATTCAATCGAGACTATTCATCGCCTCTCTCCGGGACCATCCGCGTGCTGCGCGACGGGGCCGTCGTGGAAGAAGGGAAGGCGTTCGGTAAGTTCCTCACGGCGTATCTGCACATGCCGTACAATGATGGCTGCAAAGTCGAAATGCGTCCGGCCAGCAACGGCACGTACACGGCCATGCTGGTGGAGAATGGACAACCCATCTCGGACGTATTCACCCTTAACGTCACAGGCACCGGCAACCGGGTTGCGATTGTCGAGTTCAAAGAGAAATAGACGGAACCGGAGCAATGGACAGGAAACCGGGTTTCCTCCAGCGCAGTGAACGGGCCGCGAAACCCGGTTTCTTGTCTCCTGGCGTCGTCTTGCCCGTTTTGACACTCCTGAGCCTGGCGCTCCGTCTCCTCCGGCTGAACTTCCAGCCGCTCTGGTGGGATGAGGGCTACTCCGTCTGGTTCGCCACCGAGCCGCTGGGGCGGATGCTCAGCCTGACGGCCCAGGACATCCATCCGCCCCTGTATTATGCGCTGCTGCACGGCTGGACCTTGCTCCTGGGTGCGGGACCTGTGGCCTTGCGGCTCCTGTCTGTCGCCGTGGGCACGCTCGCCATTCCTTTGGTCTATCTGGTTGCCCGACGGATGCTCTCGCGCCGTGGCGCGCTGTTGGCCGCTTTCCTCTTGACGATCAACCCGCTGCACGTCTACTACAGCCAGGAAGTGCGGATGTACGGGCTGGTCGCGCTGCTGAGCGCGGGGATTCTCGCCGCGGCGTGGCGCGTGATGGACGATAGACGATGGACGATAGACGATGGACGACGGTCTATGGTCTATGGTCTATGGTCCACAGCCGCATACGTCCTCCTCACCACCGCCGCGCTCTACACCCAGTACTACGCGGTCTTCCTGCCCATCGGCCTGACGCTTTACGCGGCCTGGCGTTGGCGCCGGAATACGCGGGCGCTGTTGATCTGGTTAGGTGTGCAGGCAATCGTCGCGGTGCTTTACCTGCCGTGGGTGCTATACGCCGCGCCGAAGCTGGTGCCCTACATCAGCCAAAAAGTTATCCAGGATGCGGATCGGCCACTCGGACTGTTCGCCTACTTCGGGCGACATCTCTCCACCTTCCTTGCCGGTCACCTGGAAGGCCCGTTCGCGCCGTGGTGGCCGCTGGCGTTGATACTCCTTATACCGATCGCGACGGGGCTGTGGTTGCTATTTACCCAAATTCAGACCGGACGACGGCAAAACGTAAACCCTAATCCCCAATCCCTAATCCCTAATCCCCAATCCCCGGTCATGCTCGCCACCATCACCGTCGTCGCGCTCGCCCTCGGCTGGCTCATCGGCCTGCGCTACCCCTTCTTCCCCGCTCGCGGCGAACGGCTGTTGCTACTGGCGCTGCCGCCATTCGTGTTACTGATCGCGGCCGCGCTGGACGCCCTCCGGGCGCGCTGGCGAATCGCTGGTTATGTCACGTCAGGGCTGATCGTGGCGGTTTCCGTTGCCAGCCTGGTTGCTTTCTACACCGTGCCGCGCTATCCGGATGACGATTACCGCTCACTTATCGCGCGTACGGTCGAGCAGGGCTTGCCTGGCGACACGGTTTTTGCCGTGTATCCCTGGCAGGTGGGCTACTGGCGCAGCTACGGCAGCGCGAGCGGTCCGACCGCGGTGCTCAGCCCCGACCCGGCCTGGGGGCCGGAGGTCGCAGCCGCGCTCGATAGCGCGCTGGGCCGTGGCCGCGTCTGGTTCCCGGCACACCTGGCCCTGGGCGGCATCCTGGAGACCCAGATCGAGGCGCACCTGGCGGGCGAGGCGGCGCCGTTCATCAACGCGTGGTACGGGCCGAACACCCGGCTCAGCGCGTGGGCGGTCATCGACGACGCCATAACCGCCGCAAGCTCGATGGCCGGCGCGGCGCAGTTTGCGTTGCCCGACGATAATCGCGTGGTCCTGGCAGGCGCCACAGTGTCTGCAGTTCCGGTCGAAGCCGCTAATGCTGTGACGCCGATCATCTTGAAATGGCAGGCAGACGCGGCGCCGCCCGTGCTGGACGTCAGCGTGCGGCTGACCGACGACCTGGGGCAGATCTGGGCGCAGCACGATTACGAGCCGTTAGGAGGAGTTGGCAATTCGCAATCCCCAATCCCCAATCCCAGGACGTGGTCTGCCACCGACCGGCTCGGCCTGCTCATCCCTGCGGGCACGCCGCCGGGGCGTTACACGGTAGAGGTGCTGGTGCAGCCGAAGGGAAGCGATCGGCCGCTGGAAGTGACGAACGCAGACGGCCAATCGTTGGGGACTTCAGCCAGGCTGCTCATCCTGGACGTCGCGGCGTCTGACCGCGTCCTCGGCCCGGAGCGGCTGCCCATCGGGACGCACGAAGAGATCGACCTGGGCGATGGCCTGCGCTTCCTGGGCTATAGCACCGACGTGACCGCGGCGATCCCCGGCGAGCTGCGCAAGGCCAGCCTCTTCTGGCAGGCGACCGCCGCGCCGTCCGCCGACACCATCGCCTTCATACAACTGCTCGGCCGCGACGGCAAAGCGATCCCGCTTTGGGAGGCGCCGCCGGGCGCGGCCTACCCCACCGGTCGCTGGACGCCGGGCACGCTGATACGCACGCAAGCGGCCTTCCGCGTTCCCGCCGCGCTGGCGGACGGCAGTTACCGGCTCATCGCCGGCCTCTACCGGCCTTCGGACGGGGCCCGCTTGCGCACGCCCCAGGGGAAAGACTATGTGGCCATCGGCTCGCTCACGGTACGAGGCCGACCGCACGACCTGAACCCGCCCGCGCCACAGCATCCGATGGATGTCCGCCTGGGCGATGTGGCACGCCTGGTCGGCTATGACTTGCCGGCGACCGAGGTAGCCCCCGGTGGCACTGTGGATGTCACGCTGGACTGGCAGGCAACCGCATCGGCGCCGGCTGCCTATACCGTCTTCGTGCATCTCGTGAGCGAGGCAGGCGCCATCCAGGGCTACGGCGACGGCGAGCCGGGCAGTGGTGCTTACCCAACCACCGGCTGGCTCCCCGGCGAATACCTGTCCGACCCACACGTCGTGACTATCGCCCCTGCCGCGCCGCCCGGCGTTTACCGGCTGGCGATCGGCCTGTACGACCCGGCCACGGGCGAACGGCTGAAGACGCTCGATGGCGCCGATCAGGTGCTTTTGGAGACGCCGATCACGGTGAGGTGAGGCGGGCACCTTCGTGCTCAGCCTGGATCGCCGCCACGCGTCGCCGCAACTGCCCGCACCCTGCGTCAATATCGATCCCCCGCCGCATGCGCACGGTCGCCGGGATGCCGCTTTTCTCCAGGATCACCTGGAACGCGGCCACGCGCTCGGGGGTCGATGGTTGGAAAGGCGATTCGGCGACCGGATTGAGGGGGATCAGGTTGACGTGGCACAGGGCCGCGCCGGTAGAGGTACGCAAGGGTCGCAGCAGCGCGGCCAGCTCCCGTGCCAGCGCCGGGGTGTCGTTGATACCGTCCATCAGAGCGTATTCGAACGTCACCCGCCGGTTCGTCGCCACGATATAATCCCGCACGGCATCCAGCACCTCGCGGATCGGGTAGCGGTGGTTGATCGGCACCAATTTGGCGCGCAGCGCGTCGTTCGGCGCGTGCAGGCTCACCGCCAGGTTGATCTGCAACGGCTCCGCGGCCATGCGGCGGATGCCCTGGGGCAAGCCGACGGTGGACAGCGTGATGTGCCGGGCGCCCAGGCCGAATGCGTCCGGGTCGGTGATCGTCCGCAGCGCTGACCACGTCCGGTCGTAATTCGCCATCGGCTCACCCATACCCATGACGACGATGTTGGTCAGACGACCGACGATAGATGATGGACGATAGACGATGGATGATGGATCATGGTCCACGGTCGATGGTCCATCGTCTACAGTCAATGGTCCATCGTCCGTCATCAGCCAGCGCGCCGCGGCCAACACCTGCGCGATGATCTCGCCGGCGCTCAGATTGCGCGCCAGCCCCGCTTGCCCGGTGGCACAGAAGACGCAGCCCATCGCGCAGCCCGCCTGCGTGCTGATGCACACCGTCCGGCGGTCCCGGCCCGCGCCGCTGATGTCATCGTACAGCATGAGCACCGTCTCGATGGTCAGTCCATCGCGCAGCCGAAAAAGCCACTTGATCGTCTGCCGGTCGCTGGATCGCTGCTCATAGACTCGTCCCAGCGGGCTGACGATCGTCTCGGCGGCCAGGCGCTCGCGCAGCTCCTTCGGGAGGTTCGTCATCTCCATCGGATCGACGGCCAGCTTCTTGTAGAGCCAGTCCCACACCTGCCCGGCCCGATAGCGCGGCTGATCCCAGCCGGCCAGCAGGTCGGTCAGTTGGGGAAGGGAAAAATCGAGAAGAGAAACAAAATCGGTCATGCTTCGGAGAACTCCCGCTCAGAGCATAGCATGAAACCAGGAGAAGGTCAACGCGCTTTCGAGTTTCATCGCGGCGATGCTATAATGCGCTTGTGGCAGGGAATGATGACTTGAGTATAAGGAGAATCGCACGTGCGTGAGTTGCAGTCGCTCCGGGAAGGCTGGGATGCGTTCCAGGCTGAAGAAACGCGTTTGCTGCGCGCCATGAGCGTCCAGGAAAGCGCGCGCCAGTTGCTAATGCTCCAGGAAGCCCTTGAGCCGCAGTTTCAGCAGACAACCGCGCTCTTCGCCGCTGAGCGTTGGGCTGCGCTGGTTGAGCTACAAGCCCGCCTACGCCAGCTGGCTAGATGGCAGAAGGAACATGGAATCCATGTACCAGGCCATTCAAATACTCCAGTAACGCCTGGCTGATGCCGGCATTCACTCCGTGGTGATAGGCGGTATCGCCGTCGGCATCTGGGATGAGCCGCGTGCCACGCGTGATGCTGATCTGAAGGTACAGCTTGAGAAGATTCAATAAAACGTCGTGCGCAACACCGGCTGGAATAGCTCTTTCCGGTGCGCGCAGGCCCGATCGACGGCGCAACGAGCGCACTCGGGCTCGACCATCTCGGGACAACGCCGCCGGGCGTTGAAAAAGAACCAGTCCACCGCGCCCATGGAGCGGCCGGACCGCCGCACCAATTCCATCACCGCCGCATAGGCCGCCAGACGCACCGCCCACTCATCCGCAGGCGGCAACAGGCGACGTTCCGTCAGCGCCTGCGCCAGCCCAGGATCCATCACGTCGATCAGGCCGGTACGCAGACAGGATCGCATCAGGTGATAGTCGATGACGGGCGGAAATGACTCACCGGGCGCCGGATCGAGCCATTGCTCCGGTCGCTGGTGAAGGATGAGCGCGAGCAACCCCGCTTTCTTGCGCAGCGGATCCTCCTTGTAGCCGCCAACGTGATCCAGGCTCGCCAGGAACGTCCGCAGCGGATTCGCCGAGCTCGCCGCATCAGCTACCAGCGCGGCGGGCGTGGCGCCGAGCACGAGCATGTCCCGGCCGTAGGCGTTGGCCTGCACCAGACGAAGATCGAGGGCAGGCATCGGCTGCGAGCCGTCGTCGGCGCGGAAGAGCGCCTCCAGGTCGCCTGGCTCCAGAGCCGCCTGCCGCCGCGGCGCGTAGAAACCGGCCTCATGATCCAGCGGCCGCAGCCAGGCATGCCACAGGTAGTCGGATCCCTTGCGCACGCTGCCATCCAGCGGCGCCAGCAGCGGGTGACTGTAGCGGCCATCGGCCGCCTCCCAGAACCCGAACTGTTGCAACGTCGCCGTGAAGAAATAATCCAGCGCCGCGGAGTGGCCGACTGGCGGGAAGTCCGACCCGGTGAAATCGAACGGCAGCACCTCCGGCAACGCGGCGACGATCCCCGCGACGCGTTCGATCTGCGCGGGGTTCGGCGCCACGCGCGCATCGCGGGTCGGCGACGGCAACGGCCCGTCCTGCCACAGCGCCGTCGGCCCCACCGCGCCGATCATCTGCGCGGCCAGCGCGACGGCCTGCCGTGCGGCCATGACCGGATGCTCGCCGCGGGCCAGCCCGGCCAGAGTTGCGCCGCAGAAGGTGTCGCCCGCGCCAGTCGGATCGAGCTCGTCGGCCGGCATGCCGGGCACATAAGTCACCTGATCCCCCTGGATCACCTGCACGCCGCGTTCGCCCAGCGTCACGAACAGCAGCTTGCCGGCAGCAGTCCGGGCGGCAGCGACCGAGCCGAACAGCCCGTTGGCCTCATTCTCGTTCATGAAGAACAGGTCCGCTTGCGCCAACAGCGCCCGCACAGTGTCTGTCTCGCCGTAGACCGCGCGAGAGAAGGTGCCGACGGAGATGCGTCTGGCGCCGCGCTGGCGACAGACGCGCAAGAACTCCGCCTGCCGGCCCGCCCCGCCCAGCGCCACCAGATGGACGATCTCGAAGCCGCTCAGGTTATCGGACAGGCTGGCAGGGTCGAACAGCGCCTCTGCGCCCCAGAACGCGTTCACCAACGTGGCCTTGCCTCCGCCGTAGTGCGCGATCTCGAAATGAGGCAATTGCTCAGGCGGGACTGCCGGTCCGAACCAGTCGATGCGCCGGATCACCGGCAGCAACGGCTCGGGCACGGGATCAGGCCGCGGCGCGCACATCGCGGTCGAAGCGCCGGCCCGGGCCGCGGCAGCCGCAGTGTACAGCCCCGCGCCGCCCGCCGAATCGACGGTCTGCCCTGCAAAATGTAGCACGTCCAGGGACGCGCCCCCGACAACAAGTAGATCGGGCATCTTCGCGACTGTCCTCCTTCAACCGATGTTCAGGCGATGATAGCACGAAAGAACCGCGACACAAAGCCCCTGCAAGATTTGGGTGTGGTTCAAGGTTTTGCGCTGTGTGCTGCCCAGGGTCACGGCTTCGCCGTGAGCGGGTCCACGACACACCGTGGGTGATGAAGACGGACCAGCGAAGCATCCGTGTCAGGCGTGCAGCGCCAGCTTGGCCTCCGGGGACGGATGCTTCGCTGGTCGATCGCGGCGGTGTACCCGGTGTGGGCGACCCGCTCAGCATGACAGGGGGATGGATGCTTGGAGCCTTTGTGGTGAGCGGGCGATTCTTCTCCTCCAGTTTCCAGCTTCCAGCTTCCCGTGTGTTATAATCTCCCTGCAAAATCACGAGCGGAGCAATAGAGTGCCAGTTATTCGACCTTACCCTTTCACCGCCATCGTCGGCCAGGAGCGCATGAAGCGCGCCCTGATCCTGAATGCGATCAGTAATGCGATCGGTGGCGTGCTGATTCGCGGCGAGCGCGGCACCGCGAAATCCACTGCGGCCCGCGCACTGGCCGCGCTGCTGCCTGAGATCGACGTGGTGGCCGACTGCCCCTTCGCCTGCGATCCGAGCGGCCTGGATACCCTCTGCGACAACTGCCGGGATCGCCTGGCGCGCGGCGAGAAACTGCCCATGGCGCAGCGCCGCACCCGCTTTGTGGACCTGCCCGTCAGCGCCACCGAAGACCGGGTAGTCGGCACGCTGGACATCGAGAAAGCCATCCAGCATGGCGAGCGGCATTTCGAGCCGGGTGTGCTGGCTGCGGCCAACCGTGGCCTGCTCTACGTGGACGAGGTCAACCTGCTGGATGATCACGTCGTGGATTTGCTGCTGGACTCGGCCGCGATGGGCGTGAATGTGGTGGAGCGCGAAGGAATCAGTTTCAGCCACCCGGCGCGCTTCATACTCGTAGGCACCATGAACCCGGAGGAAGGCGACCTGCGCCCGCAGCTCCTGGATCGCTTTGCGCTCTGCGTGGATATGCACGGCATCACCGACCCGCGACAACGCGTGGCCATCGTCGAGCGCCGCGTCGAGTATGAGAGCGATCCCGAGGGCTTCTACCAGGAATGGCTGCCGCGCGAGGAACAGCTCTCGGACGAGATCGCCCAGGCTCGCGCCACGCTGCCGCACGTCACCCACACCCAGCGCGATCTGTTCACCATCGCCCAGCTCACCACGTCATTCAAGGTGGATGGGCATCGGTCGGATATCGTGATCCTGAAGACCGCCCGAGCGCACGCAGCCTGGCAAGGTCGGCTGGTCATCAGCGAGCAGGACATCCTCCTGGCAGCCGAGCTGGCGTTGCCGCACCGGCTCAAGCGCCAGCCGTTTGAAGAGACCGCGCTGGATTCCGGTCAGCTCGAAGATCGCCTGAAGAAAGCCCGCTCCGAAGCGCCGCCGAACGTGCCCCCGCCGCAGGGCAGCGAACAACAGACGGCGCCCAGCGTAAAAAAAGCACTCAGCCGCTAGCAGAGCAGTCAGAAGCCTCAGCTAGCGGCGAGCCGCAACAGCAAGATCCCGGCCAAACGAGCGCGTCGAACACCGGCCCGCAAGCCGGGCGCCAGGTGAAGATCGGCGCGGATTTCCTGGCCAAGCGGCTGGACACGCCCCTGGATAAGCTCACGCGCAAGACGGCCGGCAAGCGCAGCTTCACGTTGACCAAGCGGAAGCGCGGCCGCTATATCCGTGCGCGGCCGATGGTGGGCCGGCCGGAGGATCTGGCGTTCGATGCCACGCTCCGTTCCGCTGCGCCGTTCCAGCGCCGACGCGCCGCCGAGCGCGCCGAGCGCAGGTTGGCGTTCGTGGTCAAGCGGCAGGATTTCCAGCGCAAGGTGCGTGTGCGGCGAGCCGCCAACCTGGTGCTGTTCGTAGTGGATGCCTCGTGGAGCATGGCTGCGGCCGAGCGCATGGAGGCCACCAAAGGCGCCATCCTGTCGCTGCTGCACGACGCTTACCAGCGCCGCGATCAGGTGGGCCTGGTGGTGTTCCAGCGCGAAGAGGCGCGGGTGATCCTTCCTCCCACATCCAGTGTGGAGCTGGCCCAGCAACATCTGCGTATGATCCCGGTGGGCGGCAAGACGCCGCTCTCGGCCGGGTTGTTGACGGCGTACCGGGTCTGCACTGCGTCGCAGCGCCGCAGCCCCGAGATCATGCCCCTGATCATCATCCTGACGGACGGCGCCGGCAACGTGTCCGTCACAGGCATGCCGCCGCAGCAGGAAGCCGGCCGTGTCGCCATGATGATCCACGACAGCCACCTGCGGACGGTGGTCATCAATATGGAACATCCGGCTTTCGACCGTGGCCTGGCCCAGGAGCTTGCCAACGCGCTTGGTGGCCCATGCTACACCCTGCCGGAGCTCAAGGCTGAGGCCCTGGTGCAGACGGTGCGGGGTGAGTTGTCGAGCAGGCAAGGGGACGCGGGGACGCGGTGACACGGGGACAAGGAGACGCGAGGACGCGGGGACGCGGAGATATTCTCCGCGTCCCCGCGTCTCCGCGTCTCCCCATCACCCCATCTCCCCGTCTCCCCGTCTCCCCATCACCCCATCGCCTCCTCGCCGATATCGCTCTCCTGCTGGTGACCCTGGTCTGGGGCGCGACGTTTGTCATGGTGAAAGATGCCGTCAGCGCCTTCCCGGTCTTTAGCTTTATGGCGATACGGTTCGCCCTGGCCACGACGGCTCTGACGCCACTCGTGCTGTGGCGGCGACGACAATTGGCTGCCACGGCCCCGGCCGGACCGTTTGCCGGGACGGCTCTGTTGAATCCGGCCAGGTTGCGGAGGATCGCGCTGCCGTCCCTCCTCATCGGCGGCGCCCTGTTCTCGGGTTACGCATTTCAAACCGCGGGGCTCCAACTGACCACGCCAGCAAAAGCGGGATTCATCACCGGGCTATCGGTGGTGATCGTGCCTGTGATCGCCGCGCTACTGTTGCGCCAGCCGCCGCCGCGAAACGCCTGGATCGGCATTTCGCTGGCGACCATCGGGCTGGGGTTGCTGTCGTTGACCGCGAATCTGCGTGTTCAACCGGGCGATCTGCTGGTCCTGGGCTGTGCCCTCTCCTTTGCTGCCCATATCCTGCTCACCGGCCACTTCGCGCCCCGTCACGATCCGCTGCTTCTGACCCTCGGGCAGGTGGTGGCGGTCGCCGTCTTCAGCGCCGTGGCGGCTCTCGTCTTCGATAAGCCCGCTCCTCTCACGGGGCAGGCGCTCTTTGCGGCGGCATTCACCGGTTTGCTGGCCACCGCGGCCGCGTTCGGCGTCCAGACCGTCGCGCAGCGCTTCACCACCGCCACCCACACCGCGCTGATCTTCGCGGCCGAGCCAGTCTTCGCCGGACTGTTCAGCTTCCTGCTGGTCGGTGAGGTGCTCGGCCCACGGCAGTTGATCGGCTGCGGGCTGATCCTGGCAGGAATGGTGGTGGCGGAGGTAAGGCGTGGAGCGTGATGCGTTGTATGCTTAAGAACACGAAAAAGTCATTTGACCAGTTCTGCGCGCGCTGATATACTGGCAATAGGTGGGTTATGAACAACATCTCCGTGCCGAAGCAACAAATAGCGGAGTTCTGCCAGCGCCATCACGTCCGCAGACTGGCGCTGTTTGGCTCTGTCCTGCGCGCGGATTTCCGTCCTGATAGCGACGTAGACGTTCTGGTCGAGTTTGAGCCGGAGCACGTGCCTGGCTATTTGCGACTGGCTCGGATGGAACGTGAACTATCGGAGCTGTTGGGAGGACGAAAGGCCGATTTACACACCCTCCAGGACTTGAGCCGCTACTTCCGACACGAGATCTTGGCCGCGGCCGAGGTACAGTATGCGCAAGGATGACGCCGTCCGCCTGCGCCATATGCTCGATGCGGCGCGAGAAGCGCTCGCTTTTGTGGCTGGTCGAGAGCGGCCGCAACTTGACACTGACCGGCAGTTAGCCCTGGCGATCGTCAAGGACATCGAAATCATCGGCGAAGCAGCCAGTAGGGTCTCTGACGAAAGTCGCTCGGCCTATCCGGCCATCCCGTGGCAAGATTGTATCGCCATGAGGAATCGGCTTATCCACGGCTACTTCGACATTGACTTGGACATTGTTTGGAGCACGGTCGTTCAGGAGCTGCCACCCTTGATCGACGAACTGGGACATATCCTCTCTTCAACGGACATAAGCGATCGCTAAAGTCAATCAGATATCGTTCTTCGACCCAGCCCTTGCAGTCTGCCGGGCCATTGGCAGATCGATGGTGAACGTCGCGCCGCGGCCGGGCTCGCTTTCCACGCCGATGCGGCCGCCGTGGGCGTGCACGAGCTGCCGGGCGATCGCCAGCCCCAGGCCGCTCCCTGCGCCGCCGGCGCGGCTGCGCGAGCGATCCCCCCGCCAGAAACGGTCGAAAATGAAAGGAAGATCCTCGGCTGAAATCCCCTCGCCGGTGTCGCTGACCACGATTCGCACCCCGCGCTGATCGTCCGAAAGGTTGGCCGGCTCTGCTCGCAGGCTGATCGTGCCGCCCGGAGGCGTGTGGCGTAGTGCGTTCGCCACCAGGTTGCTCAGCACTTGATCCAACCGCCCGGCGTCCGCGGTCAGGCTCAGCCCCGACGTGCTCGCCGTCGACAGCACGATCTCCGCTGCCTCGGCCTGGCCGCTGAAGCTGGTGCCCACATCGGCCAGCAGCTCACCCACATCGACCGGCTCCCACGCCATCGGCAACTGACCGGCCTCGGCCAGCGATAGCGTCCGCAAATCCTCGACCAGCCGTGAGAGGGCACGCATCTCGTCCAATGTGGCGTTGATGTGCTCGTCCGTCGGCGCGTAAACGCCATCGAGGATCCCTTCCAGGTTGCCCTGGATAATGTGCAGCGGGTTGCGCAGCTCGTGCGCGACATCGGCGGTCAGATTGCGGCGCTGTTGGTCGGAACGCGCCAGTTCTTCGATCATCCGGTTAAACGAGGAGGCCAGCCGGCCGAAGTCGCCGGGGCCGCGTACCGGCAGCCGCACGCTGAAATCACCGTCGGCGACGGCATCGGCCGCGGCCATCACTTCGGCCAGCGGCGTCGCGATCCCGTGGAACGTGTGCACGGCCAGCGCCAGGCCCAATAGCGGCAGCGCCACCGAGAGCCCACAGCCACCGATCCATACCAGGGCGATGATGTGTCCGTCACCCCCCATCAGCCGCGTCAGCAGATAAGCCAGCGCGGCCATCCCGCCCAGCACCAGCAGCGCGATAAAGCCAAAGGGGACGGCCAGACGCAGGAACAGGCGGCCGCGATGCCGTTCCCAGGCCCGCCGGCTGTGCGCCCAAGGCGGGAATCCGCGACCTCGGTTCCAATGCCGCTGCCAGGGGGGCCACGGCGGATCGTCCGGCGAGATCCACGGGGGTCGCTGTCCCACATCACACCTCATCGTTGAAGCGGTAGCCGACGCCGTACACGGTGAGGACGTAACGTGGCTCGGCAGGATCGGGCTCCAGCTTGCGCCGCAGATTTTTGATATGAGAATCGACGCTGCGGTCAAAGCCCTCGTACGCGACGCCATGCAGCCGCTCGACCAACTGCTCGCGGGTGAAGGTCAGGCCCGGATTCCGTGCGAACGTCGCAAGGAGGTTGAACTCGATACGGGTCAGGTGGATCGGTTCGCCGCCGCGTACCACGCGATGCCCGTCCAGGTCGATCTCCAGGTCGCCCGCGCGGATCAGATCAGGCGGCTGCATCCCACCCCGCACCCGGCGGAGCACGGCGCGCACGCGAGCGACCAGCTCACGCGGCGAGAACGGCTTGACGATGTAGTCGTCGGCGCCCAACTCCAGCCCGATGAGGCGATCGGGCTCTTCAGCGCGCGCGGTGAGCATGATGATCGGCACGTCCGATTCGCGGCGCAGCGCCCGACAGATGTCCAGGCCGTCCATGCCCGGCAGGTTGAGGTCGAGCACGATCAGGTCCGGGTGCTCGTGGCGCGCCTGAGCCAGCGCGGTTGTCCCATCCTCGGCCGCGACGACGCGGAATCCGCTTTTCTCCAGGTAATCCCGCGCCAGTTTGACGATCTTCGGCTCGTCGTCTACCACCAGGATCATCTCGTTCATGATCGCTCCACCGCTCGCCTTTGTATCACGAAGGCCTTGAATGCGCAAAGCCTGCGAGCCGGTAGGACCTGAGAATTGCCCACTCACCACAAAGGCTCCAAGGCACGAAGGACACAAAGCCTCTTCGATCCCTTGTGCCCTTGGTGTCCTTGTGACTTGGTGGTGAGTCCTTTTCACCCGCCCTGGCGCCTGTCCCTTCGACAAGCTCAGGGCAAGCTCTGAGCGTAGTCGTAGACCCGCTCAGCATGACAAATCCTTACTGTGCGCTCTCGCCTCCTTTGTGTTCGGCTTCAGTTTTGCCGGCCTCCGACGCGGATTCATCCCCCCAATCCCAGCACCACGGCGGTCCATGCCGCCAGTGACGAGCGTGACGCTCAGCGTGCGCTTGCGCCATCTTCTTCCACGACTCCGCGTCAGCGCCCTGGGGTCCTCCATGCATGGCCCACATCCGACCGTGGAATGCTCGAGCGGCGCCCAGGAACAGCAGGATCAGCAGGCCGACGCCGAGCACCAGGCCAAAACTGGGACCGCTCGGATAGCCGTAGGGTATCAGCGGCGCCACGGCGCTCCCATCAGCGCTCGTTGACAGCCGACCCATCATGTAGCCCTGGGTCCACGCGTTGCGCTGCATCGCGGACACACCGCTGAAGACCAGGATAATCACCAGCAGTCCTACCACCGCTGGCACCAGAAAACGCTTGCCGTACATCTTTCTACCTCCGGATTCTGTGTGGGTCGGCACCGTTTGTCCGACCACTTGACCCCAGTATGCCACCGGGCTGTGGAGGAATTATGGAGGGCTGTGGGAAATGTGGTGGAGATTTCGCTACGGTTTCAGCCGTAGTCTCAGTAGATCACAGATCTCACGCAAAGTCGCCAAGAGAGTCCGCTTGACCTCTGCGTCTTTGCGTCTTTGCGTGAGGCAGAATCGTGATCTACTGAGTCTGACGCGACAGAAAGGTGCCCGGCGCTCGATCCCATCAGCGCAGGATCCTGAAACCGCCAGGCACCTGAAATCAAACAGGTGTATTCAAAGTCAGTTAGGAGCACCGCGTTGTGTCAGGCAAGGTCTCCTGACCGCAGCCGGTTGGGCCTCGGTCGGAGACCTCGCCCAACTAAGTTGAACACACCCAAATCAAACTTAACAGTGCACTACCGAAAGTTTTGTGCTGCTTCCGGCTTGTTATCCAGCACGGCCTCGATCCGCTCCACGACCTCAGGAGTCAGCTTGCCCACCACGTCCAGTGCAGCCATGTTTTCAACCACCTGCTCGGGCTTCGATGCGCCGGTGATGACGGTGCTGACGTTGGGGTTGAGCAGACACCAGGCCAGGGCCATCTGCGACATGGTGCACCCGAGCTCATCGGCAATGGGCGCGAGCTGGCGGGCTTTGGCGATCCGTTCCTGTCCGCGCGGGCTCTCGAACTGCTTGCGCAGCCACTCGTAGCCCGGCAGGCTCGCACGCGTGCCGTCCGGCAAGCCCTGGTTGTATTTGCCCGTCAGAAGGCCGCTCGCCAGCGGACTCCAGATGGTGGTGCCCAGGCCGATCTCCCGGTAAAGCCGCGCATACTCGGACTCGACGCGCTCGCGGTGGAACATGTTGTACTGCGGCTGCTCCATCGTCGGTGGGATCAGGTGCTCACGCCGCGCGATGCCGTATGCTTCCATGATCTGTGCCACGCTCCACTCGCTGGTGCCCCAGTAGAACGCTTTGCCCTGGTCAATCAGATAGGTCATCGCCCGCACCGTCTCTTCGATCGGCGTAGAGCTATCCGGGCGATGGCAGAAGATCAAGTCCACGTAATCGAGCTGCAAGCGCGCCAGCGAGGCGTTGGCTCCCTCGATCACGTGCTTGCGCGAGAGGCCGCGGTCATTTGGTCCCCGGCCGCCCCAAAAGATCTTGGTCGAAACCACCAGATCCGACCGCTTCCAGCCAGCCCGTTTGAGCACGTTGCCCATCAGGATCTCCGACTGGCCGTCAGCGTAGGCCTCCGCGTTGTCGAAGAAGTTTACGCCTGCGTCGTATGCGGTCTTCATGCAGTCGAAGGCAATGTCTTCGCCGATCTGACTGCCGAACGTGACCCAGGAGCCGAACGACAGGGCGGAGACTTGCAGGCCCGATGATCCGAGAAAGCGATATTCCATTCATAGACTCCTTAGCGAACGAGATGAGGTTACGTGATGCGTGTTGCGTAGTGCGTAGTGCGTACTCCGTAGACCAAGGAGATAAACGTCTCACACCCCGTGCTTCACACTCCGCGCTTCACACTCCACGCTCTACGCTCCGCGCTCTACGCTCCACGTACCACGTCCGCCGTGTCCAACCAAAGCGTTACCGGCCCCTCATTGACCAACTTGACCTCCATCACGGCCCGAAAGCGACCGGTCTCAACCTTCAGACCTTGAGCGCGGAGTTGCTGCAACAGGTACTCGATCAGCGGCTCGGCAATCTCGGGGCGGGCGGCTTGAAGGAAGTCGGGGCGGCGGCCCTTGCGCGCGTCGCCGTACAGAGTGAACTGCGACACCACCAGCAGCGCACCGCCGACATCGGCCAGACTCAGGTTCATCTTGCCGGCATCATCCTCGAAGATCCGCAGCCCGGCCACCTTACGCGCCATCCAGTCGGCCTCGGCGCGGCCGTCGCTGTGCGTAACGCCCACCAGCACCAGAAACCCGCGGCCGATCCGACCGACCGTCTCGCCATCGACCGTGACGGAAGCCTGGCTCACCCGTTGGATCACTGCACGCATGGGGCCTCATTATTCTGGAAACGAGATGGTGGGTGTACCAGGTATTGGGTATTAGGTATTGGATGCACCAGGTCTTGCTCGCAGCTTCCGATCCTCAGTTTCCAACTTCCAACTTCCAGCTTCCAACTTCCAGCTTCCAGCTTCCAGCTTCCAATATCCAATACCCATCCTACACCCCCGCCGCCCGCGCCGTCTCCTGCAACACCCTGACCGAGCGGAGGAAAGCCGCGTGCTCCTCATCGCTCATGAGGGGCACCAGCACGCCTTCCACTCCGCCCCGATCAACGACGCACGGAAGGCTCACACAGATGTCGGTCACACCGAGCTGTCCTGTCATGAGCGTGGAGACGGTGAGAACGGTGTTCTGATCACGTAGCATCGCCTCAATGATGTTGCGGATGCCCAGCCCGATACCGTAAAAGGTAGCACCTTTGCGGTCGATGATCTCATACGCGGCTCGCAGCACCTGGCGACTGATCTCCAGTTGCATGTCCGCATCACAAGCCAGGCCGCGCTGCGCGCAGAACTCCCGGATCGGCAACCCGGCCACAGTGGCCCGGCTCCACAACACGACTTCGCTATCGCCGTGTTCACCCACCACATAGCCATGGACGCTCCGGGGGTCGATGCTGAGATGTTTGCCAACCAGGGCACGCAGCCGGGCGGTATCCAGCATTGTCCCCGATCCCACTACCCGGCCAGGTGGAAAGCCCGAGAATTTCAAAGTGGCAAGGGTCAGGATGTCCACCGGATTCGAGACGATCAGCAGGATCGCGTGCGGGGCCGCTTGGGCGATCTGAGGAATCATGCCTCGAAAGATCTCGGTGTTTCTCCGCACCAAATCCAGGCGCGTCTCGCCGGGCCTTTGAGCCGCGCCGGCCGTGATCACCACAATCTGCGCGCCGGCGCAATCAGCATAGGCACCGGGCCGAACAGTCACTGGACGCACGAATGCTGCGCCGTGCATCAAATCCATCGCTTCGCCTTCGGCACGGCGTTCGTTGACATCCACCAGCACGATCTCACTCGCCAGACCGCTGATCATCAACGCGTAGGCAGCGCTGGCACCCACTACACCAGCGCCGCCCACAATTGCGATCTTAGTTGAGATACTGTCCACCGAACAACCTCCTTGCGGCGTCTCGTGGGGCGCCCAGGATGGCACCGAGCCCCTTCGCCAACCTCTGCAAGGAAATCAAGTGAGCTCTGAGGTTCCGTCAGACCAATGATTCTGGCCCCTCGACCCAGCTCGAACCATCCGGACCGACCTCGCGCTTCCAGATCGGTGCGACCTGCTTGATGCGATCGATGATATAGTGGCATGCATCGAACGTATCGGCTCGATGGGCCGCAGCGACCGCAATCGCCACCGACACGTCGCCGACCTCTAGCCGTCCCACGCGATGAACAACAGCGACAGCGCTGATGGTAGGCCAGCGTTCCTGCGCCTCCGCGGCAATATCGGCCAGCGCCTTCTCAGCCATCTCAGGATACGCCTCATACTCCAGATAGTCGGTGGTACAGCTTTCGGTTCGGCCTGATCCGGCCGTAATACCGCGCACCGTGCCGGCGAAGAGCGTGATGCCGCCTCGGTCGGGAGCAACGACGCGCGCCGCGACTTCGTCCAGGGAGATTGGGCGGGTGGTGATCTCGTAGGGGCGGGGTGACCCCGCCCCTACGGCCCGCGCGTCACCCGAGCCACCGCTCACCGGCGGGATCAGCCCGACCTCATCGCCCTCGACCAGGATGTGGTCGGGCGGCGCGTAGGTCCGGTTGACCGCGACCGTAAAGCGCCGCGCGTCCAGTCGAGCGTTAGGATAGTCGGCCGCCACCCTCGCCACCAAGCCGGCGACGTTCGTGCCTGCCGGGACATCGAACATGATTTCGCCGGTGCCCAGCGCTTCGCGCAGCGCAGCGAAGGCACGGATACGAACTGTAATTTGATTGGTCATGTGTTGTCCTATCAGCCTGACACGGAAGACACGGATACACGGATTTCAGGCCGATCGATCCGTGACGTCCTGCCCATCCGTGCTATCCGTGCTATCCGTGCTATCCGTGCCGCACCCATTCCCCTGTCTTCCCCCCGCGCTTCTCCAACAAGCGAACATCGGAGATAACCATGCCGCGCTCGACCGCCTTCGCCATGTCGTAGATGGTCAGTGCGGCAACACTGACCGCGGCCAGCGCTTCCATCTCGACGCCGGTCTGGCCCTTGCAGCGCACGGTTGCGGTGATCTCGACCGCGGAAGGCGTTTCGTCAAACTCAAATTCCACCGAAACCTTGGTCAGGAGAAGCTGGTGACAGAGGGGAATCAACTCCCAGGTGCGCTTGGCGGCCATGATACCGGCCACGCGCGCCGTCCCCAGGACATCGCCCTTGGGCAGATTACCCTCGCGCAGCAGGCGCAGCGTCTCCGGGCGCATCAGCACCCGGCCTGCGGCGATGGCCTCCCGTTCCGTTTCGGCCTTAGCGCCCACGTCCACCATGTGCGCCTGGCCCTGGGCATCCAGATGAGTCAGCTCAAACAACGGGCTCCCTCCGTTCCAACCGAAAGTAAGCCTATTGTACCTGAACTGGCCGAGCTCCGCAACGCAGGCTTTGGCGCCGGATGTGGTACAGGGTTTTGCATCGGAGCGTTTGGAACACGAAGCCACAAAGGCCGCGAAGACTGTGAAGCGCTTGTATCATGCATTAAAACTGTGAACCGCACCCATACCATTTGCCAAACACACGTGCCAGGCACTTGGGAAGTGCCTGGCACGTCCGAGGTTGTTGCGGAATTGGTCGTTCTACGGC
>Ga0172370_10003447_pt1 | contig 21862 bp, 15 predicted proteins | sample LakKiv5m_FD_114538 | JGI IMG/M metagenome (GOLD analysis project Ga0172370, IMG submission 114538) | Freshwater microbial communities from Kabuno Bay, South-Kivu, Congo - kab_022012_11.5m | ecosystem: Environmental > Aquatic > Freshwater > Lake | place: Democratic Republic of the Congo...
ATGTTTATATATAGTAAGAAAACTCGGTTCATTGATTTTTATCCCCAGTAAATTTGTCGTTTTCAAGACGAAAGGAGACCAAAGAACTAGGCTAGAAATTAAAACAATAGATGTTAGAATTAAATAAGGAAATATGCGCCGCATACTAAATATTTTATCAAAAAATTGGATTTTAATCGCTGTTGTTTTTGTGGGTATTTTTTTACGATTCTATAAACTTGATGGTTTTCTTACTTTTTTAGGAGATCAGGGAAGAGATGCAATTATTGTAAAACGAATATTAACTCTTGAACATTTCCCTGCAATTGGTGCTCCAACTTCTGTTGGCCAAGTTTATCTTGGACCTTTTTATTACTATTTTATAGCTCCCTGGTTACTGCTTTCTAATTTTCAACCTATCGGACTTGCTTTTGGCGTTGCATTTTTTTCTTCACTATATTTACTGGTAAATTATTTTATTGTTAAAGAATTATTTGATAAAAAAATTGCTTTAATTTCCACTATTTTATTAAGCTTTTCTTCAGTAATAATTGACTTTTCAAGATATTCATGGAATCCAAATTTATTACCTCTTTTCACTTTACTTACAATTTATTTTGTAATTAAATGTTTACAAATAAACAGATGGTATTATTTTGCACTTGCCGGAGCCTTTATTTCTTTTTGTATCCAATTACATTACTTAAGTTTATTCCTTCTTCCTCCAATAGCCTTATTATTAGTTAGTAAGTTATTTATTTCTTTTAAAAAACTACCCACCACAACTTACTCACTACTCACCAATTTTTTTATTTGTTTATTTTCTTTTATTTTATTTTCTTCACCTCTAATCATCTTTGATCTTCGTCATGATTTTTTAAATAGCAAACTATTTTTAGCGCTTTTTAAATCTTCAGGATCAAGTTTTATTACAAAAGTTAATAGTTTCTTTGAATCATTCCATTTCTTAAATCTATATTCTTTTAATATTGATCTAAGCAAAATATTTGTCTATCTCTTAATTGCATTTCTTTTTATGATTTTGATCAGCTTAATATCAAAAAAGTCATATTTAAAGATATTTCTATTTATTTTTCTTTTAACAATCCTTGGAATGTCTTTTTACAATGGACCTAAGCACCCACACTATTTTGTAATTCTTTTCCCTCTTTATTTTATTATCATCAGCTGTTTTCTTTCCTTCCCCGAAGAATCACGTTGGGGAAAATATTTAACATTAATTTTTATTTTTGGATTTATCTTTCTTAACTTTCAAAAATATCCATATTTCCACAATCCTCCAAATAATCAAATAGCACTGGCAAAAAATATTGCTCGTAAAATTTTTGACAATGTTAAAAAGGAAAAATTTACCGTAACGGCTCTTCCGGAAAAGTATTCCGACTCGACTTACCGATATTTTTTGGAGCTCTGGGGCAAACGTGCTATTGAAAAAGATTCTTTAAATAAAGCAGATGAACTTTTTGTTGTTTGTGAGAAAAAATGCGATATTATCATAGGTAATCCTATGTGGGATATAGCCTATTTTGCACCAAATAAGATTGTTGGAGAATGGAAAGTAGAAGGTGTTAAAATTTACAAACTTATCAGATGAAAATTTCACTAATAATTCCCTGTTATAACGAAGAATCAAATATCCAAAAGGGAGTATTGGATAAAATTGGTAACTATACAGCCAACGACTCTAGATTCTGTGAAATTCTGATCGTCGATGATGGATCTAATGATTCTTCAAAATCAGTTATTAAAAATAAATATTTAAAAACTTTTCCAAAATTTAGACTTATTGAAAACTCTCATCAAGGAAAAGCATTTGCGGTCTTAACAGGAATTAAAAAATCAAAATATGATTACGTGATATTCTCGGACATTGATTTGGCAACTCCAATTGAGGAAGTCGAAAAACTTATAGAAAAAACGAGGGAAGGTGGGCAAATTGTAATCGGATCAAGAAATAATAGTCGACAAGGAGCACCTCTTACACGAAAAGTCATGGCTAAAGGTTTTATATTTATTCGAAATATCATAATCGGCTTAAAAGGTATTAAGGATACTCAGTGTGGATTTAAGTTATTTGAAAAAAATGCTGCCTTAAAAGTAATCAATAAACTTCAAGTCTTTCATGACAAAAGAATCGCAAAAGATTCATCAGTGTCTGCGGGCTTTGATATTGAATTTTTATTTTTAGGTCAAAAACTCGGATATAAAATAATTGAAGTACCTGTTGATTGGAAACACGTTGAAACGAAGAATGTTAATTTTATTCGCGATACAGTTGAAACCTTAATAGATATTTTTAAAATAAAGTTGCTTGATTTACAGGGAAGATATCATTGATTGCTTCACGATATTTACAATAATCACAGTCACTCCCCGATTCTGGAAGTTTACCATTGAGGCATTTGTGAATATTCACGATTGTTTTTTCTATCCAAGAATCATCTCCGACGTAAGGCAATATTTTTACATCAAATTCAAGTTTTCCATCAAAAGCCTCTTTATCAGCATTCCCATTACAGTAGACAAAATAGCCAGTCTTTGAGACTTTGTAATTATTTTTTCGAAAAAGCCATTGGTAAATTTCCATCTGACGCTTATATCCAATCTGCCAATCTGCGTCAAGTGAGACATCGCCTGTTTTTGAAGTTGCTTTGTAATCAACAATAATAAACTCGCCTTCCGGATTTACCCAGATATCATCTATTCCTCCGGTGATATTTAATTTTGTAGCTGGATGAAGATATTCAATACCTCCTCGAAGTGCATCTCTCCACTTATTCATATTATTGTCTTTTAAAGGTACTGCGTCGATTTTATAAGCCTTCATTAAAGGATGAGGAGTCACGTTAGCTCTATGAATGTCAAATTCTTTTTTAAGCAACTTATCAACGGCAGAGTTTAGAGAAAAAGGATATCCTGGAGGTTGCCCCACCCCAAGACGACGATCAAAATAAAAGCAACGGGGACAGTTCAAAAACAAGTCAATCTTACTTCGACTTAATCGAAATGGTGAAGATGAGCCAGGCGTGTAAAGGTATGATTTTCTTTTTGGATTGTAATACTGTGACATAAAATTATTATACTGCATGTCATTCCCGTCCTCTACGAGGATAGACTCCGGCGGGGTTAAATTGTTATAATTAAAACAAATGAAAAAAGTTCTTCCTATTATATTATTGATTATTATTTCTGCTTTTTTAATATTTTTCCGATCTGATATTCCAAAATATCTAAGCTTTGATGAAGTAGAATTTACCAAACTTGCTTTATCTTTAAACAATAAACCATACATTCCGTATTCTCAACTGGCGACAGGTCATTCAACCTTATATTTTTATATACTACTTTCTTCGCTAAAAACTTTTGGAATTAATACTTTTGCTCTCCGTTTTCCCGCAGCAATTTTTGGAATCTTATCTATAGTATTTTTTTACTTGATTGTCAAAAAAATTTTCCATCAATTTAACAATATAACAGTTAATGCATTACTCCCCTTTTTTCTCGCCTTAATTTTATTAACGTCGAGATGGTTTTTAAATTTCTCCCGATTCTCTTTTGAGGCAACATTTTTACTTTTTCTTGAATTAATATCTATATATTTCCTAATTTCGTTTTGGCAAAATAAAAAATATCAAAACATATTTCTAATAGTTTCGGGTTTATTTGCCGGATTGGCATTTCTTTCCTATACCCCAGGCCGAATTTTTTTTCTACTACCACTGAGTTTTATTATTTTGCCATTCCCGCGAAGGCAGGAATCCAGTGTTTATGGATCCCCGATCAGGTCGGGGATGATACACATATTATTATTCCTGATTCCCTTCGTAATTATTATTACACCACTTTCAAATTATTTAATAAATAACAAAGATATCCGCGTTGATCAACAATTTTTCTTAAAAAACAATGAGATGACTGTTGCTGAAAAAGCTAGTGGACTCTGGAAAAATATTTCTTCCACCAGCTTGATGTTTCTTGTCAAAGGAGATATGAACGGTCGTCACAACTATCCCAGCAAGCCCGCTCTAAACCCAATTTTAGGAATTTTGTTTATTGTTGGTCTAATTATTTCAATAAAAAATTACAAGAATTTCTATAACAATTTTTTTCTTATTTATTTCTTTATTTCTTTATTTCCTGCTCTTATGACTTATCCTTGGGAAAATCCAAACATGCTCCGAACATATACCGTTCTCCCCTCCGTTATTTATTTCATCGGTAACTCAATTTACTATCTTAGGACGATCGTCACAAGATTGTCATTAAATAATAAATTAAAATATCCAATATTAGTTAGTTTCTATTTAATACTTATATTTTCCTGCGTTTACGAACTCCGCACCTATTTCAAATATCAATCAACTGTATTTAATCAAGCTTTTGAGATAAAATTACCTCTAGATAAAGCGATAAAAGTTAAATTTAATCCATGAAAAAACATTGGCCACTGATCATATTTCTTGTTTTTTATTTCTCCATCATTGTCTTTAAGCTAATATCCTATCCAGCTCCTTTTTACGATTGGGATGAGGCTATTTATGCACAAGTTGGTAGAGAAGCAATTACAAATAAATCATTATTTTTGACTTTACAGGGATCTCCTTGGCTTGAAAAACCTCCACTAGCGCCTGTCTTATATGGGGTGATTTCATCCTTATCAATGAGCCCAGAAATTTCCACTAGGTTAGCGAGTCTAATTCTAAGTTTGATTGCCCTCATTTTGATATATTATTTTGTATTAAGAATATGTAAAAATGAACAAATATCTTTCCTAACTGTCGTTATCACAGCAACGAATACTTTATTTATTCAACGTGCACAGATAATCAATACGGATGTTCTACTTTTAATTGGTTGGTTAGGTTATTTTCTATTCTATGAAAAATACTGGATAAGCTTATTTTTTTTATTCGTAGGATTTTTTAGTAAATCACTTCTAGGAATTTACCCTGCTGGTCTAATGGTTATGTTTCATTTTTATAAATACTTGAGAAAAGAAGTATCATTGAAAGATTTTATCTATCAATCTTTAAAAAGATTAAGCCAAATACTTATTTTAATTAGTTGGTATTTTTTAATGTTTTTCCGTTATGGAAATGAATTTATACAAGTTCATTTCATTGATCATCTTTTTAAACGAGTTACAAAATCAATTGAATCTCATTTTGGAGCACGTACTTATTATTTTGATCTTATAATTAAAGAGTATGGATATGGTCTTTTTTTAAATCTACTTAGTATCATATTATTATTAAAGACTTATTTAAAACAAAAAATAAGCTCAAACAAGTTTCTTTTAAGTTTTTGTTTATTTCCATGGTTTATTTTTCTAAATTTAACAAAAACAAAAATTGAGTGGTATCTTTATCCAACAATTCCGCAATTTGCCTTTTTGTTATCCTATCCGATTTCTGTAATAAAAAATAAATTATTTTCTTTAATAATCGTTATTACATTAACTATATTATTAATATATAAATTAATAATAATCGACGGATTTTTTTCTAAATATTATTCTACGTATAATGAAATATACAAAATGTCAATATTGGCCTCAAAAGAATGTAAATCTCTCAAGGTCACTGCTTCAAAAAATGAAAGAAAAGATCATGACGTATTAACTCAATTAAATCTACTTATTTCTACTTCTGAAGTTAACGGCAATCATCCTTCTATAATTTATTATTTTAATAAACCAGTAAAATATATCTACTCTATAAAACAAATAAATAATGAAATTGCCTTGATTCAGCAAAAATCATGTATTACCTTATACAAAGAAGATCTCAGTTTAATAAACATCAATACGTTATATAATATTGGTATGTTCGGAGATTTATATCTTTATAAAAAACATTAATCATATATGTTTAATATTTTTAATATTATTTCTTTCTTCAAAAAAAACTTTAATCGTAAAGATGTGTTTCTAGGATTAGGTTTAGTTGCATTATTTTTTTTAACTAGAATCATTTTTTTGGAGAAACTTCCAATATTTTGTGATGAAGGAATATATATCCGCTGGGCAAGAACCGCTTGGCACGATGCTTCGTGGAGATTTATATCTTTGACTGATGGTCGACAACCACTTCAAACTTGGGGAACAATTCCTTTCTTAAAATTGTTTCCAGATAATCTGTTGTTTGGTGGTCGGATGTTTTCAGTTGTAACTGGTTTTATTTCATTAGTTGGGATATATAATTTATTATTTTATTTATTTAATAAGAAAACAGCTTTCTGGGGAATATTTTTGTATATTTTTACACCTTTTTTTATATTTTATGATCGAATCGCACTTGCAGATTCTGCAGTTAATGCTGGATTTATCTGGATATTGTTTTTTTCAATTTTAACGATTAAAAACTTAAGATTGGATTTAACGCTACTGTTTGGAATTATTGCTGGAATGGCTATGCTCACCAAATCTTCAGTCCGAATGTTTATTGGCCTTTCAGCTTTAGCCCCCATCCTTATTTGGAAAAAAGGTGAAAAAGAAATCGTTCAAAAGACTATTAATTATAGTATTTTGTTCGCTATAGTCTTTGTAATAGCTATTGTTATTTACAATATTCAGAGATTGTCTCCTTTTATGCATTATATTGAACAGAAAAATAACACCTTTGTCATGCCATTTTCTGAATTTATAAAAGCTCCTTTTGCCGTCCTTTGGCCAAATTTAAAATTAATTCCCTATTATGTTTTTTCCGAAATTGGATGGCTTACCGGGTTTTTGGGATTAATAGGTTTATTTTTCCTACTCAAAAAGGAATTAAATTTGGGTTTATACTTATTTATTTGGTTAATCGCCCCATATTTTGCCATTGCTGGTTTTTCGAGAGTTATTTTCCCAAGATACTTAATATTTTTAGCCACTTTACTTACAATTTTTTCAGCATATTTATTATCGAATTTAAAATCTACGATACTTAAATATCTATTTCTACTCATATTTTTATTAATATCCTTTTTCTACGCATATGGTTTTTATATTAATCCATCATCTATCCCCTTTCCCACAATTGATAAAGGACAGTATATCGAAGGTGCAACAGCTGGGTGGGGAGTAAAAGAAATAATGGAATATGCGCGCGTTAGATCAAAAGAAAGACAGATCATTATATTAGCTGAAGGAGACTTTGGACTTATTGCTGATATGTTGAATATATATCTTAAAGATGAAGATAAAATAAACATTAGAGGTTTTTGGCCATTGGATGAAAAGGTATTACTTGATAATCAAAAAGAATTAAGTGAAAATTTAGTTTACGCTGTCTTCTCTCATCGACAAGAATTTCCAAACTTTTGGCCAATAAAATTTGTCAAAAAGTATGAAAAGCCAGGAAATAAAGCAGCCTACTTCTTATATGAATTAACTAATTAATTTTTTTATATCCAATATAGAATAGGATTATCAAAGAAAAGGTACTCGCAATATTTCCAATTGTTCTTGCACATGTATCTTTAAAATTAAAGGATAGACTGTGGTTACCTGGAGGAATAGATATTGTGATTAATTTGTAGTCATTATCGTCATATATTTTAATATCTTTACCGTCTAGTCTAGCCTGCCAGCCGGGAAAATTGAAAGTATTTAATCGAAGCTCAATTGGTCTTGCAGATATTATCTGAAATTCTTTTTTCGAAAAGTCGTTTAATGATTGTGTGATAGTTACATCTTTTTTATTAAATGATAATATTTCAAAATTATTTTTTGTTAAATCTTTTTTATTTAATCCGATCGTTGTTGTTCCCAGTTCAGTCTTTTTTGTTTTTATTCCAATCGGTGAAAATTCAAAAGAAGTCTTGCTTACTCGCCAGGAAATTTCTTCAAAGCTCGTCAACTTTTTCTCATCGTAAGTTCTAAGCTCGTGTGGTTTCGAATAAGTAATATATTTTGTAATGGTTAGTATAATTATAACTAATATTCCCAAATTAAATAAAATTTTCTTATTTTTATTCTCTATATTAATCAACTTCTTTAAATAGTAAACACTTGCACCGGCAATCAAGCTAATGAAAATTCCTGTAAATGTCATGAATCGCCAAGGAAACTGGAGATACCATAGATACTGAACCTTATCCCAAATAAACTTAGAATAAGTAGATGACATAAATAATGAAAAAACCAATAAAAATAAGATGAATAGATAATTTTTAGAAGACTCCGTTTTCTTTTTTAGAATATAAAAAATCAAAAAAATTAGTAATGAAAAAATTGTTAAAAATATATGAATTTTTCCTAGTTGAAAACTCATTCCATCTCCAGTTCCAGCAACCGAACCCCCAAACCCCCACGGAGAAAACCAAAATTGATAAGGGTAAACAAAATGAATTTGATAACTTGCAAGCTCTTTGGTTAAAATCGTATCCACAAGTGTGTATTGCTTTTCAATTATTGATGGTAACCAAAAAAAAGCAGATAAACCAACCGCTAGTAATCCGCCTATAAAAACATTCTTGATAAATTGAAATCGATTTTTTAAATTAAAAAAATAGTAGATGATAAATGCACCTATAAAAAATATTGAAGGAAATGCAATTAAAGGATGAGCTAAAATTAATAAAGCAAGACTAATGCTGAAAAGGGTAATTGATTTCAAATTTTTATTTTTAAATATATTGTCTAGACCTAAAAACACCAACGGTAAAATAGACATAGCAAAAAATTCCGCCCAAGCTCCCCGAATATAGATGGTGATTAACCGATAAAAGAAAAATGAAGATAAAGTAGCCGTAAGCAAGCCTGTTTCCTTATCAAAAAATCTTTTCCCGAGTAGATACATTCCAAATAAAAAGATAAACGAACCTGTGATAATCATTAACTTTAATGACCATAATAAATTAAAACCAATTAGATGAAAAAATTCCGATACATAATAGATTAGCGGCGGATAAAAATTAAATAAAGGATATCCAAAATTAAATCCAAGTCCTCCAACCCAGCGAGGATATAGGCTCCCTTGCCTCACAGCTTGATCTAATAAATAAAGTCTGGCAATATGTTGGTCGTCATGGATAGCAAAATATTGATTATTCAAAAGTCCGAAGATAGCCAAAAAAGTTATGATTATGAGAGTAATTAATTCAAAAGATAATAATTTTTTAAAGAATTTCATCGTCTATATTATATCTAATAATTCTTTTTAATTGTTATAATTACCTTTATGAGAAAGGTCATTTTTGCTATTGTTCTATTTTTAATTATCTTCTACCTTGGTCGAAATCTTAATCCTTTTTCTTCAACAATGTTTACTTTTCATGATGAGTCTCAACCCGCCCGCGTCCAACAATTTGCTTTAAATTTAAAAAATTTAAAAATTCCTCCTCGAATTGCTCCTGATTTTTCCTTCAAACTCGGTTTTCCTGTCTTTAATTACTATTCACCTTTTTCCTACTGGGTAACAAGTGAAATTAACCTATTGGGAGTTGCTGTTGCTCCAGCTTTAAAGATTTCTTTTTTATTAACTTTGATAATCGGGTTTATTTTTATGTTCAAGTTTGCCAGTCTTTTTTTCGATTTTTATCCAAGTTTACTGGCAGCAATTCTTTATATTAGTTCACCCTGGCTTGCTATCGAAATTTTCATTCGAGGTGACCTAGCTGAAGCTTGGTTTATTGCTCTTTTTCCAGCATCTCTTTGGTTCTTATACAAAAATCAAGCATCTAAATCACAATGGTTTTTCTTAGTAACAACTTTCGTTATTTCTTTTACTTTAACTGCTCATAATGTTTTGTCTTTAATATTTGTCCCTTTAATAATCATTTTTGCAATGTTTCTTCCTAATAAAAAAAGAGGTTTGATAGCAATTGCCAGTTCATTTTTATTAAGCGCTTATTTTATTATTCCGGCTTTAACCGAAATTGTCCAAACTCACGTACCAAAATTATCCAGAAGTTCTGACTATCTTGATCATGCTCTTTGCTGGAAACAACTGTGGCACTCAACTTGGGATTATGGTTTTTCAATCAAAGGTTGTCAAGATAGTATGCCTTTTATGTTAGGTAAACCACAAATTGTCCTCGGAGTATTAGGATCTATTATTTTCTTATTTGAAATTTTCTTTATTAAAACCAAAAAACATAAAAATAGATTGATTATTCTTTCCATTATTTTTTTGACTTTATTTACAATATTTTTAACCACAAATTCTGCTTTTATTATTAATAAATTTTTTCTACCGATCTTATCTTTGTTCCAATTTCCATGGCGTTTTATTTCTTTTGGTCTATTTGGATTGGCGTTTATGGCTGGAACTATTAAATATCCAAAAAAATTTGTAAAAATTATCCCTATAAGTTTTACAGCTATTATCATTTTTATTATTGTTTTTAATTCTAAATTTTTTACAAAGCATAATCTGTCTTTAAATAAATTTAATAGTGATTTACTTCGTCCGGCCTATATTAGCCAAGAGGTCGCATATAAAATTTCTCAATTTTTACCTTACCCAGTTGACTATAAAAAATGGTTGGTTTTGGAACGTGGAGAAAAAGATATCACCCTGAAAGATGGCTTGTTTATTCATGGATTGGATAAGGGTAAAATCAACATTTTACAAGACACTCCTTTTTTCAAACAGGCTGTTGTTAATTCAAAAAAAATCATCATTAACGTTTCTTATCTCCCTTACTGGAAAATTGCTGTTGATGATAAATATATAATTCCTGTTAAACTTGATTATCTTGGTCGCCCAATATTATATTTAAAAGAGCCGTCAGTAATTACAGTTAGATATGAACAAACAAAGATTGAAAAAATTAGCAATATTATTTCAATATTTACTTTCATTGGACTAATCGTATGGATCAAAATCAAAACAATATTAAACAAATAAAACAACGGGGAGTCTTAAGCGCAGGGAGTCTGCTTTTTCAAAGTGGTTTTTCGGCCATCCTTGGATTTGCGGCTTTTTTTATTTTAACGTTAAAATCCAATCTTTATCTTCTAGGAATTTATAATACTGTGCTCGCCATGATGGCTTTCTTTAATTATTTTTCCAGTCTTGGACTGGCTGCAGCCATAATTCAAAAAAAAGAAGTTGATGAAAAAGATTTAAATACTGCTTTTATTATTCAAACAGGTTTATCCATTTTTATTATTGTTGTTGGTTTAATCCTTACAAACTATCTTTTCGTAATTTATAAAGATTTACCAAAAAATGCTGTTTATCTTTATTGGTCACTTCTTTTTTCTTTCTTTTTTTTATCTTTAAAAACCATTCCGTCAGTATTGCTTGAAAAAAAAATTCAAATTTATAAAGTTGTTTTGGTTTCTTTGATTGAAAATTTAGTTTTTTATTCAGTCGTCATAATAATGTCTCTCTTAAATATGGATATTTTTAGTCTGGTGGTAGCAGTCATCGCTAGGTCACTTGTTGGAGTTATTATGATCTACATAATGAATCCATGGTCACCAAGACTTATTTTTTCAAAATCCTCTGCAAAATCACTATTATCTTACGGAGTTCCGTTTCAGGGAAATTCTTTCTTAGCTCTCATCAAGGACGATCTGATGATTATCTATCTTGGAGCTGTTATTGGTTTTGAAAAATTAAGCATTGTTACGTTTGCGAAAAAATATGCTGAATTTTCTATACGACTCATAATGGATAATATTAATCGAGTTGCTTTCCCCGTATTTTCACAGTTCCAAAATGATAAGACTCTTCTCAAAAAAAGCGTTGAGAAAATTCTTTTTTACGAGGCGTTATTTATTATGCCAATTATCATTGGGAGCATTTTCATCTTTGATAATCTGCTAAATATTATGCCAGGTTATTATGCAAAATGGCGAATAGCGCTCGTGTCTTTCTATTTTTTCTCTTTCTCCGCTCTTTTTGTCAGTCTTTATTCTCCTCTTATTAATCTTTTTAATTCAATTGGGAAAGTCAAATTAACTTTGGTAATCATGGTGATTCTGACCGGTTTAAATTGGCTTTTTATTCCACCCCTTATCAAAATATTTGGATTTCAAGGAATATCTATTGCCTTTTTTATCATTTCCTTCTCTTTCATCTTTGTATTTATGAAAGCTAAATCAACTGTAGATTTTTCTTTACAAAATGCTTTTGGCGCGCCAATAGTTTCAACACTTGCAATGACTTTATATCTTTTGTTAATTAAATTTTGGATAGGTAGAGTCGTGATAAATAACATATTACTAACGGGCTTGATGACTATCGGGTCTATATCAATTTATTTTTTAACTATTTATAAGATTAAAGGAAGAGCGCTTTTTGAAGAAATTAAAAGCTTGATAAATACACAGCACAAGTAAATTGGCTATAAAAAAATAAAAAATAATTTGATGCTTTAAGTCTACTTTGTACTGCTTATCCCATCCTCCAAGCATTATATAAGGATAATATGAACTAAGTAACCCTAACAAGAAAATATCGATTTTCTTAAATATTTCAGGAAAAATGGGAACAAAAATGAATAAATTCAAAAAGTACCAAGGTTGAATTTCTCCAAAAATAGTCAGATATCCAAGAAGAGATAAGACCCCAATAAAAGCTAAAGTGTTTAATACTATATTCTTTTTAGATAAAATTAGGATCGGTAGAGTTGTATATTTGATTAACCCGGAAACTAAAAACAGGAATCTTGACCAATTATTTTTATTATTAAATATTAGATAGATTCCAATTAGCCCCAAACTCATGGCGATTAGATCATTGTGTGGGGTGATTAGACCTTCAATAATGATTAGAGGGTGGGTGGCGATTATTAGAGATTTATTCCTATCAATTTTACTTACTACCCAAACAGCTCCCAGATAAAACGATACAAAAGTTAATTTAAAGAAAAATAAACTTAAAATAAATTTTCCACCAGATAATAATGATGGAATTAGAGTTAGTGGTAAAAAGGTTGGTCCGTAAGGATAGGTGTTGTGAGTCCAGTGCATAAACCGCGTCCACTGATCTGCAGGAAAATCAACTGCTTTAACCACATAGGGATTTTGTCCATAGAAGGTGATAATCTTTCCATAGAACATGTAGTTAAAAAAATCGTGAGATAAAAATGGATAAGCAACAAGTGATACTAGTCCAATCGTAATCGCCAATTTGAGTGGATTTGGTTTTACTTTTTTAACTAGATAGTAAAGTAGAAACAAAATAATAATTCCGGAAAAATAGATCGCCGTCGACAATCCCCGATTAAAATAGCCAATCTGTATAATAAAACTTCGAAAATTATCCCAGAGTTTATGATTAAATAATGTTAAGTTTAAATCAACTAAAGTATATGAATAGATGGAAAAAAGAAAAATAATAATAAAATATATACAGTAAATTGCTATATTTTTTTTTATGAAATGTATTCTACAATCACCCATTAATTTATTCTAACTAATAATTATGTAATTTGTCTGTCTTAATAATACAGACTTATTCAAACCACTAATAATAACTAAATAAACATAAAATTACGCTTATTTTATGCTAATATTACACTAAAATAATTTTTTCATTTAATTATGAGTAAATTTTTAAAATTCTTACAAAATAATATTTGGTTTTTTTGCTTTATATTATTTTTTTCATTTGTTTGCATAAAAACAATTACCAAAGGCTACATAGCAGGACCTTTAGATTTTCTTGTTAATTTTTACGACCCATATAAAGAAATTAAATGGCAAAATATCGATTTAACGATAAACTCAATGCATCCAAAAAATTATTTAATGAGTGACGTTATTACCGTTACATTACCTATAAAACTATTAACAATAAACTTAATTAAAAAACTACAATTTCCTTTATGGAATCCGTATATCTTAAATGGCTCACCTCTTCTTGCAAATGTACAATCTGCGGTTTTGTATCCGTTAAACATTGTTTATTTAATGTTTAGTCCAATTACTGCTTTTAATATCTATGTATTGTCTCAATTTATTTTTGCTTTTATTTTCATGTTTATGTATCTTCGTATTTTGAGATTAGAAAAAATATATTCATATTACGGTTCATTATCGTTTACTTTTAGCGCTTTTTTTGTAGTTTGGTCAGGGTGGGCAACGTTAGGTCATGCATTAATATGGCTACCTCTGGCTTTTTATATAATCGAGGATACTTTTGAGAATCAAAAAATGATTAAAAGTATTCACTTTACATTTGCTTTGGTTTTATCTTTTTTTGCCGGACATACCCAAACCACCTTAATTGTTTATTTACTTTCCTTATCTTATATATTTTATAAATCAAGTCAGACAAAAAAACTTAGAATTGGTTTTAACTTATTAATATATTTGCTTATATCCGTATTAATTATTTGTGTACAACTTTTGCCGACTATAGAAATGTATACCCAGAGTGTGAGAGAAATAGTGTCCTCAAACAATTTCTATAAGGATCAAACATTGTATTTCAGTTCTTATCTCATGGGCATAATTCCTGATTTTTTTGGTAATCCAGTCACTGGAAATTGGTGGGGGAAAATTAATTACGCTGAATCGGCTATTTATTTTGGGACAATTTCTTTCTATTTTTTAATATATCAATTATCTAGTAAAAAATATTGGGAGAAAAATATCTCAAATTTTTTTATAATTTTATTGATTTCCTCAATTTTAATTTCTACGCAAAATATATTCTCTCAATTTATTTTTAATTTAAAAATACCGCTGATTTCGTCTAGCACTTTTTCTCGTTATTCGGTAATTTATATTTTTTCAGGAGTTATTCTTGCGTCATTTGGTTTAAAAAATTATTTTACAGAACTTCAAAATAGAAATTTTAAAAAAATCTTTAATTTCAATTATTTTTTTATTGGATTAATTTTTATTTATTGGCTATTGATTCTATTCAAGATGCTACCAAAAGAATATATTTTAAATCTATTAATCATTGAAAGAAATTCTATTTTACCTACTTTTTTTCTAAGCATTATTTTATTAATCCCGTTTTTATTACACTTTTTTAATAACAAAAAATTAGCTTTTTATATTAAAATTGCTAAAATTATAATAATATTTATATTATCAATTGATTTGTTTCGATTTACAAATAAGTATTTAGTTTTTTCTCCGCCTGAATTCTTTTACCCAAACAATAAATTAGTAACTACTCTCAAAAAATACGCCAATAGTGAAAGATATAATAGTTATTTTAGTGCTAATATAAATAGCATGTATGGAATAAGTACAATAAATGGTTCGGAACCTCTTTATAATAAAAATCTTGGTGAGCTAGCGAGCTTAGGGCAAACAGGTAAAATAAATATTACCGATAGAGCATCCATGCAAATACCTGATGGGTACTATAAACCGAGAATTATTGATTTATTGTCAATGAAATATTTTGTTGACAAGACAGATAATTCACGAAATGACTGGATAAATTTTTACGGAAAAAATAGTGACTTTGATAGTCGATACAAAGAAATTTGGACAGATGGAATTTATAAAATATATCTAAACATTAGCCATTTACCTCGCCAGAAGATTTTTTATAAAGTTAAAATAATTAATAATAAAAATGAAGTTCTCCAAAATTTAATTAATAAAAAATTTGACTATCAGACCACTGCCATAGTCGAGGAAAAAATACAGATTCCACACAATAATAAAGGCTATTCCAGCATTGAAACTATCATTGATAAACCTCTCATTCAAGAGTACAAAATCATTACTAATCAACCAGGTCTATTTATGGTGACGGATACGTATTATCCAGGGTGGAATGTATACGTTGATAATAGTTTATCAAAGATATATAAGACTAATTATGCTTTTAGAGGAGTTAAGATTAATCAAGGAACACATAAAATCGTGTTTAAGTACGAGCCTAAAAGTTTTTTAATCGGAGGAATTTTATCTTTAATAGGGTTTGTCATACTTATAATGTTTTATTTGAAAAATAAATCAATATGATTGGTCTTGTCACCGTTAATTACAATCAGTACAAGTTAACCCAAGAATTTCTCGACTCTCTTGCGACTGTTAAAAATGCGGCTGATTTGATAGTCTTTATCGCCGACGTTTCTTCAAAGAAAGAAAATTTTAAAATTGGTAAATACCCAATGAGAGTAGTTATAAAACCACTTCCAAACAAAGGATATGCATACGGGGTAAATGAAGGAATAAAATTTTTTATAAGTCAGGGCTTAGATAAATTCTGTGCGATCAACAATGATATTTTTTTTGATAGAAATTTTTCGATAGAAGCTCATCGAGGATTTGAAAAAGCTGACATGTTTGGTGGGAAGATTTATTATGCTCCAGGATATGAGTATCATAATAAATATCAAAAAAAAGATATTGGCAAAATATTTTGGTATGCAGGAGGAATTAATGATTGGAATAATGTTTATACTGCCCATCGTGGTGTTGATGAGGTAGATACCAAGCAGTACGATAAATTTGAAGAAACAGATTTTCTTACCGGCTGTATGCTGTTTTTTAACAAAAAAGTTGTTGAAAAAATCGGTTTTTGGGACGAAAGTTATTTTCTTTACCATGAAGACTCTGATTTTTGCGAACGAGCAAAAAAAGCCGACTTTAAATTATTTTATAATCCAAAAATTGTTATCTGGCATAAAAATGCTCAGTCGACCGGTGGCTCCGGCTCCCCTCTTCAACAAAAATATCAAAAGAAAAATAGATTAATTTTCGGCTTAAAATATGCTCCCTTTAGAACAAAATTTCATCTTATTAAAAATTATTTTTTTAAATAAATTATGATTCAAAAATATATAAAATTGTTTTCCTATCTTCTTTTAGCTTTTTGTTTTTCTTTGGCTTTATATATATGCTTTTATAAATTGGGGTCTTCTGCTTTGGAAAACTGGGATGAGGCTTGGTATGCAGATGTGACTCGACATATGATGCAGAGTAAAGAATTTTTTGTTTTATATTGGAATAAGATAGTTTTTCTCGATAAGCCTCCTTTATATATGTGGTTAAGTGCAATAGCCTCACAAATCTTTGGCTTATCTGAATTTTCTTTTCGATTTACCTCTGCTCTTAGCGCATTTGCAACAATAATCGTTGTAATGATCTATTCATACCAAAGCTTTGGATTAATACCTGCCTTAATTAGCTTTAGCACCCTGGCTTTTAATAATTTATTTATTTGGAGAGCTAGAAGTGGCAATCTTGATTCATTACTAACCTTCTTTTTTGTACTATTCTATTTTCTAATTATTAGCAAGAAAAAAAATAAATATTTATTAATTGGTTTAATCTTAGCACTAATTTACCTGACAAAACTAACAGTTGTAATATTTCCACTTCTAACTCTCATCTTAGTTGAATTAATATATGAAAACAAAAAAATATTTTTAAACATTCCTAAATATCTAAAATTATTATTTGCTTTTATTTTTGTTGCAGGAATTTGGATATATATTGGAACTTTAAAAATCGGACCAAGTTTTTATCAATATTTTATATTTAATGCTGATCAAGGAGTCTCAAAGATCGCCTTTTCAAATTTCAAAATGGACTATATCGATTACGCTTATTATTCACTTCAGCGAAGATTTTTTTGGTTAGTTTTAATAGGGTTAATAGTTGCGCTTGTTAAATTAAAAAATAAAAAATACTTTGTCCAGATAATATTTGCATTGGGACTTCTTATCCAGTTAAGTTTGACGGTCAAGAATAATAATTGGTATCTACTACCCGCTATGCCTTTTTGGTCAATGTTGGCTGCTTTGGCAACTTATAGTTTATTTAGGTTGTTTAACAAAATTAAACTTGGATTTATTTTAATTGTTATTTTTTCAACAATATCCTTATACATTTCTTATAAAACATTCACAGTTAATATTAAAGCAGTCATCAATAGTGGAGGGCCTGAAATAATCAAAAATGTTAGCATCCAATTAAATAAACTAACTAAAGACAATGATATTATTGTCAGACTTGACCATCTTTATCCAACAACGGTTTATTATTCGGAACGTCGCGTTTTAGCTTCTCCTGACGGCGCAAGTGATAGTAATCTATTTATTAGTCGAGAAACAATAAAAAAAAGAGTATCTCTGAATCAAATATATTGGATTGTAGGAAAAAACGAAGATGTTGAATCATTTATAAAAAGTGATTTAGACAATAAATATAAAGTAATTAAATTTGAGAACGAAACCATTTTATATAGAAAAAATATCAGCGAAAAATCAAATCTTGAATTAAATTAGGATCAGAAAAAACCTCTAATTCTTTCTGGTTTAATAGATATTTTTCAACAACAACTCCGTTTGGATAATTGAATTTTTTGTTTGGTTTTTTAATTACTCTTACTTGATTAGTTTTCCACCATTTTCCGTCTAACCATGGTCTATCTAAAGGTGGCGATTCAAAAGTAAGGTATGTTAGCCTTTTTTTAGTAAAAGAATTCGCTTGAGTATTTGGAAATTCTTGCTGAGTATAACTAATGGCATATTTTTGTGAATACCCATAAAGGTCAGGAGAATAAACATAATATCCAAATTCATTCTTGTTAGCATCTCTATAAATTGCTTTTGCGGAATCATAATATGTTCGCCACCCAGTTCCTACACCGCTTAGAGACTGAATGCTAAAGAAAAAATTAAATAAATAAATATAAACAAATAAAAGAAAAAATAGTTTTTTGTCAATTAACATAATTAAAGATGAAATAACTAATATTGTCACCGGTAAAAATCCCCAGTAAAAAAATCCATATATTGTTCCTTTGAATAAAAGCATTAGAACCCAAAATCCTGAATAGAAATAAAAATATAAATGATATTCATCTTTAAACTTTAAATTTTGATTCTTAATACGTAAGAATAACCAAACAAACATTGCTGTAACAGGAAAAACAAACAGTTTATTATAAGGAATAATTCCAAGCCCATTTAACAAGAATCCTTGAAGTCGATCAATTATTAATTGAATAAAAGTTAAGTTTGCGGAATTTCCATGACTTGTAAAGAAATTGATTAAAGCTCTTATTTGTAGAAAATCATGTCTCAATTCAAAAACAATAAAAGTAGAAAGAGGGATTATTAGAATTGCTAAAGACAACAAATGATTAAGTTTTTTTCTTTTTAGAAGAAATGGAATTAAATATGTAATTGTTAACACTAGAATCGTTGGTCCAAAACCTACTTGAAACTGAATGATTAATCCCAAAACAAATAAAGAAGACAATAAATATTTAATATTAAGTTTTTTTATATATTTGCTAAACAGATAAAAAAATACTGGAAAAAGCATTACCGATCCATATGAATTAAAAAGTCGCGAAGTATAATTTATTAGAAAAACTGAAAACAAAAGAGTGCTTAATAAAGCAACTTCCTTATTAAACGTCATTTTTCCATAATGATAGATAATTATCAAAGAAAGTATTGACAAGAGAACCCAAAACCATCCTACCATAATAGGATTTCCCTGACCTAGTATGAAGGCAGGAAGATTAATATAAAACCAAAGTGGACCATGAAACATACCTGGAATCCCCCCCGCTCTTGGCCCGATCAGGGTTGGTTTTTGCGTTTGAACCATTTCCTGAATTACTAAAAAATCTCTAGCAATATCTGTGTGAAATACTAAGTCGCTATTTATGACATACCAAGATCCTAATATAATATTCAAAAAAACTATGAATATAATAATCAGTCGGTATTTTTTTATAAAATTTATCATTTTTTTATCCTTAACCTAAATTTGCCACAAATACGCTTTAATAAAAACCTTTTATTATTCTTTGCCAAAATCAATGAGAAAATAATAATTTAGAGGTAAAAATACTATGGAAAAATGTGGATGAAAGAATAATCCCGTCTAAAAAATTTAATAAAAAAAGAAGAATATATTTGTTTTCATAAACAAACTCTAGTAGTTTTTTTAATTTCATTTATTTGATGGAGTATATATAAAAGCTGAAAATGCATCGTTTCCAAAAGCCGCTTTGAAAGTGGTTGCTTTTTCTAATCCTTCTGTTGATATACAACTTCCTCTATTAATAATTAGAACCTTATTTTTTATATCTTTTCTGTTTTCAGAAATTTTGTCAGAAGCACAGTCAGTACCATAAAAATGAAGATTTTTATAGTCCTCTAATATTAATCTTATTTTAAATTTTCCAGCAAGCTCTCGACTTAAATCACCAGCATAATATAAATAATAAATAGCCATGTAATTACTTCCAGTTATATATACTTCTTTATATTTGTGTTGTTCTTTTATGATGTATTGGACGGCTTCTTTTGCCCCTTCATTCGTACCAATAAATTGAAGTAAATCAACGTGAGCTACATAGTTATGCATAAAACCAATTACTTCGATCATCAAAAAAATGTAAACCAAAAATGTTACAGGAATTTTTTTTATTTTAATATCCAGTAAAGTATTGAATCCATATGCGGCTATAAAACTCAACATTATACCTGTTAGTATTGCTCTGTGCGGATTGGGTACAGCAACAACTGTTAATGCCCCCGGTATTGAAGCAATTAAGGATAAATATATTATGTAATAAAACAATTGTCCTTCTACATTGTTATTATTTTTCTTTTTAAAGAATGCAAATAAAGGCAAAAGTAATAAAGGTAAAACCGTCAAATACATCTCACCACTATTTGGCACTTGGTGTGTAATTTCTCCTCCTCCATCAGTAAACAGGAACATTCCGGTGTAATAAGAAAAAAACTGCTTTATAAATTCTCTCGCATACCCAATTGGTTTATTATGAAAGATCCTAGTCACAAAAGCAGGTGTTTTGTCATTATATATCCAATGCTTGTTTTTAATATCAACCCCTGATACTATATTAAATATTGAAATTTGATCAACTCTACCTCTCCCCCAAGGACTCATAACAATAGAAAACAATAGAATAAAAAATGATATCACAATAAAAATTGAAAGAATCATTTTTTTAATATCTTTTTTAAAGAAAAAAAACAAAGGTAAAGGCAAGAAGGTTAGACTGGTAATAATCCTAAATGGTGGATACAAAAAGAAGGTAAACAGAAAAAATGGCAAGGAAAATAATAATATTTTATTATTGTTATTTTTCCAATAAGAAAATATTAGCCATAGACCAATAAGATAAAAAAACGAAGCCATAATCCCCTCTGCGCTTGTTCTTGAAAAAACAATCTGCCAGGGAATTATCGCTACCAAAAACATTGAAAATAGAGCAGTTCTTTTATCTTTAAACAGTGTTTTTGCAATAAAAAAAACTGGAATTAGTAAAAGAAATCCTATAAAAGCAGTGATTGATCTTGATCCTAGTTCGGTAAAACCAAATAGATAAGTACCAAGAGATTGAATATACATAGGAATGACTGGAGGGTAATCACCAAATTTATCAAAAAATAAAAGAGGAAATCGATTACCATAAAGGTCGACGCCATTAGTGAGGATATATCGACCTACATACCCATTGACGATTTCGTCTAAATGAATTGCTTTTGGAACTGATTCTATTTTATAAAAACGAAGAAATAACCCTAACATAAGAATACAGACAAATGCAATAACTACCTGATTTCGTTTTAAATAATTTATTATTTTATTCATAATTTTATAAATTATAACAAATAATAAATGATTTGTTCAAAAAATGTTAAAATATCTGTATGCCTATCACAGTAATTATTCACTCTTTAAATGAAGAAAAAAATATCATTAATTGTATTAAATCTGCCAAATTATTGACCAACAAGATAATTCTTGTTGATATGGAAAGTACAGATAAAACCGTTGAGATTGCAAAAAATCACAACGTGCTCGTCTACAACTTTCCAAAAACTTACTATGTTGAACCGGCTCGGGAATTTGGAATAAAACAAGCAAAAACAGATTGGGTATTTATTTTAGATGCCGATGAAAGAATCACTAAAGACCTTGCCGAGGAAATTAAAAAGTTCTTAGCCG
>Ga0172370_10003452_pt1 | contig 21841 bp, 15 predicted proteins | sample LakKiv5m_FD_114538 | JGI IMG/M metagenome (GOLD analysis project Ga0172370, IMG submission 114538) | Freshwater microbial communities from Kabuno Bay, South-Kivu, Congo - kab_022012_11.5m | ecosystem: Environmental > Aquatic > Freshwater > Lake | place: Democratic Republic of the Congo...
AATGTAAACGCGATCGAATTTCTGGGGCAAAAAGTGTTCGAAAGAAATCCCGAAGTCGAAAGCTGGATGTTGCCTCCACCTTCATCTGTCAACATCGATTCGCTAAAATTATTCGAAGGCCATTACAGCACCTTTAAAGGTTTAAAACTTGCAACGGCGTATCCTGTAATTGAGGGCTATAACAACCTGGTGGTCTACGGTTATCGCGCAAATTTCATGGATCATACCACGCTGCATTCACTTACTTTGAGAGCTTCGTATTCAAATTATAGTTTTTTACCCGAAAAGCAACGAATACATTTATTTGCCGACTATAATTACTGGAAATGGAATCTTACTGCAGCATACAACAAAGCAAATTTTTTCGACCTGTTTGGCCCAACAAAAGTCAGCCGCGCCGGTTATGCGTTTACATTAAAATATCACGATATCCTGGTGAATAAACTACCCACGAAGGTCGATTACTATCTGCGTGCGGGTGTTTATGGAGATCTCGAAAAACTCCCTTCTTTTCAGAACATCACTTCTCCTTACACCGAATTGTACACGATGACAGGAAATTTTCATTTTAGCCATTTACGGAAATCATTGGGATCGATTGAAAGTGAACAAGGTTTTGAGTGGGATTTTTATGCGCTCAGTTATCTTGCAAAACAAACTTTTTATCCAAGTGTAATCTCCAGCCAAAATGTCGGTTTTTTGCTTCCCTGGCGTAATTCCTCCTTTTGGTTAAGATCTTCTTTAGGAAATTCATTTGGAGAAAGAAAAAACAGCCTGTCGAATTTTTATTTTGGTGGATTCGGTAACAATTGGGTCGATTACCAGGAAGTGCAACGATACAGGGATTTTGAAAGTTTTCCGGGAACAGAAATCAATGCTATCTCCGCGCACAATTATATTAAACTTACTCCTGAAATTAATTTCCGGCCATTAAGGTTCAGAAATGCCGGGATACTAGGATTTTATACAACTTATGCCAGACTCTCACTTTTTGGAATGGGCCTTATAACCGATCTCGACAGTCAGGATCTTCAGAGAAATATTTTTGGTTCAGGCGCACAAATTGACTTTGAAGTCGTGCTCTTTTCACTCATAAAAACAACATTATCTTTTGGATATGCCAGGGCTTATGAGGATAAAGTCCTTCCGAAAGATCAGTTTATGTTATCTTTGAAATTGCTATAATCAATATTTCGAATGATTGCTGTAAAGATAATTGTCAGCTGCGCGCCGGTACTACTTTTCATGGCATTTCTTATCCTGCTCGACAGTTTTAAACTGATCAAAAAACATTTGATCCTCATTTGCCTGATCTGGGGTATGATAAGCGCCGTTATATCATATTATCTGAATACAAGCCTGATTAGTGGTTCTTTTTATTTTGAAAGGAACCTGGCCTTTAAAATATTTCCGCCCTTTGTTGAGGAGACATTGAAAATTTTCGTGATTTTGATTTTGGTTAAATGGAACCGCATCGGTTTCCTGATTGACGGGGCAATTTATGGTTTTGGCGTAGGTGCCGGCTTTTCACTTATCGAAAACCTGTATTATCTTTATCAAATCGACAGCGATAATATTCTGCTCTGGATTGTTCGTGGATTTGGAACAGCCATCATGCATGGGGGAACCGTTACCATGGCAACGATGATTATTATGCTTGCGATTAGCCGGCAAAAAAACAGCTTTTTGTCGGCCATATCAGGATGGTTCATTGCCGTTTGTTTTCATTTTCTGTACAACCGGTTCTACTTTTCACCGGTAATATCAACACTTATCATACTTGTTACTTTGCCTTCGTTTATCATTTATGTTTTTAATTTAAACGAAAACTCCCTTCGAAACTGGTTAGAGATCGAATTCGATGCTGAGGTAAAAATGTTGCAGATGATAAAAAAAGGAAAATTTGCTTCGACACGCTATGGTGAATATTTATTGACAATTAAAGGCAGGTTTTCGCCTTTAGTGGTTTTCGACATGCTCTCATACATCTCACTATTTTTGGAGCTCTCAATCAAGGCAAAAAGGAATTTGTTGTTAAAGGAAAGTGGTTTTGAGGTTATTAAAATTCCTGGATTAGACAGTTATTTTAAGGAAATGAAATCGCTCCGTAAGTCGATCGGCAAAACCGGACTCATGGCTATCAGACCCATTCTCAGGATGAGTAAAAAAGATCTTTGGAAATTATCGCTCCTTGAATAGGGTAGAAGTGCCGTGTATTTTAAGCCGGTTAAAAGCATTATTCATGGGTAGGTAATCTATATAATTACTTTGACTTTACTTTGTTTATCCAGCTTCAGGTCAGTGTCTTTTTTTAAAGAAATTAAATTAATTCCGGGAGTTTTGCCCTTATCAAAACTTCCAAATTTATCATCTATCAATAAAAATTCCGCACCGTTAAGCGTTCCCCATCTGAATAAAACGTCGGGCGGAATTTCAGGAAAAGTGCCTGCAATTGTTTTAATTTCCTCAAGTATCGAAAGCTGATGATTTGAAGCCAGGCTATCAGTTCCCAAAGTAATTTTTAGTTTCCCATTAGAAAAAAGAGACACATCCGGCAGGCGGTTTTCGATATAAAGATTGGCATTTGGACAGAGACACCATGAAACGTGATCGAAATAGTTTTCTGCAAGCTCAATATCTGATTTTTCCGAAAACGTATTGTGAACCAGCAGGATCCGGTTGTTTTTTGGTAACATTTGAGCAATAGAGGCAAGTGGCGATTTACCGGTTGCTTCAAACCAGGAATAATCGATCCCAATCTTTTTCATGTTTTCGATAATCCATCCCGACTTATTTTTAAAAAACTGATTTTCAGCTTCACTTTCCTGGTGATGGATGCTGAGGATATTTTGATGAATCTGGGCAAAAGTTTTTATTTTTAAAAAGAGTGGTTTCGAAACTGAGTAGGTGGCATGGGGGCTTATTGAGCCATGAAGTCCATAATATTCGGTTAATTGCCGGTGAATGTTGAGGGCTTTTTCAAACTTCTCATCTGCCAGCCAGGGCATCGAACCATAAACCTCGATAAAAGTGTAATAATCAATCGGGCTGTGGGCTTTGGTTTTAAAACTATAAGAAGTATTCGAAATATCTCCAACTGCTACAATGCCATTTTTACGCATTTCATGATCCGCAACGGCGATTGTCTCTAAAACCTCATCTTCCTTCCTGAGTTTTTTTAGTTTCTCGATATGAACAACAAAATTGGCCAGGCCGGTGTTTTCAGGGATTCTCCCTTTCATCCATGATAATTCAAGATGGCAATGGGTGTTGACAAATCCAGGACAAAGCAATCCTTCGAAAATTTCGGTTTCATCAGGTAACTCTGTTGATTTGGCTGGGTCGATCAGATCAATTATTTTTCCGTTTTCATCAAAAATAAGAATGCCCTTTTTTATTGGTGATGATGAAATCGGGAATATATAGTCGGCAGAGATTTTTCGTATCCTCATTATCAAAATCCTATCAGTGGTGTTTTATAATCTGCAGTGCAATAAGCCCTGCAAATATGGCAACGATGAAACTTACCATAGTACCGAGAAGGATGTATTCGGCTTCTTTCCTGTCGTCGGAATTTTTAATATCGCTGAACCGGAGGATGGATTTTGCAGCAATCAGAAATCCAATTCCGGTAAACTGATTAATTAGCACAAAAGTCAGGATCAGAATCCGTTCAATCATTCCAATCCAGCGACCGGCATCTTTCAGGCCTTTTCCGGGAACAAGCTGTTCCTGCCAGGGTTTGGTAATCTTGGCAATCAGGTATCCGGCAGGCCAGACTACAAAAATATACATGAGGATAATAATCAGGATTGCCGGATTGATCAGCATTTCCTTCGATAAACCAATCAGGTCGAATTCGGGTGTAACGTAAAGATACCAGGCAAAAAGAATAACAAAAAGGTGAATAAACTGATCGATAATAAAAAATCTGAGAACATCCCCTTTGTACGATTTCCAGACATCCGTAAAATAATGCGTCACCATAATGATTGCAGGAATCCAGAAGTTATTGTAACGGCCGGAAAACAGATAAGTGAGCGCAGAAATGATAAAGATGTGAAAATAAAGTGAGCCTGCATTCCACTTATTTTTCAACCGGTCGTTGATCCATTTGTTTTTCTGTAACAAGAAATCACCCAGCAAATGAGCAATCAGCAGCCTGAAAAGCAGTGCCAGATCAAAATCATTCAGGTGGTTCATTATGCGATTAAGTTTGGATTACAGAATTTCATTTGTACAGCATTTTTCATTCAAAAACATAAGCTCTTGGGGTTATAAATGGTAAATATAATCCTGTGAGGTTATAAAAGCTAAATATAACCCTATGGGCTTATAATTTCATTATCTTTTTTGGCTTTTGTTAAAAGAAAAGTTAAACGGTTTTCGAGCATAACAATTTGTTCAAGATTAGAATTGAAAAGCCTTTTACGAATTGCGGGTTGGGAAATATTAAAGAATCTGGCCATTTGTTCCTGGTTTTTTCCTTTGAAATATTCGAGTGCCACTTCTGCTTGCTGCACACTCCATTTCATGATTATGGCATCCAGTAGGGCGAGTTCCACCTGAAGTTCGCTATTCATTTCTGTTCTTGGGGTTCGTATCATTAAAAACCGGGGTGGTTTTCCCATTTCGTCCAATGCGGGTCCTGAGTTACGATATGCCTCCCCATCTCCTTCACCACCCCGCTTATCGGGCAAGAGCGAAATTTTTCCAATACCGATGGCTATCCGGGCATCGAATGCATTCTTTAAGGTCGTAACGAAACTCTTGCGGATATTTGCTCTGATAATGATGGCTGCTCTAAGTGCCTGTGATGGTTCATTTAATACCCCCTGAAAACTGTCGCCTCGAAAAATCTCGAAAGGGAAAGCCATTGTTTGGTCACCCAATATCTCATCCACAAGCGAAAAGGAGTGTTTGAGGACAGTGAGCAGTTTTTGTCTTTGCTCACCTTCGAGCCTCGAAGATCCCGATACATCTCCGGTAAGGACGGCATAAATTTTTTCTTTATTCATAAAATTCGATTTTGATAATCATTTCGAAATTAACCAGTTTTAAGTTTTTTAAACCGGATTCTTTTTGGCCCTTCATCACCAAGCCGTTTGTGGCGGTTTTCTTCGTATTCTGAATAACTTCCTTCGAAAAAGTAAACCGACGAATTGCCTTCAAAGGCAAGAATGTGTGTTGCGATGCGGTCGAGGAACCAGCGGTCGTGTGAAATGATGACGGCACAGCCGGCGAAATTTTCCAATCCTTCTTCCAATGCCCTTAGTGTATTTATATCGATATCGTTGGTGGGCTCATCCAAAAGTAAAACATTGGCTTCCTGCCTGAGCGTGAGGGCAAGATGAAGCCGGTTACGCTCACCACCGGAAAGGACACCGGTTTTCTTTTCCTGGTCGGCACCACTGAAATTGAATCGCGAAACGTATGCCCGTGAATTCATGGTACGGTTTCCCAACTGAACAATTTCATCGCCGCCCGAAATAACCTGCCACACCGATTTTTCGGGATCTATCGAGGCATGTGCCTGATCAACATAACCGATTTTAACAGTTTCCCCAATTTCAAACGCGCCCTGGTCAGGCGTTTCCTGTCCCATAATCATCCGGAAAAGGGTTGTTTTACCTGCACCATTAGGTCCAATTACACCAACAATTCCTGCCGGAGGCAGTAAAAAACTGAGGTTTTCGAACAAAATTTTATCTCCAAAAGCTTTGCTGACGTTTATCGATTCGATAACATTATTCCCAAGACGTGGCCCATTTGGAATGAAAATCTCAAGTCGTTCTTCCTTTTGTTTTACATCCTGGCTGAGCAGATTTTCATAGGCATTCAACCTTGCTTTTGCCTTAGCGTGTCGGGCTTTTGGCGCCATACGGACCCACTCAAGTTCCCGCTCAAGGGTTTTACGGCGTTTACTTTCGGTTTTTTCTTCCATGGCAAGCCTTTGCGATTTTTGTTCAAGCCATGAAGAATAATTTCCTTTCCAGGGAATGCCTTCTCCGCGATCGAGTTCCAGGATCCAGCCGGCAACATTGTCGAGGAAATATCTGTCGTGGGTAACCGCAATAACAGTTCCTTTGTATTGTTTCAGGTACAGTTCGAGCCATTCCACCGATTCCGCATCAAGGTGGTTGGTTGGCTCATCCAAAAGCAGAATGTCAGGTTCACTGAGAAGCAGACGACACAAGGCTACCCTGCGTCGCTCACCACCCGAAAGGACCTTCACAGGTGTATCTCCTTCGGGACAGCGCAATGCATCCATCGCTCTTTCGAGCTTTGAATCCAGCTCCCAGGCATCTTTATGGTCGATCATTTCGGTGAGTTTTCCCTGTCGTTCGATGAGATCATTCATTTCATCATCGGTCATCGGTTCAGAAAATTTGTTGTTGCAGGCTTCATATTCCTTTAAGATGTCAACGACATCCTGAACCCCTTCTTCAACAACCTGGCGTACCGTTTTTGAATCGTCGAGATGAGGTTCCTGTTCGAGCATCCCCACTTCATAACCCGGTGAAAATGTGATATTTCCCTGGAAGGAGGGGTCAGTTCCTGCAATAATTTTTAATAAACTCGACTTTCCTGAGCCATTCAACCCGATGATGCCAATTTTTGCTCCGTAAAAAAAGGAAAGATAAATATCTTTAAGCACCTGTTTTGCTGGTGGATAAAGCTTTCCAACACCCATCATCGAAAAAATAATTTTTTTATCGTCTGCCATAAACAAAGGTTTTTTAAAAAAGATAAGTTAATTCGTAAAATGTGGTCCGTTTTCCGGGTTAAAAAATCTTTAATGCAACTTTTTTCAGATTACGAAATGTTAATCGTCATTCACAGGAAAATCGGCTTAAAGGACTTAATTATTTTCCTTTACCGGATGAAGGACATTAGAAACATAAATTAATACAACTCCGAATATAATAGCTATTACACCAACCAATGCAAAAAGCGTTACCATCGACTGGAATGGATTTAAAAGGAGGATTACACCAAAAACCAGCGTGAGAATGCCATTAAGAAGAAGTACCTTTTTATGCTGGCGGTTACCGGCATATTTTATAGTGATCCACAATTGTGAAAGCGCCAGTACTAATGCCCAGATACCAATAATAATAACAAATATTTCGAAACTCTTCTGAGTAAAAACCAAAATGAACAATCCTGCAATGACGCTAATAATCGCTGTAATAAATGTGACCATGTAATTCTTGTTGGTTTTTCTGTTTTGAGTACCCCCAAATATCCCAATGCCGCCCCCGATCATTAGGACAAGTCCGAAATATTTTGCAACCGTAAGCAATGTTGTTTCCGTTGCAAAAACCGCAAATAATCCGAATATCAATGCAATTATCCCATTGATTAACAGGATAGAACGATAACTTTTAACTTTGCTTTCCATGTTTATTTGTGTTTAATTATTTTTATTTTATGCTATTGTAAGTTCACGATAAATTTTACCAGTGGCTTTGTAAGTGTGGCTTGCTCCTTAAATCATTTCTGATTAATTTCCAATTTTATCCAACATAATTGCTTTTATTACTTTAGCCACAAATGTATGAAAATCACATAAAATAGCAAGGGATTGTTGGGCCTAAAGAAATGTTGGTATTTTTGAAATGATACCTCGTGAGTTAAAGAAAACATGCTTGAAGGATTGTAAATAAACATCCTGAGTTTACTTAAAAGATGAAAGTGTCATGAGTTCTTCGAGTTTTGAGGTAGCGCCCGCCCAGTCATAATTTCCGATTACAAAACGATAACCCGCTTCGGCAATTTCCTCCGCGAAAGAGGCATTATCCAATAAATTGATAATGTGGGCTGCATATTCGGCAGGCGTGTTTCCGACAAGAATTTCTTTTCTGTCTTCTGCACCTAACGCACTGTTGGCCAAAGGGGATGTGATACAAGGGATCTTCATCGCCATTGCTTCGAGAAGTTTGTTTTGCAATCCGGTGCCAATCTGCATGGGAGCAATAAAAATTCTGGCCTGCGCATAGCATTCTCTGATGTCGTCAACCCAGCCGGTCACCTGAATATTATCGGATTGAAGTGCAAGAATACGACTATCGGGAGAAGCACCTGCAAGGAGCAGCCTGGCTTTTGGCTTTGACCCTTGAACCAGTGGTAAAATCTTAAGGGCAAGGTATTCGGCTGCATCAACATTTGGGGGGTAGCCCATATTTCCAATAAATACGATTTCGTATTTCTTTTCGCGTTTCAAAGGTTTGAAAAATTCATAATCAACACCATTTGGAATGATGATGATTTTGTCTTTTTCGGGATGAGGAATAAAGTCGCGATCAGGTCTGGAGATGATTGTTTTGTTGTTAAACCAGGAAAAAACCTGCTTTTCATATTTGAGCAAACGTTTGTACTCTGCATTAAATAATGGTTTCAGATAAAAAGATGCCTTTTCAATGCGTCGTTCGATACCCTTCGAAAAAACATCCTGATAATCGAGGGTTTTCGGAATACCTTGATATTTAACATATTCGGCAACTCGTACCAGCTGGCAAAATATATGATCAGGATTTTCCTGAGCAATGATTTTGTCGATTAGTTTTTGTGCTTTTCGATTATAAAAATAGCCTGTCTGAAAAGGAATTCCTTTAAAAAGTGCAGTGAACAGATTCCAGGCGATTCTTAGTTTCGAAATACTGATGATATGAATGGATTTACAAAAAGGTTTCAGATTTTTAAGTGCATCGGGATGTATCCTGGTGTCGTTGAGGGCGCAAAGGATGATTTCATTATTTTTTGAAAGATAACGAATATGGTTGTAGGCGCGAAGTTTATCTCCTTTTTCAAGCGGATAAGGAACCCTGGGTAACAGCACAAGAATTTTCATCTGACAAAAGTAGAATTTCCTGCTTTTTGCAATGAAATTATTTGGTGGTAAAATTCTTCCAGTTTAATGATCAGTTGCTGGTTGGAATGATCGCGGAGGACCAATTTCCTTGCGTTTTGTGCCAGTTCACGGCAAAGTGTCTCATTTTGAACGCACTTTTTAATACTCTCAAAAAATTCTTCCGGTGTATCGGCAATGAGTATATTTTTTCCATTTTCGATGCTAATACCCTCAGCACCAATACTCGTCGAAATGATGGTTTTTTCGGCTGCCATTGCCTCAATAATTTTAATGCGGATACCACTTCCCGAAAAGAGGGGGACGATTTCGATGGCTTTCGAATAGATAAATTCAAATGCATCCTCAACTTCACCAACGATAACAAGGTTGTTGATTTTGGAATTCTTAAGCCATTCAGGCATTTCACGGCCAGCCAGGTAACATTTTAAATTCGGAAACTCTTTGTTTACCATAGGCCATACCTGATCAACAAACCATTTGATACCTTCTTCGTTGGGCATCCAGTTCATGGCACCGATATGAAAAAGCGAAGGGAATTCGGTTTTGATGCCCGGGCTTTCTTTAAAGTTTTCGAGATTTATCCCAAAAGGAATGTCGATAACCGGAATTTTACAACCCTGTTTTAAAAAATATTCGCCATCTTTTTTGGTAATGGTTGCAATTCCGTCGTATTTGTTGAGCATACCGAGCTCAAAATTTTTTAAGGTGCGCGAGAGGTGGTGGAGGTAAAAACTTTTAAGCGGGTTTTTGGTGATATCGGCTACACGCTTCCAGATTAAATGCTCGATATTATGTGACCTTAGGATAATCCGGGCTTTTGAATATTTCCTGATGGTGTCGAGGTAAGGACTTATAAAAAGTGTTTCTAACTGTACAATGTCAAATTCGTCGTTTTCGAGAATTTCGATGAGTTTCTTACCGAAATCTTTCGAAATGAACCGCTGAACATGGTAAGATTTCCCGGTGAAAAGATTCAAAAACGCATCCAGAGGTTTTATTGAAAGGTCGATGTAAACAGTTTCAATCTGAGTTTTTTGCCTGTATTCCTCAGGGATGTTTTTAACATCGACTCTATATTTGTTTGAATTGATTGCAAGAACTTTCACCTTATGCCCTGCATTAACCAGCCCTTCGATAATGGTATTCATAGCGATAGGGCCACCTTCTTTTGGCGGGTAAGGGGATTTGTTGCAAAGGATCAGTATTTTCATTTGATAATAGTGCTACCGGATTCCTGTTCCTTTTTAGTAAAAATGAAAAACTTTTTAAAAATTCTGTTCCACGCATCGGCATCAAGAATTGGCGAATCCGAAGTTGCCTTGTAGGTGAGGAAGATACCAAGCGGTAACAACACCATCGAGGCCATCCACATGGCATATTTGGGTTCCATAATTCCAGCCCTTGCATATTTTTCGCCCGTGATCGAAATAATATGAAAAAGAACAAAAAAGAATACCGAAACTACTACCGGAAGGCCAAGTCCGCCTTTGCGGATTATGGCACCCAGCGGAGCTCCGATGAAGAATAATATTAAACAGGCAATTGAAAGTGTGAATTTTCGGTGCCATTCGATTTCATGTTTCCGGATACGTTCGTCACGATCAGAAAAATCCTTCCTGGTATTTTCGATATTATTCTTTATCGATCGGGCCGATTGCAGGGCATAGTCCATTACCTTCACACGTTCAGGGTTCGACATATGTGCCATAATGTTTAGTGTGTCGGGAACTAATGAGTCTTTTTTAAGGGCAAGTGTATCAATTTTGTTCAACAGCTCGTATTTTTCATCTACCGACTTATAGAATCTTTGCTTCCGGATATTTAGTTCTCCACTCAACGAATCCCTTGAATGGCTTAACTGAGCAAGGTTCATCATTTGATAATTGTTCCTGAATAATTCTTCATTTGTTCGGTTTAATGCAAAATCCAACCCTCCAAAACGGCGGGTTTCCTCCTTAAACTGGCTTCTCTGAAACGGCCTCGTAATTTTATAATCGCGTTTGTCGGTCATTTCTTCGTAGTTATAACCATCGTAAAGTTTGAAAATCAATGTACTTTTATCTGGTGCCATTTCCATGGTCCCCCATTTGGCAATGGTAAGCTGTGTATTTCCCATTCGCTGGGAATGATTATAAATCATGATATCGTGAAGGATGTTTTTATCCGGGTCTTTGCTTCCCACTCTGATAGTGAAACCTTCGATTCCATTATAAAAAATGCCTTCCTTTATATTGAGTGTAAGTTTTTGTTGTCTCACATCATAAAGCAGTGAATGAAATTTCAGATTGGCAATTGGTAACACATAATTTGAAAATAAAAATGCCATAATGCTGATTAAAAACGAAAGGACAACCAAAGGTTTCATGATTCTCCGGAGTGAAATTCCTGAGGCTTTCATTGCAACCAGCTCGTATTGCTCGCCAAGGTTCCCAAATGTCATCAGCGACGATAACAGGATAGCCAATGGCAGGGCAAGTGGCACAAAGGTTGATGACGCATAAAATAAAAGTTCGCCAATTATGTACCATTCGAGCCCTTTCCCAACAAGGTCGTCAACATATTTCCATAGAAACTGCATGACGAGGATGAAAAGAGAAATAAAAAAAGTCAGCACCAATGGGCCGATATAGGATTTGATTACGAATACATCAAGTTTCTTCAATCTTTGTTGGAATTTGGGTGCAAAGATAACATTGTTTAATATTTTTTTCTCACAACAACCATGCTCGGTTCACAAGCATTCGGATAAATCGTAATTTTTGAAATGCGGGGGATAATAAATTCTATATTTGCGGCTAATTTTTAGTAAAAAGGTGAATGGAACTCATTGAAGTAAACGATAAAAGGTCTGGAAAACGATTTCTTGAAGTAGCACGAATAATTTACAGAAACGATCCAAATTGGATTTGCCCGCTTGATGATGATATTGAAGCAATTTTTGATCCGAAAAGAAATGCATATTTTCAACATGGAAAGGCCATTCGATGGATCCTCGTGAACGATAATGGCCAACTTATTGGCAGGGTTGGAGCCTTTATCAATTTTAAGAAAGCAAATCATTTTAAGCAGCCCACAGGTGGTATGGGTTTTTTTGAATGCATTGATGATGAGAAAGCTGCATTTGCGTTATTTGATGCTTGCCTGGAATGGAACCAGGCAAATGGCATGGAAGCAATGGATGGACCGATAAATTTTGGTGAAAACGATAATTTCTGGGGCCTGCTTGTTGAGGGGTATATGCCGCAAAGTTTTGGAATGAATTATCATCCGCCATACTATAAAGAACTATTTGAAGCCTATGGGTATGAGCCATACTTTGAACAAGTTACAAATCATTTGGATATGGCCAAACCTTTCCCGGAAAGGTTTTGGAAAATTGCCGATTGGGTCGCAAATAAGCCGGGTTTTACCTATGAGCATTTTAAACTTTCAGATTCCGAAAAGTACATTCGTGACCTTAAAAAGGTTTATGATGAAGCATGGATTTACCACGAGCATTTTACACCACTCGACCTTGAAGACCTCAGATCTGCAATAAAAAAAGCAAGACCAATTATCGACGAGGAGATCATCTGGTTTGTTTATCATGAAGGTGAGCCTGTTGCTTTTTTGGTCATGTTTCCCGACGTTAATCAGATCTTCCGGCATCTGAACGGTAAACTGCATTTATGGAATAAACTTCGGTTTTTATATTATAAGAAACGAAAAGAAATTAAACGTACGAGAATCACTGTAATGGGCGTAATTCCAAAGTTTCAGCGATATGGCATTGAGTCGGGAATTTTCAGGCAGCTTAGGAAAGTTTTTGATCATCGTCCGCAATATTTGGAGGTTGAACTTTCATGGGTAGGCGATTTTAATCCTAAAATGAGGGCCTTGCATGAAGCTGTTGGGGGGACATTTGCAAAACGACATATAACATACCGTAAATTGTTCAGTCAGAAAGCGGTAAAACAAAAAGCCACAAGTATTCCATTGAATTCTAGAGCGCAATGATGATGCTGAAACAAGGGTTTTAATTATTCGGAAAGGTATTTTATTTTTTTACCGGTAACTTGTTGTATGATGCCATTAACTGATTTTTATTAACATTTTGGTGGTGTTGCAATATATTTGCAGGGTACATATTTCTATATGTTTTTTTGTAAATGTAAGATTTTTATGTTTCTTTGGCAATGAAATATAAAATATTGTAAATTTGCATCTTTGAAAAGAGGGAATTATAAATTAATTATTAACTTAAATCAAAAGTTATCATGAAAAAATCGTTACTATTTGTTTTGGCTGTATTTGTTGGCTTCGCAGTCACAGCGCAGAATTACACACTTAAACCAAATTTAAAAACTGAATCGGCAATTAATGCCAACAAAATTGCTTTTGAACCGGCAAAAGCGTACAATCTTGGGCAGAACCAAAGGGCTGTTACTCCCGAAAGGAATTTTAAAAGCACTGATTTTGTAAACATCGTTTCGATTGGTTCTTCAGCAAACGCTTACGGTAATGGTTATGCCGGTGGTCAAAAATCACTGGTATTTGTTAATAACGATATCAATACCGTAACCAATTTTCATCGTAATGGTGGTACACTCGACCCGGGTGGATATTCGGGCGATCTTGGTTTTGATGTATCTACAGATGGTGGGATGACATGGTCCAACATGCACGAATGTTATGTAGCAGTTAATAATGCTGGTGGCACATACTATACCGATGCAGCCCGTTACCCGAATCATGGCATCTACAACCCGGCCGGAAATACTGATCCAAATAATGCTTATGTTACTTATTGGGCACCAACTTTGGACGGATCAAATGGTGCCGGTTCGTGGGGTGGCTATGCTTTTGGCAGGGCAAAAATCGGTGATCCTAATGATTCTATCAGGCATCTGAAAGCCTCTCGTCCTGGTGACGGTGTTTTCCAATACATTCCGGATGGTTACTGCGTTACGAATACCGGTGAAATCTGGGTTGCTGATTTGAACCAGGATTGGACCAGCGGAGCATTGGTTTATCAAAATTCCATGATTCTCAATCATGGTATCTGGAATGAAACAGATATGGATTTCGAATATGAAGAGACAATTATCGATTGCTCAACTATTGATGGTTCACGTCCATCGAATCAAAAAATTGAGTTCGCTCCTGATGGAATGACAGGTTACATTGTAACACTTGGAGATAATGGCGAAGTTCCGATTTCTGCTGGTTTATCATATTTCCCGCTTATTTATAAAACTACTGATGGTGGTCAGACTTGGTCAGATCAAATGGCTGTTGCTCTTGCTGGTCCTGATGGTGTAGGCGGCGTTCAAAACTTCCTGAGTGATGCAGAAATTGCTGAACTGTTTACAGCACCTGTACCTGCCCGTGATGAAATTCCGTTTACCACGGCTTTCGATCTCGACCTGAGTGTTGACGCATGGGGAAATCCTCACATTGCTGTAATTGTTGGTGTTACAGGTTCAACTGCATACTCAATTGTTTCAGGCGCATCCACAACCTCCGGTTATCTTTTCTGTTGTGCTATGGATATTACTTCACTCGACGGTGGAAATCATTGGATAGGTTATAACTGTGGACGTACTTATTCTTTCCGTGGTACATTTGGTGACCTTACCGAAGACAATCGAATCTGTATTACATCAAACCCTGCAAGAACAAAAATGTTTGTTTCCTGGATCGATACCTTCCTTCCCGGCGTTATCGACAACAATCAGCCGGATATCTGGTGCCGTGGAATTGATTTGGTATCAAATATGTTAACCACTGTTAATGGTGAAGATAAAGCCAATAATGTAACCGAATTTTCTGAAGGGATGTGGCAGGCTTATTTTGCCACAGCAGCGCAGTGCGCATTTGAAAGTAATGGAACCTACACCATCCCATTCGTTTACGAACAAATGACACCTGAGGACCCGGCACAACCTGTAATGTTTAAATACATTCAGGATTTCAAATATACCGATGCTGATTTTACACTCACTGGTATCCAGGATAACGAACCTGGCCTTGAAACTGCAATGAACGTAAGCCAGAATTTCCCCAACCCTGCAAATGGAAAAACATCCGTGGCAGTAACTGTGAAAAATGCTTCAGAAGTTGCTTTTGAAGTTGTAAATATGATGGGACAAAAAGTTTATGAAGTTCCTGCAACAAATTACGGAGCTGGCATCCATAGCTTTACATTCGATACTTCTTCATTGGCTGATGGTGTTTATTTTTATACCGTTACCTCAGGCGAAGAAAAAATTACAAAGAAAATGATTGTTAAATAGCAGGTTAACAACACCTCATAAAAGGCTTCTTCGTTTGGGGAAGCCTTTTTTTTATTTTTTCAGGATAATATTTTACTACAAATGAAAATCATGTCAATACAATGCGAAAATAATTTACTTTTGTTCCCTATTAAAAACAATTTTATTAACATTAAATTTTTATAAAATGAAAAGGTCATTACTATTATCATTAGCTGTGTTGATTGGTTTTTCACTCATGGCACAACATTACACTTTAAAGCCAAATTTAAAATCAGAAAAAGCAATCACAACTCAAAAAGTTGGTTTTGAACCAACAAAAGCTCACACACTTGGTCAGAACCAAAAGGTAATCCTTCCGGAGCGGAATTTTAAGAACTCCGATTTTGTTACCATCGTCACCCTCGGATCTTCTGCAAACGGTTATACCTACGGATACGCAGGTGGTCAGAAGGCGATTGTAAATGCCAACAACGATTTAAATACCGTTACCAATTTTCACCGTATGGGTGGTACACTCGATCCGGGTGGAAATTCAGGCGATCTTGGCTATGATATCTCTACAGATGGGGGGATGACCTGGACCAATATGCACGAAGTATATGTTGCTGTAAATAATGCTGGTGGTACCTACTATACCGATGCCGCCCGTTACCCGAATCACGGAGTTTACAACCCGGCCGGAAACACAAATCCTAACAATGCTTACCTAACCTATTTTGCCCCAACACTGGATGGATCAAATTCAGCAGACTCCTGGGGAGGTTATGGTTTTGGAAGAGCTAAAATTGGTACCCCCACCGATACAATCAGGCATCTGACAACTTCACGTCCTTCAGAAGGAGTTTATCAATACATTCCTGAAGGATATTGTATTACAGCTCTCGGAGACATTTGGGTAGTTGATGCAAACCAGGACTGGACTACGGGAACAGTGGCCTATCAGGGAACTTTGATTGTTAATCATGGTGTCTGGGATCCAACAGCAATGGACTATGTTTATCAGGAAGAACTTTTCGATTGCCCGACGATTGATAACAGCCGGCCAAATCTGGTTCAGGTTGAATTTGCACCCGACGGAATGACTGGTTATATTGCTGTTCTTGGTGATAATGGTGAAGTACCTATGGCTGCCGGCGTTTCTTATTTCCCAATTTTATGGAAAACTACGGATGCTGGTGCAACATGGTCAGATGCAATAAGTGTAAGCCTTGGTGGCCCTGATGGAATTGGTGGAGTTGAAAACTATCTGTCGGATAGCGATATTGCTGCATTATTTACCCCTCCTTTGCCAGCCCGCGATGAAATTCCATTTACCACTGCATTCGATTTTGATCTGAGTGTTGATGCTTTTGGAAATCCTCACATTGCAGTTGTTGTTGGTGTAACCGGAACCTCATACGACATTTTATCGGCTTATCCTTTTACTGCAGCCATGGATATTACATCACTTGATGGCGGTAATACCTGGATTGCTTACGAATGTGGCCGTCCCTATACTTTCCGTGGATTATTCCCGGATGATAGCTATTCAGAAGACAACAGGATTCAGATTGCCCGTAATCCTTCAGGAACGAAAATGTTTGTGTCGTGGATTGCAACAAATTTACCCGGAATTACTGATAATAATCAACCTGATATTTTTGTCAGGGGTATTGATGTTGTTAGTCATTTGCTCACAAGCCGTGATTCATCAGGGTATATTCTTGATCAGCCAATAAATGTTACCGAATTTACTGAAGGTATGTGGCAGGCTTTCATGGGGTCTATGGCCAGTGAAGTACTCGAAAGTAATGGCGTTTGTACAATCCCATTAACCTATTTATCGACAGGTGCATCCACTTTTGACCCTGCAGCTCCGGTGCTTTTCAAATATATCCAGGATTTCAAATTCTCAGAGGCTGATTATACCACAGTTGGAATTAAAGAAAACACTGCAATTGCTGCTGATGCCATTAACGTTGGTCAGAATTTCCCGAATCCTGCAAATGGCAATACCACCGTTGCTGTTACACTGAAAAGTGCTGCAAGTGTGGCTTTTGAAGTTATTAATCTGATGGGACAAAAAGTTTATGAGGTTCCGTCAGCAAGATTTGGTGCTGGTATTCATACTTTTTCATTCGATGCATCAACTTTGGCAAATGGTGTTTATTTTTACACAGTCACTGCCGGCGAAGAAAAAATTACTAAGAAGATGATTGTGAAATAATCATTTCTGAGTTCATAATAAAAAGGGGTTTCTCCGAAAGGAGGAATCTCTTTTTTTTGGATGATTAAACCTAGTGATTTTAACTGAAGTTATTCAAAATTACGCTTATTATCGGTTTTAATCAATCCTTCTCTTTTTTGTTTTAATGATTATAACTTGAAAACTTATAGCATACTTGACCCTTTCACCGATTGATATTTTTCCAGTTTCTATTCAAAAACTTTTTTACCTTTGTCTGGTTTGAAAAAAATTGCTAATTATTCAAGCTTAATTTTTATAAACTAAAATCTCAAAATTATGAAGAAACTGTTACTGTTAACACTCGTCATGAGTATCGGATTAATTGGTTATTCACAACATAAGCCAATTATTCCAAAAGAACTTAAGGACCGTTCTGTGGTCAGGGAGCGCAATGCACCAAGTGATCCTGTTCCACCGATGGAAAACGTTAAATATCCGCCAGCACCATACAAATCGGCTGAGATGCTAATAAATGAAACTGTAATTGCTGAAACGGTTTATGATTTCCCGACCAACGAGATGTTGGGAAATCGTATCTGGGCCTGGGATGATGGAACAGTCGCCGCTGTTTGTACCTGGGGAATGCTTGATCCCGACTTTGCCGATCGAGGTACAGGTTATAATTATTTTGATGGTTCTGCCTGGGGCCCAATGCCAACACAGCGTATCGAAAATATCAGATGTGGCTGGCCCAACATTGCAGCCTGGGGAGTTGGCGAAATCGGTGTAGCCCACAATGGTACCACAGGATTGGAAATCATTAAACGCGAAGCAAAAGGAACTGGTGCCTGGACTCAGGTATTTTATCAGGGGCCGCCACCTATTCCAGGCGATCCCACATGGCCTCGCATGACAACATCCGGTGACAATCATGCGGTGATGCATATGTTTTATAATTCCTATGTTGCTTATGAAGGCCAGGTAACGGCATTGTTGTATTCGAGATCGATGGATGGTGGCGAAACCTGGGATCCCAGAGATGTTATTCTTGATGGCATGGGTGCTGATTATTACAACGAAATTGGCGGGGATAGTTATGTGCTTGCTTCACGTGGAAACACGGTTGCACTTTTATGCGCCGATATGTTTGCCGATATGTTTATCATGAAATCCACCGATAATGGAGACAATTGGGAAAAAATAATGGTTTGGGAACATCCTTATCCTTTTTTCGATTGGAATGTGACCATCACCACCGACACCCTTTATACCGTGGACAATTCTGCCGATATTGCTATCGATGCAAATGGAATGTGCCATGTTACCTGGGGTATCGGCCGTGTTGCTCATACTGCTGTTGGAACCACATATAATTTTTGGCCAATTACGGATGGTATTGGTTACTGGAACGAAAGTATGGGACAAATTCCGGAAAACGACAATCCTCATAAAACAATGATGCCTGAATACCTTGATGAAATGGGTATGTTGATTGGATGGATGCAGGATATTAATGGTAATGGAACAATAGATATTTCTGACTACACAGTTCTTTCATACAGGGAATTGGGTTGTTCCACGATGCCCACAATGTGTATTGATGATAGTGGAGTGATAGCTGTTGTTTATGCTTCAATTAATGAGGATGCAAACAATACTATCAATTATTATAAACGTCTATGGGCAAGAACATCACCTGATTTGGGTCATACCTGGGGAGAGTTTTATAACCTCAACGATAACATCATTCATATTTTTGATGAATGTGTTTACCCGGTAATAGCAAAGAATTCTCCGAATGACCAGTTCCATTTAATTTACCAGGCAGACCAGTGGCCTGGTGTATATATGTTTCCGGGTGGTCAGCAGCATGATCCGGTTGTTAATCAATTATACCATATGGCCATTGATAAGAGCGATATTGTAAGTGTTCAAAATCCTGCGAATAGTGCAATTTACGGAGTTAGCGTTTCGCAAAATTCACCAAACCCAGCAAATTCTGCTACCAGCATTATCGTTGAAGTCAGAAATGAAATGCCTGTTTCGTTGCAGGTTAGCAATCTTATGGGACAAAGGGTTTTTGAAATCCCTGCTCAAAACATGAAGGCAGGCAGCCATAGCCTCACGATTGATGCTTCAAGACTTGCTTCCGGAGTCTATTTTTACACTGTTACCGCCGGAACGAAATCGGTTACGAAAAAAATGATTGTTGAATAATAATTCTGACAACCATCTAAGAAGGCTTCTCCTCCTGGGGAAGCTTTTTTTTTGGGTGCAAAACAAATAATAACTTTCTCAAAGCCATTCATCATTGCTTTTTTATTAACAGGGTATGGATTTTATCCGGAAAAATTCGATAGGAAAATGGCGTAGCTTCAACGATTATAAACTAATGTAGAATCGTATGTTTTATTACTGTAACATTTCCGCTTTTTTCATATCTTTGTTAGCATTGGATAACTTGTATGATTATTTATCAATTATTATTTGTTGACATAAAAACTCAAAATTATGAAGAAGTTGTTACTGTTATCACTCGTTATGAGTGTTGGATTAATTGGTTATTCGCAGTACAAACCAAATATTCCAAAAGAATTTAAAAACCATTCGGTCGTCAGGGAGAGAAATGCTGCAAGCGACCCAATTCCACCTATGACAAACGTTAAATATTTGCCGCCGTCAGTCAATTCGGATGAGGTCATAACAGATGAAACCGTTATTGCCGAAACCGTTTATGATCTCCCTACAAACGAGATGCTGGGGAACCGCATCTGGGCGTGGGAAGATGGTTCGGTTGCTGCCGTAATTACCTGGGGAATGCTTGATCCTGCTTTCGCGGATCGGGGTACAGGTTACAATTATTTTAATGGTACATCCTGGAACCCGATGCCAACACAGCGCATTGAAAATGTCAGATGTGGCTGGCCCAATATCGCAGCATGGGGTGCTGGTGAAATTGGTGTCTCACATAATGGTACTACGGGCCTTGAAATTATTAAACGCACGGCAAAAGGAACCGGTGCCTGGACACAAACAAACTATCCTGTATTATCGCAGGTTTCCGGCTTTAACTGGCCCCGTATGACAACTTCAGGCGAAAACCATGAGGTAATGCATTTATTTTACAATTCATACACTGAGTATGAGGGCCAGGTCACGGCTTTGTTGTATTCAAAGTCGATGGATGGTGGGGAAACCTGGGATCCTAAGGACGTTATTCTTGAAGGCATGGGAGCCGATTATTACAAAGAAATCGGAGGCGATAGTTATGTTCTTGCTTCACGTGGAAACACCGTCGCACTTTTATGCGCTGATATGTTTGCCGATATGTTTATTATGAAATCAACGGATAATGGTGAAAATTGGGAAAGAATAATAGTTTGGGAAAATCCTTATCCTTTTTTCGATTGGAATGTGACCATCACCACCGATACGCTTTATACCGTGGATAACTCAGCAGATATAGCTATCGACGCTAACGGAATGTGCCATGTCGTCTGGGGTGTAGGTCGTGTAGCTCACTTTGCTGTTGGGACAACCTATAATTATTGGCCTTACACCGATGGAATAGGTTACTGGAACGAAAGTATGGGACAGATTCCTGAAGCAGATAATCCTCACCATACCATGGATCCGGTTTATCTTGATGGTTTGGGTATGTTAATCGGATGGATGCAGGATATAAATGGCAATGGAACTATTGATATTTATGATTATGAAATTATCACTTACAGGGAACTTGGATTATCCACTATGCCAACCATCTGCATTAACGATAATGGATTTATAGCTGTTGTTTATGCATCGGTAAATGAAGATGCCAATAATACGATTGATTATTACAAACGTCTTTGGATAAGGGGTTCTTCGAATTTAGGGCAAACCTGGGGAGGATTTTATAACCTCAACGATAACATTATTCATATTTTTGATGAATGTGTTTACCCTGGTTTAGCTAAAAATTCTCCAAATAATCAATTCCACCTGATTTACCAGGCTGATCAATGGCCAGGAATTTATATGTTTCCGGGTGGTCAACAACACGACCCGGTGGTTAATCAGTTGTACTATATGACAGTTGAAGGCCCTTTTGTTGGTGTGGAAGACCCGGTAAATATTGCAATTTCAGGAGTCAGAGTATCACAGAACTCTCCAAACCCAACAAATTCTGCTACCAGCATTATCGTTGAAGTTAGAAATGAAATGCCGGTTTCCTTGGAGGTTAGCAATCTTACCGGACAAAGAGTTTTTGAAATCCCGGCTCAAAACATGAAGGCAGGAAGCCATTGCCTCACCATTGATGCTTCGGGATTTGCTTCCGGAGTTTATTTCTACACAGCTATTGCCGGAACACAATCGGTTACGAAAAAAATGATTGTTGAATAGTTGCGGATGCTTTTTTAGATTGCTGAATACCACAAAATAAAAAAATGAGTCTGAATTCAGACTCATTTTTTTATCATCGACTATGTGATCGATGTGCAGGAAAAAATATTTTATTGCTAAAAATTATACGCGAGTCCTATCCCAAAACTCTCCTTC
>Ga0172370_10003456_pt1 | contig 21820 bp, 7 predicted proteins | sample LakKiv5m_FD_114538 | JGI IMG/M metagenome (GOLD analysis project Ga0172370, IMG submission 114538) | Freshwater microbial communities from Kabuno Bay, South-Kivu, Congo - kab_022012_11.5m | ecosystem: Environmental > Aquatic > Freshwater > Lake | place: Democratic Republic of the Congo...
AGGTTTGAAAAAGTAGGATTGGATGAAATTAGGTAAGCCAAACATTGTAGTCCCCCCTTCAAGAAAAAGATAATTTTCAACATAATTACAAGATGTTCCGCTTTGCTCTGGATATTGAATAACTCCAAGATATGCTTGGTATCCAGTTGACACATATATTTTACCATCTAATCCAACTTGCATTCCACGAGGATAATTTCCACCATTAGGTACTTTGGGTACATTACAACCTGCAATTTTTTCTGAATTCTTTATTGTAGAACTGTCCCATACTGATACATCATATTGATAGATATTATAAGAACCATCTAAACCTATATAAAGTAATTTTCCTGATGGAGAGAATTCTGAAGTCATTGGGCGTTCATTCAATTTTAAAGATATTGTGATACAGTCAGTTATTATTCCACTTGAATTGTCAAATTCGCATATTTCAAATTTACCAGGATTACTTGCACGATGAGTGCAGTGAACCAGCAAATCTGAACTTGGTGCTACTTTAATATAACCATCATGACTTAGCGAACTTGTTGATAATAATATATTACCTTTTGAAAATTTCTTTGAAATATTTATTCCATTCTGATCTATTAATAAACTCACAAAACTATCAGAACCCATTAGGTGAGTTACCAGCCAAATAGCTTTACCATTACTGTGCATTATTGCATTCATTTTTGAGCCAACATTTGCCATCAGGAAATTATTTTTAGAGACTACTGAACCTCTATTAGAATCCTGAGAAATATCTACAATTGAGTAGTACAAACCTGAAGAATAAGGAATAGAGCTTTGAATGATTGTTGTAAATATAAAATAAAATCCATTCTTCTGAGGCCAAGGGACAATTATTACATATTGACCATAGCCGGAACCAGAACAATTTAATCCTGAACCATTCAGCATAATTTTATGTTCCTTATTAAATACTGTTCTTCCGTCTGTATAAAATAATAAATTTCCTGCTGCATCACTGATAGCTCCTGACATATCCGTCATTAATTTCCCATCTGTAAGTGCAAATACTCCGGAATCAGTAAAGTGAATACCAGCTTTTGTTCCAAAATACCAATAAGCTGCCTCCTTCTGCGGAAAAACCCTTAGAAAGCTGGTAAGTAAAATCAATATGAAGAAAATTCTTTTTATCATAAAAAAAATGTACCCCGTCTTGTCCGCGTTTGTAACGCGTGATGGTCTAATGTTGAGTTTGTAACTCTTATTGTCTTTATTTCGTTCATCAAGGTTCATTTTAAATTGTATTGTTTAGTACAAATATTAGATAAAAAGTGACGATCATTCCTTAAATATTTCAACCATGCCTTTTTCCCCTGCAAAATCCTTTGTTGAGCTCCACATATACTTCTCTGCCTCATCTGTTATCATGGCTACTACAGGATTGCTGTGTATTTTATTAAGCTTTTGCTCATAGGCTTTTCCAGATTCGAATAACCAACAGGCTTAGTGATGTTAATTCTCTAAGATGTAAGTTAATGTATTCATATTCAAATTATTGTAAACATCTTTTCCTTCAGCTGTGTACAAGAATTCCAATGTTGATTTGTAGTGTTCACTTATTTTTCCTCTTACAATTTTCATGGTGCTGTTCATCAACTGATTTTGTTCGGTGAAGCCTTCCTCTAAAATAGCAAAAGCAGAGGGCAGCCAACGGTCAGGAAATATGCCTCCATTTTCTCTTCCTGAGTAAAAACTGTAAATGTCGTGTTTAATATTATCAATAATCGCCTTTTTAACTTCAGCATGAGGATTTTTTAGCGTCATATCTTTGGCAATTTTTCGTATTGCATCAGTTTTGGGTACAATCAAAGCAACAGTATTGGTACAATGGTCGTTGTAAAGCATGACCTGATCTATAAGTTTCGACTTTTCTACTATGGCTTCTTCGATTCCTTCAGGACTATATTTTTCACCATCCTGAGATATTAAAAGGCTTTTAAAACGTCCTGTCACATATAAAAATCCATCTTTATCAAGAAAACCCATATCTCCTGTAAAAAGCCAGCCATCTTTAATCGTATCTTTAGTTGCCTGTTCATTTTTCCAATAACCCATCATCACATTTTCGCCTTTTACCACGATTTCACCTTTTTGTCCTAATGATAAATCTTTACCTGATTCATCAGTAATTCGGCATTTAAGTTCAGGCACGATAAGACCTGATGAACCAAACTTATGTATCCCGGGGTGATTTGAAGAAATAATTGGTGAGGCTTCTGTTAGTCCATAACCCTGATAAACAGGAATTCCGATGGCACAAAAGAATTTCTGAAGGTCAATATCTAACAACGCACCTCCACCCACGAAGAAAAGCAACATTCCACCAAAGGCCTGCCTTATTTTTTTGAATAAAATAATATCAAACAGTTTAACCAGAGGCAAAAGTAAAAAGCGAACACCAGTGCCTCTTGTATATCCATCCTGATGATAAGAATAAGCGATTTTGAGACCTGCATTAAATAGTGCCCATGCTAATTTCCCTTTATCCTGAACTCCTTTTTCAATGTTCTTTCTAAAGTTTTTTGAAAGAGTAGGTACACTCAGGATAAAGGTAGGCTGGAGTTCTTTAATATTGACCGGAATGTTTTTTAGTGATTCTTTTCCCGATTTACCAATATGAACGGATGCAATACTTCCTCCATTTTTAAGGATAGGGAAAAACCCCACAGTATGTGCAAAGCAATGATCCCAGGGCAAAATTAATAGTGTTTTATACCATGGATAAATTTTAAATAATCCTTCTGCCTGTTCAACATTAGCCGTATAATTCCGATGGCTGAGCATGATACCTTTTGGCTCAGCAGTAGTGCCTGAAGTATATGATATAGTAGCACAATCATTTTCCTGTATATTTTGCCATACTGTATCAAAATCAATATTGTTTTCAGTAAAATAGTCGTTTCCTTTAGCAGCAAAATCAGTTAAAAAGACCTCATTTGATTGCAATTGGATTTCATTATCAAAAACAATGATTTTTTCTACTTCGGTCAATTCAGCGATTATATTTCTAATCTTAGGGAGCTGGAATGCAGAGGTTATAATCATTTTACAAGCTGCATGCTTAATCCTGAATTTTATTTCTGCAGGTTCAAGAATTTTTACTGATAATGGGACATTGATAATTCCTGCATGAAGCATAGCCATTTCGGTAATAAACCAATTGTTGCAAGCCTCGGCAAGCAAAGCAATTCTATCACCTTTTTGTAGTCCTGCTGCAAGAAATGCCCCGCAAATCCGCTTTATAACAGGTGCAATTTGATTTCTTGTTAATCCGTCAAATTTTTCGTCTTTTTCCCAAAGGTAAATATTGTTACCGAATTGTTTAACACTATTTTGAAACAAGACAGGTAATGTTCTGTTCATCATGTTTTAATATTTTATAATAAATCAGGTCTTCTTTTGATTGTCTTCTCCAACGCTTGCTGGTATTTCCAGTCATCTATCTTACGTTGGTCACCTGAAAGTAGTATCTCGGGGACTTTCATGTCACGAAAAATTTCGGGACGGGTATAAACCGGAGCATCCAGTAATTCGCCCTGAAAAGAGTCAGAAAGTGCAGAACTTTCATCACCCAAAACTCCCGGAATCAGGCGTATCACAGCATCAGTAATGACCGCAGCAGCCAGTTCGCCACCACTAAGCACATAATCTCCAATCGATATTTCTCTAGTTATAAAATGGTCACGTATCCGCTGGTCAATTCCTTTATAGCGGCCACAGACTATCGCAATTTTCCTTTTCAGTGACAGTTCATTTGCGACACTTTGTTTAAATAATTCTCCATCAGGAGTTACATAAATAATCTCATCAAATTTACCTTCATTTTCCAGTTTTTCAATACAATTCACGATAGGCTCAATTCGCATGACCATACCTGCACCACCACCAAAAGCATAATCATCCACCTGTTGGCGGGTGCCTGATCTCAATCCATATTGCCTGAAATCGTGAATATAAAATCCAGCGAGATTTTTGTTAACTGCTCTTTTAATGATAGAATCATTAAGAAAGCCTTCAAACATCGAAGGAAAAATCGATAAAATATGAATTTCCATGAGGCAAAGGTAATCAAGTAAAAAGTAAAATGACAAAAGTAATACCTCGACAAGGTCAGCATACAAAAAACGAAATCAATCAAAGACTGGGAATTCATTCACAGACTGAAAAAGTAGTCAAGAAATGAAATGCAAAAAAATTTGAAAGTCACCTAAATGGCTGATATTGTAATTCTTATTCAAAAAGTCTATCTGCCTCTTTGATAAGAGCAAAGTTAGCTTATGGTTCAACAAAATCTTTCAAATACTCAAAATCAGCAGTAAGATGACCATTTTCAGCGATGGTGGCATGCCTGAGTACAGGATGTTGTGGGTCAGAAATGATCAATGGCAATACTTTTTCCAACATTACTTCTGCAAACATTTCAGAAGCATCTCTTGGTAATTCGTTTGGAAGATTATCAATGGTCATTATATCAATTGAATTTTCAGTGAAAGGCTCACATAACTCTAAGGTATTCCTGTTAAAGGCAAAATAAGGGTTATCAATAGTAGATGCATGAGATGTTAAAGGAACTGAGCCATTGATGTCACATGAAATGTCAGAGATGACTGAAACATTAAAATCGGGTTTAATTGCATCATTTTTCTCAAATAACCTTTCAGTGGAAGGATTCCAAAACATACCATTAATGAGAACATCTGTGCTGTTCCAAAATCGATTAAAAAGGCAATTGTAGTCTTGTGGTGTATGAAAGAAATGATCAAAGTCGAATGGACGACCTTGTTTGTTCTCATAGAGTTCATCCATATCGCATTGGCAAAAAACAGCATCATTCCCGTTATAAACAATATAATCTTCCGGTGTCAGCCTTTTTATACCAGCCTGTGTTAATACTTCCACAACACCATGAGAAACTCTGCCATTGCCAGTCACAAAAATCCGCATTTTGCCAAAATCTATGTTATGATAATGACTTATCATTTCTTTCAAATCATAGTGTTCAACGGCTCTTTTTAAATTGTATCTCCCTGTTTTTTTTCCCCACATTATCAATGCATGCTGAGCACCAACAATGCCTGCAAAACGGCCAAAACCTATTAGTCTGATGCCTTTATCATCAAGCAGGCATTCATAATCTATTAGCCTGATTTTTTTCTTTAACACTTCCTGTAATAATATCCTGTTGTGTTCCTGTTTTTTTATAGTATGGGAGAAAAAAAGATAAGTTTTTCCGGCAATTAACTGCTGTACAGGCACTTCTTTAACACCAAGTAAAACATCACAGTCTGAAACATCATTGACAATTTCTATATTGTGTTTAATATATTCATCGTTGGTGAAACAGCGATTTTCAAAATCTTCAACAACCACAATCACAATCTCCGGAAATTTTTTCATCAGCGCAGATGCTTGTTTAGGTGGTAAAACTACACGCGAGTCAGGTGGCACTTTCCCCTCTTTTATCAGTCCTATTTTTATCATCTTATTACCAGAGTGATTTTAATGTTTCTTCAAGTTTTTCTTTATCAGGATTAATATCAAAAATGGCTGAAGGTACCAGATAATGTAATTTTTTTTCAGCAGAAAATTGTTTTTCACCTCCTCCTGTAATATTGAGCATAATTAAAGCATCTTTGCTGATATTTGTTTTCACCGATTTCAATAATGTAGCTACTGCCACAGCGGGTGCAGGATGTATATCAATTCCTTCAAGTTCTTCAAATAGTTTAGCAGCAAAACGCGCTTCTTCATTGGTAGCAAGTAAAACATCACCTTGTGTATCAGTTAATGCGTCATATAATCCACCGAAAATTGGGTAGGGTGGTTTTCTGTTAGACAATACTTTAGCATCAATTTCTTCGACCTGCTTACGTGCAACATTATCATCTAATGGCAACATGGTTCGAGAATCAGCTTTCCAAGCATCATAAATGGGTTTAAATGGCAGGTTTTGAGATACCATCAGTTTCATTTTGTTTGTACCAAAACGACCATCATCAATCAAGCGAAGGTTAGCTTCCCATGCAGCAATGGCACCTGTACCACTCCCTACTGCCTGAAAATAGTAGTCTGGTATTTTACCAATATAGGATACTGCAGACAATACAGTGGTTGACATACCATCTCTCCTGGCAACATTTTTTGCACCGCCTTCAGGAATAAAACCATCAATAGTACAAGCCAAATTTGAAAGATTTATGGCATCAAAATAGTCACTTCCTGATTTGGTAACCAATAATTTGACGCAATCATTGATGGGTTCATCAAACCACAATGCATTGATATTATCTTCAGGTACACAAAGCAACAATCTGATATTGTTATCTGAACACACTCTGGCAAAAGCTCTGGCAGTATTACCTGCTGAAGCAACCACCAGAATTTTATCGTTCGATGGATTTAAACGGGCACACACCGAATAAGCTTCAGTCTCCTTAAAACTGCATGTTTTCATTCCTGCACTTTTTTCGGGCCAATATCCGCTGAAAGTTATATATAATTCAGATAGACCAAGATAATTGGCAAGACCTGCACTTTTATAGGTTACTGGTGCTGAAGAACCATTTAAAACCTGATTAGCAGGCAACCAGTTGGCATATTTAAACAATCCAAAAGAATCGTCAAGAAGTTGTAATTCCCTGTTTTCATAAACTGCACGAATCAGAGTTGGCTCATTTTCACCAGGTGCATCCAGCATCCAGCCATTGTCATTATACATTATTTGAGTTCTGACAGATTGTAAACGATATTTTGTTGGCAGAAACTGTTTTAACATTTTTAAAATTATTAATGCTGATTGAACAAATGTATATCAGAAAACACGAAATAAAAAAGTAAATTGATAGCATGCTATAAAATTCAGAATGTTCAATAGTATTTATGCTTACCATTTTTAAAATACACTAATCATTTAAAACTGTTCTGAATATAGCTGAAACAAAAATTTTTATCGGCATCATGTTTTCTTAATGAGTAAGTGTAAATCAATATTTTTATAACATAAAACAAGCATAACAAAGAAATTCTGTTTTTAACAAAATAAAGAAATAATATGGTGAGAAATGATGAATTAACAAAACTTATAGAAAACAAAAATAATATAGTAAAAATGCCAGTGCTGTTTGCCGGACATGGCAGCCCGATGAATGCTATAGAAGAGAATGAGTTTGTGAATGGCTTCCGGAATGTTGTTAAATTAATCCCTCTACCAAAAGCAATAATATGTATATCAGCACATTGGGAAACCAAAGGTACTTTTGTCACATCAATGAATCATCCAAGAACGATACACGATTTTAGCGGTTTTCCCAGGCAACTGTATGAAATAAATTACCCTGCACCAGGCAGTCCTGAATTAGCAAAAGAAATTAAAACCACAATAAAAAATATACCTATCGGACTTGATGAAAAATGGGGACTTGATCATGGTACATGGAGCGTTATCAAGCATCTTTATCCTGATGCAAATATACCCATCATCCAGATGAGTCTTGACATGAGCAAACCAGCAAAATATCACTATGATTTAGCAAAAGAGCTTAAAAAATTTCGACAAAAAGGTGTGCTGATAGTAGGTAGTGGCAATCTGGTTCACAACCTTAGTATGATCAGTTGGACCATGCTTAATCAAATTTATGCATATGACTGGGCAAAAGAAGCTATTGAAAAAATGAAGGATTATATCTTAAAATCAGATCACCAATCACTGATCAACTATGCTTCACAAGGCAAATCTTTTCATTTAGCCATCCCAAGTCCTGAACATTATTTGCCATTATTGTATCTTCTTGCATTACAAGACGAACAAGATAAAGTAACACTTTTTAACGAAAAACCAGTGGCAGGATCATTGAACATGACTTCCATCATTTTAACCAGTCAGGAATAATTCCCATGTTCAAAAAACAGTCTTCAAATTGAGAAATTACTCATTGTTAGGTAATTGCAAAAAATATATTATTCGAATTACAATTTGTAAAATGCAGATTTCTTTATTTTTGCTTTATTTTTGCAAGAATATTCAACTTTGTTCTTTAAATTATTGGGGCCGACCGGAATTGACAGGTTTGTAGCGGTAAGTGTAAGCATGCAGGGTAATGCGATTATTCCCTTTAATCATTGTCGCAAGCCATAAATGGCAACGTTTCTTATAATGTAGCTGCTTAATCAAGGATTAAAGCAGTCACTCTTCCCGAATTCTTTCCTCCCGCAAAGAATTCACCAGGGAAGATCATCATGCGGGATAAGCAGCGAGAAGTCCTGGTAGTGTGCCGACAATTGTAAGGACTTGTGAAGTATAAAGGTGAGTGTCAGACCTTCTACTTCAGACCTTAACTGTCGCTAAGCATGAAGAAAGCATTTACAGCACTTTCTCTGGACGGGGGTTCGAATCTCCCCGGCTCCACTATTCATCTGATTGTCAGCTATGAAGTATTCAATAATTATATTTTTTTTTATTTGTTGTACTTTTTTACTGTATGGTCAGAGCAATGACACCACAGGACTTTTCACAGAAATCAGCATAGACAGTTGGGAAAAAGGTCCGCTTTCAGATGCATATATTTATTGCACTAACCTAAATACTTATGAAGCAAAAGGTGTTAAATCAATAAATGGTAAGGCATTATTGTACCTTTTACCAAACAGTCTGTATTTGTTAGAAGTTTCTCACACTGGTTTTTATTCAAAAGCTATCCATATTGAGACCAATATTGGGAAAAACAATAGTTTATCCGACCCAAAGATTATTGTTCAGATAATTCTGAAAAAGAACTGCGAAAGTGATAGTATTGCCGGTATAATAATGTCTGAAGCAATGGGCAGGGTTTCATTTAATCGTAATACAGCTAAGTTTGAGTATGACCTGAAATATACCAATAAAATGGAGGCCATTTATGAAGATATAAGAACAAAGCGATGCGATTTGGCTGCAAAAGTTAAGAAAGCACAAAAACTGGCTGTTGAGATGAGTGATTCAGCAAAAATGGCTGAAAGAAAAACTGAAATTGAAGCAGAGATGGCACAACTGGCAAAAGAAATTGCTTTACTTGAAGAAGGAGTAAAAATATTTGGTGAAAAAGACCTAAGAGCAAAAGATATTGCATTAAATGATAAAACTGAACCTGATTCAACAATTGCAATGAATGTCGAAAGCGGCAATAATATTGTGTTTGCAGACTCTTTCTCCACTTCAGATAGCATTAAAAAACAAAAGACCCGTACACCAAAATTTGATGAAAGAAAACCATATATTTTTATTTATCCACGTCATGGATGGCCATCAGAGTTGGCTAAATATTTAAAAGAACCCAATTATGCCGGTGCTTCAATTGGAACCTTCAGCTATGATCTGACAGAAAGCAGAAAGGACATTTTTATTGAAGACGCAGAAGAATTACGTAAAAAATTTCCAACTGAATTTAATCAGGCTTTTCCAAACTGGGATTACATCGTTCAGGTAAATTCTCCAAAAAATTAAAAGGTTTTACCATAATCACTCATTGTTTCCTGTGAAGGATTAAAATAACCATAAGCAATATTCGGATAGTCGTGTTTTATTTTATTGAAAAGACTTTGCATACTCATACTTTCTAAATTATCAATAATACCAAGCTTTTCGATATACCAATCAGGGTCGATATTGAAGTTTCGCCATTGAATCATATTAATTTGTTTTCTTAATACCAGTTTTTCAAAAGCATCAAATTCAATATTAGAATCGGTAAGACCAGGAAAGACAAAATAGTTGACCGAAATCCAGATTTGATGCGCCCTTGCCACTTTAATAGACTCCAAAACATCATTAAAAGTATAGTTTTTAGGATTAAAATATCGATTATACCAATCTTCAACTGCTGAATTCATGCTTACCCTGATACTTTGCAAACCAGCCCTGCACAACTTTTCAATAGACATTGGCTTGCTTGCATTGGTGTTCAGATTGATGATTCCTTTAGCTGTTTTTTTACGAATTTCAGTGATAGATTCTAAAATTAAATCTGTTTCCAGCAAAGGTTCTCCCTCGCAACCCTGACCAAAACTAACGACTGGTAAAGGAGCATTTTCAAGGTGATCTACAGCTATTTCTACAATTTCCTGCACGGAAGGTTTAAAAGTAATGCGAAACTGAGCAGGATTGATAGTATTCTCTTCTGGCTGCATCGATAGGCAAGCCTGACAGCCAGCATTGCAGACCCTTGATGTTGGCAAGGGACACTCCCAACGACCTAAAAAATAGTTTTGTGCTGCCCTACAATGATAATTCAGTGCACAGTTCTCTGCCAAATGTTCTACCAATCGGTTTCCCTTGTATTTTTTACGAAATTCTTTTACCCTTTTTTCAATCACCGGTAAGTAAAACTGGTCAGGGTCTTGCCTGCGGTCACTATCGATACGAACAGCTGTTGTATAATGTTTTCCTTTCAGCCAACCGATACTTGAGTAAGCATAAAGTGGCAACAGGCAGGCTCCTTCTGTTTTTTCATAAGAAGCCATATACGTTTGCGTATAGGCAGGTGCCACAAAAGCTGATACTGCATGGTAGCCATCAATTACCTCAATCTTTCTGCTTGCAGTATGGTATCCGACAGGCTTACGTCCCGGAAGAAAGAACAATTCACTGCCATTGGGAAGTTCAATAAAATCTTCCCTTTTCAGGCGTTTATGCTCAATTCCTGTTCTCCCGACAGCTTCATATTCTTTTAATTCAAAGATATTTCCTTGCTCATCTGACACTAGCAGATATGGCCTTTTATTTAACATCTTTATCTGTAATATTTATGCAAAAGTAAAAAAAATAGCCTGAGATTAAATTCCAGGCTATTTTAAAAAAAGATTGGGATATTAGTATATTACTACCTTTTCCATAAAGTAATTATCCTCTATTGTTAGTTTTATGAAATAGACACCTTTTAAGATATCCTTTAATTCAAATATTGAATTTAATAAACCATTTGATTCCATGAAGCTTCTTTCCATAATGATTTTACCATTAACATCAAAGATTTGAATTAAAACGTCTTGTCCATGCAAACCATCAACATCAACATTTACAATACCTCTTGATGGATTGGGATAAACCCTATATTTCAGATTACCTCCCAGGTCATCAATACTTGATGGCCAGATATGTAAAATGATAGTATCAGAAGCTTTGCATCCTGAAGAATCAGTGACAACTACCCAAACAAGATGATCCCCTAATCCCAGATCAGTAGTATTAATAGAATTGATTCTGGACGTTTTGCCATCAAACCACTTATAGGCTAAATAACCGGGGCCGGCATCTATATTGTAAATCAGGCCAGGTCTTGTTAAAACATCTTTACCAAGGTAATATTTAGGACTCGGTTTCACCATTATATCTTTATAAATTGTATCACCACAACCCTTATCAGATGTAGAAACCAACATGATAGTAAATGTATCTGTATTTGCATAGGTATGAATAACAGTATCATTAGCAGTGGAGGTGCTGCCATCACCCAACTTCCAATAATGACTGAGTGTTCCGGTTGTTATAGCAGATTTGTTAGTAAATTTAAAATAATTATCTAATAAGCATTGAGGATTCTGGTTCACGGTAAAGTCTGCCTTTGGCATAGGATAAACAGTAGTTTGTTTGCTGATGGAGTCTTTGCAACCTTTATCAGAGGTGACTACTAATTTTACTGTAAAAGTACCGGTTGTTGTGTAAATGTGACTGCTGTTGATGTCAGATGATTTGTAGATATCGCCAAAGTCCCATAAATAAGTCATAGTTCCGGAACTTAACGTTGAATTATTCAAAAATACAAAATGATTGTTTTTGAAGCATTGTGGGTCTTTATTAATATTAAAGGCAGGTAGTGGAACAGGATTGATGATTACAGCTTGTGTCAATGAGTCTTTGCAACCCTGATTTGAAGTAACAACCAATTTTGCATTGAATGTCTGAGCTGTTGAATAATGATGTGTCGGGTCCTTTAAAGTTGATGAAGCAGCATCGCCAAAACTCCACAGATAGGTCATTGTACCATTTTTAACAGTACTGTTGTTCGTAAAAACAACATTATTTTCGTTTTGACAAGGATTATTATTTGTGATAATGAATGCTGCCAAAGGTTGAGGATATATATAAACTTTTTTGCTGACAGAATCTTTACAACCCTTATTTGAAGTTATTACAAGACTAACATTATAAGTACCGTCATTGGTATAAGCATGATTCACTGTTGTGCCTCCTGTTGAATTACCTCCATCACCATAATACCATTTACGGCTGTTTCCGCTACCAGTGGTCTGATCGGTAAATGAAAAGTTATTCCCCCGCTGACATTGTGTCGAATCATTGATACTAAACACAGCAGCAGGATTAGTATAAACCACAACAGACTTTGTCAGAGAATCAGCACAACCATCACCTGAAGTAATTTTAAGTTTTACACTGTAAGTACCAGCATTTATATAACTATGTTGGCAATTTGTTGTTGAAGCATTGCCTCCATCACCAAAAGTCCAGATGTATTTTAATCCGATTCCTACACTTTTATTGGTAAAAACAAACATATTCCCTTTCTGGCATTGATCAGTATCGTTAATACTAAAAGATGCAGATGGTTGAGCATAAACCATTACTGTTAATGTGATTGAGTCAACACAGCCCGAGTCAGGAACAACTTTCAAAGTAATATTATATGTTCCCGGATTTTTATAGGAATGGGTTGGATGGATGCTGCTTGAGGTATCTCCATCACCAAATGTCCATAAATATTTTGGATTAGGTCCTGCAGATTGCGATTTGTTACTAAGAATAAAATTATTCCCTTTGAAGCATTGATTAGTATCATTAACTGTAAAATCTGCTTGCGGGCCGGGTTTTACATAAATGGTTTTAAGCATACTATCTATACAATTGTTATCAGTGGTAACCTTCAGTTTAACGATGAATGTATCTGCTGTCTGGTAATTGTGAACAGGTGTTTTAAGACTGGAGGTGTCTCCATCACCAAAATTCCACAGATAATATAATGTACCTGAACCTACTGAGCTGTTATTAACCGGTTTAAAGGCATTATTTCCAAAACATTGAATGCTATCATTATTTGTAAAACTGGCAACAGGCGATGGATAAACATAGATTATTTGAGACAAACTATCTGTACATCCTTTATCTGAAGTAACTTTGAGTTTGACATTATAATTTTTATTGCCTGAATACGAATAAGTTGGATTAGAAACAGTAGATGTAACTGTATCATCAATATTCCAGAAACTGCTCAAAGTGCCAGAGACAATATATGAAGTATTTGTAAAAACAAAGCTATTTCCATTCAGGCATTGATCAGTATCATTCACACTGAAAACAGGTACCGGTGAAGGATAAACATATATTTGCTTCATAACAGAATCTACACAGCCCTTATCACTTGTCACTTTTAGTTTTACTGTATAATTTCCAAAAGCAGTGTAGGTTTTTGTTACATTATTGGCAGTAGAAGTGTCCCCGTTGCCAAAAGTCCAATAATAATAAATGTTTCCACTGCTTATTGTTGAAGTATTGGTAAATGCAAAACTATTTTCATTTTTGCACTGGTCAGTATCATTGATAGTGAATCCAACATTAGCCGATGGAAATACGATAACAACCTTACTTATGCTGTCGCTGCAAGCCTTTTCTGTATTAACAACTAATTTAACTGTATAAGTATCTGCTGTTGAATAGCTCTTTTGCGGACTTGTCTGGCCTGATGAAGTGTTATCTCCAAAATTCCATAATGAGGTTAATGTTCCACTTGTTAGCACTGAATTATTTGTAAAAATAAAATTATTTCCATTCAGGCATTGATCAGTATCATTTATACTGAATGCAGCAGTTGGAGAAGCATATACATAAATTTGTCTGCTTGCTGAGTCAATACAACCTTTGTCACTTGTAACTTTAAGTTTTACATTAAAATTACCATAGGTCAAGTATGATTTGGTAACATCAGTCGATGTTGAAGTAGTAGCATCTCCCAAATACCATAAATTTGTAATCGTGCCGGAGCTAATGGTTGAAGTATTCGTAAATACAAAACTGTTACCGGTCCTACACTGGTCAGTATCATTAACTGTGAATCCTACATTTGCTGAAGGGTAAACCACAACAATCTTTGACAAGCTGTCGATACAAGACTTATCAGTCGATGCAATAAGTTTAACAGTATAGGTTCCTGCTGCAGCATAATTTTTCTGCGGGTTCGATTGGGTGGAGCTGGTATTATCACCAAAATTCCAGAGATATGAAACACTTCCGCTTGTGATTGTTGTTGAATTAGTAAAATTAAACTGATTTCCATTTTTACATTGATCAGTATCATTAATACTGAAATTAACACTGGCACTTGGAAACACCCTAACTACTTTTGCGATGGAATCTGAACATGCATTATTTGATGTAGCTATCAGTTTTACAGAATAAAGTCCAGCAGCAGAATATGTTTTGGTTACATTGGTCATCGTGGATGTGCTTGCATCGCCCAGTTTCCATAAATACGACATAGTGCCACTTGTAATAGAAGAAGTATTTGTAAATACAAAAGAATGACCATTGTAACATTGTGAGTCTTGATTGACAGTAAATGAAACAACAGGATTTGGATACACATACACATTTCTTATAACTGAGTCTTTACATCCTTTGTCTGTAGTAACAACAAGTTTAACAGAAAATGTTCCTGACGAACTGTATGTATGAACAGGGTTAGATTGAGTTGAGGTTGAATTATCACCGAAAACCCATAAATTACTGAATGTTCCTGTGCCAACAGACGAACCATTTGTAAATACAAAACTATTTCCTGACTGGCATTGAGTTGAGTCATTCATGCTAAAGTCAACTTTAGGCATTGGATAAATAATTACTGTTTTACTGATTGAATCTTTACATCCATTATTTGATGTTACTATCAACTTTACAGTATATGTACCTTCATTAGCATAGGAATGAGAAGGATTTTGCTGTGTACTTGTAGAATTATCACCAAAACTCCATGAATACGTCATTGTGCCACTACCAATTGTTGAAGTGTTGGTAAATGAGAAAGTATTTCCTTGTTTACACTGCTCACTCTGATTTACTGTAAAACCTGCAACTGGAGAATTAAATACAATGACTGATTTTATCAGGGAGTCTTTACATCCATTATTGGTTGTAGCAACTAATTTCACATTGAAAACACCCGATGTTGTGTAACTATAAGTCGGGTTGGAGGCTGTACTTGTAGAATTATCACCAAACTGCCAGAAATAGGTGAGCGTTCCTGATGAAACAACACTACTATTTGTAAAAATGAAATTGTTTCCTGTTAAACATTGATCGCTATCATTTATGGTGAATGCTATTTGAGGAACAGGGTAAACTGTTATCGTTTTAATCACAGAATCTTTACAACCCTGGTTGGAAGTAACTACCAGTTTTACGGAGTAAGTACCTGGATTGCTATATTGATGAGTAGGATTCGTGGAAGTATCATTTGAGTTGTCACCAAAATTCCAGTCATAGCTCATTGTTCCTCCTGATATAGTTGACTGGTTGGTAAAAGTAAACGAATTCCCTGATTGACATTGAGTAGAATCATTGATGCTGAAACCGGCAACAGGAACAGGATACACAATCACAGTTTTAGTCATTGAATCTTTGCAGGCAAATGAAGATGTCACAAGCAGCTTAACTGAATATGTGCCCGAATTCATATATGAATGTGAAGGATTGGCAGCAGTGGAACTTGTGTTATCGCCAAAAGTCCAGTAACTGCTAATTGTACCGGAACTTATCGTTGATTGGTTCGTAAAGCTGAAATTGTTGTTTAACCTGCATTGGTCAGTATCATTAATCACATAGGCTGCTACTGGCATAGGACGCACAATAACAGTTTTTGTGATTGAATCTTTACAATTATACCCCGATGTTACGACCAGTTTAATGCTGTATGTTCCAGGTGAAGTGTATGAATATGTTGGACTTGTTGCCGTTGAGGTTGAATTATCACCAAAATTCCACAGATATGATATAGTACCTGAAGAAATAGTTGATGTATTTGTTAATACAAATGAATTCCCTGACATACATTGTTCCTGATTGTTAATGTTAAATCCTGCCACCGGCATTGGTCTGACATCAACATTTTGAGTAGCAGTATCCTTACATCCATAATTAGAAGTTGCTATCATTGTTACAGTAAATAAGCCTGCAGATGTGTAGCTATGGGTCGGATTTGTTGATGCGGATGATGAGGCATCACCAAAATTCCAGTTATAAGTCATTGAACCTGAAGATATTGTTGATGTATTTGTAAAATTAAAGTTATTTCCACCCAAACATTGAGAAGTGCTATTAATACTGAATGAAGCAGCAGGTTCAGGATACACATATACATTTTTCACCATGCTATCTTTGCACATTAAGCCAAAACTCAGAATAAGTTTTACCTGATAATTTCCCGGAACAGAATAGGTATGTGATGGATTTTTTAAAGTTGATGTTGCCCCATCACCAAAATTCCATAAATATGTTGTTCCGGTAGGAGCTGTTGAATTGTCAGTAAAACTAAAATTATGTGAATTAAAACATTGCGTAGAGTCATTTATTGTAAAATTGGGAACAGGCAAAGGATAAACATAAACATTTTTATTTACTGAGTCTTTGCACCCCTGATCTGATATTGTAGTAAGTTTGACAGAGAAGGTATTGGCTGAAGAATAACTATGAGTGGGATTGTTTAAGGTTGAAGTGTTGCCATCCCCAAAATTCCATAAACTGGCAAATGTTCCTGATGCAATCGTGGTTGTATTAGAAAATGCAAAACTATTTGATGGCAGACATTGAGCAGTATCTGACACACTAAAGCCAGTAGCAGGATGAGGGAATACGTAAATATTTTTGATCAAGCTGTCTTTGCAACCTTTGTTAGATACAATTAACAGTTTTACGTTAAACGTATCATTTGTGCTGTACGAGTGATTTGGATTGGTGAGTGTACTGCTGGCTCCATCGCCAAAAGACCAGGCCCGTGTAAATGTACCACTTGAAATGGTTGATTGATCGGTAAAATTATAAGAGTTTCCGCTTAAACACTGCGTTGTGTCATTGATTGAAAAAGCAGCATTTGGCATAGGATTTACATGTATATATGTGTTTTTTGATATAGAATCTTTACATCCTTTATCTGAGGTGACTACCAGTTTTACAATGAAAGTATCAGCATAAGTATAAGAATGAATTGGGTTTGTTGCTGTTGAATTTGTAAAGTCTCCAAAATCCCATAGATAGGTCATTGAACCTGAACTGATAGTTGATTGATTTACAAAGGCAAAACCATTACCATCAAAACATTGTGAACTGTCGGGAACTATAAATTTGGCAACAGGCATAGGATGCACGGTAACTGTTTTTGTAACAGAGTCTTTACAACCATTATTTGAGGTAACCACAAGAACAATGTTATAGGTTCCGGCAGCGCTGTAACTATGACTGGGATTTGTAAGTGTTGATGTAGTGTTATCACCAAATTTCCACAAATAGGTCATCGTCCCTGATGAAATAGTTGATGTATTGGTAAAGGTAAAATTATTAGTATTCTTACAGCTTTGCGATGGTGTTACATTATATCCAGCTATTGGTGTAGGATATACATTTATTACCTTTGATATTGAGTCTTTACAGGAATTGTTGGAAGTTACAACTAACCATACTGTGAAAGTGCCGGTTGATGTATAGCTCTTTGTCGGATTTTGATTTGTTGATGTGGTACCATCACCAAACCTCCAAAAATAGGAAATAGTACCACTTGTAATGGTTGATGAATTTGTAAATATAAAGCTATTTCCCTGACTGCATTGATTGGCATTATTAATACTGAATGAAGGAACCGGGACAGGATAAACCTGAATAACTGCTGATTGGGTATCTTTACATCCATAGTTGGAGGTGGCAGTTAATAAAACTGTAAAATTACCTGTATTAGTATAAGTGTGAGATGGATTGGTGAGAATGGAGGTGGTAGCATCGTCAAAATTCCAGGTGTATGTCATTGTTCCTGAGCTGATAGTAGAACTGTTTGTAAAAACAAAATTATTTCCGGTCTTACATTGTGTTGCATCATTAACAGAAAATGCTGCAACCGGATTTGCGGCTACATATATTTTGATAATTGTGTCAAAATATTTATAACAATTGGTTGTTTTGTCCTCTGCTTTAATTCTTAATATTTTATTACTTGTGACACCATTAATGGGCAAGGTAATTAAACATCCGTTTCCACTAATTTTTGAGCCTATCATTGTATTTGTCACAGTGTCCCATAATGAATAATCAACTCCACTTTGTGAGTTATACAGATAAACATTGGCATTATTACCATTGCAGATATAATTACCTGATAGTTTTACATACGGGCTTTGATTGTATAAAGCAAATATTTCTAAATTGCTTAATTTCTTTTGATAAATTCGTATTTCGTCCATTTTACCCTGAAAATATTGCCCTGAAGAAGGATTTCTGCCAATTACCAAAGGATTGGTATTATAGTAATAATAATTGGCAGTTCCTGAACCAGCAGTCTTTCCATTGATAAAATATTGATACCTTATGCCGTCAAAGCTAAGAACCACATGATTCCATTGGTTGAGTTTTACTGTTGAATCGCTGTAAAACACTGTAGTTTGTCCACCTAATAGTGTTCCTACCTTATTGTTATACAAACGAACCTGATAACCTTTATTCTGTGAAGGATTATATTTATAAATGATATATTGGGTAGCGTTGTTGAGTGTTGGATATAACCATACAGACAAAGAAAAACCTTCAAGAGGAGTCAGAGAAAGTGCATGGGGTGCTTGTAAATAAGCATTACTGCCATTAAAGTTATAGGCACTGTCGGTTCTGCTGCATTTATCAGGTGTCAAAGTAGCATTATAGTTTGTTGCATGATTGTTATTTCCACTATTATCTTGTGTATTGCTGTTTAAGGTATATAATGCTAAAATACTATCTGCCAGCATAGCTGATAAATCATTGTCTTTTTCAATGACAGGTGCAGCTTTTACATTTACCGGTTTAGTTATTGAATCATCGCATCCATTGGTTGAAGAAGCAAGCATTTCGACCTGAAATGTACCAATATCATTATACGAATGAGTGGCATCTTTGGTATATGCTGAATCATTATCTCCAAACGACCAATAATAAGATGTTGTTCCGGTGGTTGTAGTAGTAGAATTTGTAAATGAAAATGCATTTGCTGTAAAACATTGATCTGCATTATTTATGGTAAAACCTGCTATGAGGGAAGGGTGAACAATAACAGTTTTTGTAACAGAGTCTTTACAACCTGCCGTTGTTCCGGCAACCAATTTAACCTGATAAGTGCCTGCGACAGTATAAACATGAGTAGGATTAGTGGCTGTTGAGGTAGTATTATCACCAAAGTACCATGTATAGCTAACTGTTCCTCCACTTGTTGTAGTCGTATTTGTAAACACAAAACTATTTTGATTCAAACATTGTGAAGTATCATTGATAGTAAAAGATGCAAATGGTGTTGGATCCACTTTTGTGGTTTTTATCATAGAATCTTTGCAACCATAATTTGAGGTAGCAATTAGTTTTACACTGAAAGTATTGTTGGAACTATAAGAATGACTTGGGCTGGTTTGCGTGGAAGTTGAGCCATCACCAAAATTCCAAAGATATGTCATGGAGCCAGATGCAATAGTTGACTGATTGGTAAAATTGAATTGATTACCCTGACTGCATTGAGTTGCATTGTCTATGGTAAAACTTACATTTGGCTTTGGATAAACTGTAATTGTTTTCTGTGCAGTGTCTTTACAACCCAGATTGCTGGTAGCAATAAGTTTTACTATGAAAGTACCATGTGTATCAAAAACATGGTTTGCGTTGGTTACTGCAGCAGAATAACCATCACCAAAATCCCAGTAATATGTCATTGTACCAGAACCAATAGTACTAGTATTTGTAAAACTAAAATAATTGTTATTAAAACACTGTGCAGTACTGTTTGCATTGTATGATGCATTGGCAGAAGGATTGACCGTTACAGTTTTAACAATAGTATCATTACAACCAATACCGGGATAAACAATAAGTTTCACATTATATGTACCAGTAGTGGAATAAGTTTTCTGAGGATTTGTTGCAGTTGATGTGCTGCCGTCACCAAATTCCCATTTATATGTCAATGTTGTGGAACCACCCTGAGAATTATTTGTAAAGATAAATTTATGGCCATCAAAACATTGTGTTGATGAATTAATAGTAAAATCGGCTTTTGCACCCCCTTCATCGGCACCTAAGGAAGGATAGGTCTGGCACCTGTAATCTCCATCTAAATCATATACAACACCTAAACCTGTAACACCTCCGAGACCTGCTGAATTAGGTTTTAAATGAAGATTAGCGGATGAGGTGAAATCGGGGTCTTTATTATCGTATGAATTCTGATCATGTGAAGAAGAATAACAGCCTGTTGATGATTTAAATGCAGAAAAACTTGAGTAGGCAGCATTATTATAAAACATATAAGATGTATTGTTAGGATAGTAATAATCATTATAATCACCTGAAATTCCCACACACGAACTTAAAGACAGTAAATATGCATTATTTGAACCAGCAATAAGATTGTTTTTAATAATTGCTGAGTCACAGCTGGTAGTTAAATAAATAGCAGCATAAGTTGCTGAAGATGTATTGCTGGAAACCCAAATGCTATTATGATAAATTCTAAGATTTCTGCTGTAATAATATCCATAAATTCCAATATGATATGCCGTATTGGCAAAATTGCTGATCATATTGTTGATGATATAAGATTTTTTTGTCGGGAATACATCATTTTCACGATAAATTAAAATGCCAATATATCCAGGATTAATTACGTTATCTTCTATCCTTGTCTCTGAGTTATAATAAGAATAAATGCCATAAGAAAATGTATATGAAGCATTTGAAATTTTATTTCCTTTTATGAGTGTCTGGCCTTCATATATCATATAAAAGGGCATATAATATGTACCGGTTATTGTATTATTTATAAATTGATTTTTATGGCATAAATTACTTTTATCAGTACCCACTAATGAAACACCAAAATAACCATTTAAAATCTGATTGTTTTTAAAAACATTATAATTCGCTGTATTGCCATAAGTGGCATAACTCGATTCAGAATTTGAAAGTGTTACACAATTTATATGGGTCGAAATAGTGGTACTAACCTGCAAAATACAATTTTCAAACACGTTTGAATCTGCAGCATTTCTGAGATGAACAGCAACACCATAAGTATTGCCATTATTCTGAATTTTTATATTCCTGAATGTAATATAATCTGCACCATTCAATGCCACTGTAGCCACATCGGTACTTGTACCTGAGTAAATTAAAGTAACACTGTCTTTATGGACTCCTTCAAATGTTACAGTATTGTTTTTTGAAGAGCCCATGATAGGGTTTATTAAAACTCTTTCAACATAAGTACCTGATTTAACAATAAATTTTACAGGTCCGGCAATACCACAGGTTTGAATGGAGTTTAATGCTGCATTGAAAGTAGTGTAGTCACCACCACCCATTGCACTTATAATATAAGTACCAGATTTTCCTACACATTTAACGGCACAAAGCTTATCTTCAGCATCCGGGTCATTAATAATTTTCGGGTAAATTCTGACACATAAATTATAGTTACCATTCGTTGTGACATTCCATTTTGTTTTAAAAGAAAATTTTACATTGCCAAAAGGTGGTATTTTTTGAGTTAAA
>Ga0172370_10003458_pt1 | contig 21816 bp, 2 predicted proteins | sample LakKiv5m_FD_114538 | JGI IMG/M metagenome (GOLD analysis project Ga0172370, IMG submission 114538) | Freshwater microbial communities from Kabuno Bay, South-Kivu, Congo - kab_022012_11.5m | ecosystem: Environmental > Aquatic > Freshwater > Lake | place: Democratic Republic of the Congo...
CCAGTCACCGGTCACCAGTCACCAGTCACCAGTCACCAGTCACCAGTCACCGGTCACCAGTCACCAGTCACCAGTCACCAGTCTGCAGAAGAAAATTCGTTCCACGTCCCACGTCCCACGTCCTACCTCCTGCCTCTTACGTTTGTCATCCTTCTGATCTTCTTCGTATACATCCTCTATCTCAACTTTGAATCATTAAAATTACAGCGCCTGATCAAGGATGAACAGATCAGGGGACCCCTTACACTGCCTTCGGAGATGTTCCTGACAGGATTCCCCTGGATCCCTGACATCAACGTGCAGGGAGAACCAATTGCAGTCCAGAAAGCACGCTACCTGATCAATGAAAAAAAGTGGGCGGAGGCCATTGAACTGCTGAAAAAGGACCATTCCAGTCCGTATGATACACGACCTGAGTTTTTCATGGCTTCTGCCTGGTACCAGATGGGAGAATTGGACAGCTCTCTGGCCTACTTTCGAAAAGTTCTTGATCAAAAACCCTTTTTCATTTCGAATGTGGCAAATATGGCTATTGTCCTGGCCAATAAAGGGAATATAGAGGAGGCAAATGACTTACTGGATCGCTATAAGGATTATCCGGATATTCAAAAGATGCGAACGGATTTTCAAAACCAGACAAGGATAAGACGGGTACAGGTCTTGTATGACCAGGCGCTGAAAGCATACAACAACAAAGAATATCTGAAGGCGTTGACATTATTCACAGAAATTATCAACAGGGAACCCGAATTGATCGAAGCGTACGACATCAGATCATTTTGTTATTACTTTTTAAAAGAATATAATAAAAGCATAGCAGATATCAATAAGGTACTGGAAGCCGGAGAGCAACGGGCGAACCTGCTTAATTTACGAGGCGTCAACTACCTCAACTTAGGTAATTCAAATGCGGCATGCCAGGACTTTGTCACGGCTATGAACCTGGGGAATCAGGATGCAAAAAATAATCATGCAGCCTATTGCAATCAAAATAACTGATCAGAACATGATGTGGATGAAATGCTCTTGGCATAACATTTAAGCTACAATTATACCTTTTTTCATCGCGAATTTAATCAGCTGGGCCGTATTCCGTAAGTGCAATTTTTTTAGAATATTGGTTTTGTGCCGCTCCACGGTTTTATCGCTGATGAACAATTTTTCTGCGATCTCTTTGGTGTACAACCCATCCGATAATAACTGAATAATCTCTATTTCTCTGTTTGTGAGAGGTTTGTATCCTCCGTTTTCGGAAGGTTCAGAGTTTTCAGGGTACTCATTCAACATCATTTTTGATACCTCCTCTGAAATGTACACCTCTCCTTCGAAAACCTTTCGAATGGCGACTCCCAGTTGAACTTCATGGGTGTTTTTGAGCAGGAAGCCTTTCGCCCCGCTCCGGAACATTTTTTTTACATGACTGGGATGTTCATCCATCGATAGGGCGATCACTTTCACCCATGGCATCTTCTGGTCGATGATCTTTGTGGCTTCTATGCCGTTTATGACGGGCATGTTGATATCCATGAGAATGATATCCGGCTTTTTGATTTTCAGCAATTGCAGCAACTCTTCACCATTCCTGGCAGTTCCGATCACTTCCGTGCCTTCGACACTCCGGAGAAGGATCAATAAAGCGTGAAGGATGATCGCTTCGTTTTCAGCAACGACTATTTTTATTGGATCAGGTAGTTGAGTCATGTTTGTTAAAAAGTTAATGATAATTTTTTTTTTGTTTGGAGGAAGATACAATTTTTGTACTACATTTGCACCAAATATAGCTAAATTTATCCAAATCGAACCTATTTTGAGTTGTACGAAAAGTGTTTGTAAATATAGCATTTTGGTGGGTTTCTGAAGAGGAGTTGGTAAATATACGAGAAAACCGACAAAATCATGAGGGAAATCTCAAAAATTCATATTTTTATTATAGAATAATGTATCAAAAACCAAATGTTTGTAATATTTTCGATCTAGATTTTAGTAAGAGATAACGGCATTTTCGCAACTATTTATGAACGAAGTATTTATGCTGAATGGAATAAAAATTAAAGTAACCAAAAAGCATGTCCTTACGTATATCCTCTATATATCATCTTTCATAATTTTCTTTATAACTTGAAAATCAAAAAATTAAACCGTAAATTCAAACAATAACAGTAACATACTATGGAAAATTTATACGGGTTACGCAGAATCGGAGTTAAGCTTGGAGTGTTCACCATAACGATGGTCATTCTGGCTAGTTTCACTCAATTTCAGTTAAATGCGCAGACTGTCACAACTACAGTCGAAACATCAACTATTTGTCTTGGTCAACCGACAAATGTGACAGGAAATGTAGTCGGATCAACCATCCCCAATGGAACCCAAATTTATTGGGAATGGTCTGGCACGGGAGGTACCTTCACGACGACGACCACAGCCAATAATTGTTGCGGGGCCACGGAGACGACAGGTGCAGTCGCTATTTACCCGACTGCCACCGGTACATTCACGTTGACCGTCACGACATCTCTAGGTACATTCACGGGCACAGCTACAACAGGCATCATCACCGTGAATACGTTGCCGGGCATTAGCTGGACTTCAGGAACCACAACACCAACAGTGTGTATCAACACCCCCATCACCGATATCGTATATTCGGTAACGGGAACCGGAACGACAAGTTCCACGATCACACTGTCAGGAGCGCCAACCGGCGTAACCGGTACGTATAATGCAGGTGTGTATACCGTAAGCGGAACACCAACCCAATCAGGTATTTTTAACTATACTGTTACGGTCTCAGGCACCTGTACTCCGCCGGCTACGACTACTGGCACCATTACGGTGGAAGCGGCTCACACGATAAACCTCACCACAGGCTCCAATGCACAAACAGTTTGCATCAGTACCGCAATCACAGATATAACTTATTCGGTAGGAGGTTCAGCCACCGGCGCAAGTTTGTCCACCTTGTGCTCGGGGGTTTCAGGCTCCTATGCCGGAGGTACTTTTACAATAAGCGGCACTCCCACAACAGCTGGGACCTATACCTATACGGTGACTACATCTGGTGGAACATGTTCGGCAGCAACCGCAACCGGTACCATAACGGTTCATGCAACCCCGACTCTTTCACTTTCATCAGGAGCTGGCACTGATGCGCAAACAGTCTGTGTCAATACGGCGATTACACAAATTGATTACGCAGTTGGAGGTTCTGCAACCGGAGCCAGTTTATCAACGCTTTGTTCTGGAGTATCGGGCTCCTATTCAGGAGGGACCTTTTCCATTAATGGTTCTCCTACTGCAGCTGGTACATATACCTATACGGTAACCACCACGGGTGGTAACTGTACCGCAGTTACAGCCACAGGTACCATAACGGTAGATGCGGTTCCCACCGCTACCCTTTCATCGGGATCCGGTACAGATGCCCAGACAGTTTGTGTGAACAACGCCATCACCTCCATTACATATACGATTGGCGGTTCGGCGACCAGTGCCAGCTTATCCACGTTGTGCCCGGGAGTTTCAGGAGCCTATGCCGGAACCACGTTCACCATCAGTGGCACCCCCACTTCAGTAGGTACCTATACTTACACGGTAACGACTTCAGGAGGGGCGTGTAATGCAGCCACCGCTACCGGTACCATTGACGTGACAGCCCTGCCAACCATCACGTGGAATGGAGCATCGGGTTCTCAATCACAAACTGTATGTCAAAATGATCCGATCACGACCATTCTTTATAATGTGGGCGGAACAGCGACCGGAGCCGGTGCTACAGGATTGCCGGCAGGAGTGACAGGCAGCTATGGTGGTGGTGTATTTACGATCAGTGGATCGCCCACCGCTTCAGGCACCTTTAATTACACAGTCACTACGACAGGAGGAGTTTGTTCTGCGACAGCCACCGGCACGATCACAGTCAATCCATTGCCCGCGACCTCCATTACGGGAGCCACAAACGTTTGTGTTGGACAAACGACCCAGTTAAATGAAACCGGCGGCCCATGGCCTTACATCAATTGGGTGAGCAGCAATCCTTCCATCGCCCTCATCAGCGCCGCAGGATTGGTTTCGGGAATAAGCGCAGGAAATGTCACCATGACCCTGACCGTCGGTAACGGAACCTGTACAAATACGCTTACCCATGCCATGACGGTGGATGCCCTGAATTCATTGTCCCTGACATCAGGAGCAGGAACGGATGCCCAAACCGTCTGCATCAATTCAGCCATCACCAATATAACCTATTCTGTGTCCGGCTCTGCTACCGGAGGCGGTGTCACCGGTTTGCCAACCGGTGTATCTGGTTCCTATGCGGCTGGTGTCTTTACCATCACCGGAACGCCGACTGTAACCGGACTGTTTAATTACACGGTAACAACCAGCGGAGGAACTTGTTCAGCCTCATCAGCTACAGGTACTATAACCGTTACCACTACGCCGACCATTTCACTATCTTCGGCAACCGGCACGGATGCCCAAACAATCTGCGAGGGTGATGCAATCACCAATATTACGTATGCTGTGGGCGGGTCCGCAACCGGAGCCACCTTATCTACGTTATGTACTGGTGTGACGGGTTCTTATGCCGGAGGTACATTCACTATCAGCGGAACTCCCGCTGCAGCCGGTACCTTTACCTATACAGTAACCACGACCGGCGGTGTATGTACCGGAGCCACTGCAACCGGAACCATCACGGTTCATGCAACCCCGACCCTCTCATTAAGTGGAGGGTCTGCCAGTCAGACAGTCTGTATAAGTACTGCCATCGGAACCATTACTTACTCCGTTGGAGGCTCTGCCACAGGAGCCAGCGTTACCGGATTACCAACAGGCGTCAACGGTAGCTATGGTGGAGGCACATTCACCATCTCAGGAACACCTACTGTATCAGGTACATTTGATTATACAGTGACCACCAGCGGTGGTGTTTGTCCGGCAAAAACCGCGACAGGAACGATTACAGTTCAACCGCTCCCGACAGTGACACTGACATCTGCTGCTGGAACAAACGCCCAAACAGTCTGTGTCAATACGACGATTACTACCATAACCTATAGTATCGGAGGATCTGCAACCAGCGCCAGTTTATCCACATTGTGCGCCGGAGTTTCAGGCTCGTTTGCCGGAAGCACTTTGACTATCACGGGCAGCCCCACTACGGTTGGCACATATACTTACACAGTGACCACTTCTGGAGGGGTATGTACAGCAGTCACAGCGACAGGAACGATCACCGTTACGGCAGTTCCTACAGTTAGCCTAACTTCTGGTGTAGGATCGGATGCCCAGACACTCTGTCAGAATACCGCTCTTGTCACGAATATAACGTATTCAATCGGAGCTCCTGCAACGGGAGCGACAGCTTCCGGATTGCCTTCCGGTGTCACCGGTTCGTATGCTGGTGGGACATTTACCATCAGCGGAACACCCACGGTATCCGGTAACTTTAGCTATACCGTCACCACCACGGGAACGACCTGTGTTTCCACGGCAACAGGTACCATCACTGTAAATCCGGAACCTCCGTTGACAATCACGGGTCTTTCGACAATCTGCGTACTGACTTCAACGCAGTTGATCGCGAATCCTGGTGGCTATGTCAGTGTTTCCTGGGTCAGCAGTAATCCGACTGTAGCGCTGGTTGATGGAGACGGTACGGTTCATGGTCTGACACCAGGCACCACCACTATAACCTGTACTGTATATGATGGCACCTGTTACAATACGAAGACCCATCCAATGACCATAGAGGCCCTGAATGCAATTACCCTGACATCTCTACCTGCTACTGCAGCACAAACAGTATGTATCAATACAGCCATCACTCCTATTACATATAGCATTACGGGGTCAGCCACAGGGGCCACGGTGACCGGTTTGCCAACCGGGGTATCTGGTTCCTATGCCGCTGGAGTCTTTACCATCACCGGAACGCCGACTGTAACCGGACTGTTTAATTACACGGTTACCACAAGCGGCGGAACATGTGCAGCGGTTACTGCTACCGGCACTGTGACGGTGCAAACGATGCCTACGATCAACCTGACCTCCGGCGCCGGCACAAATGCACAAACAGTATGTATCAATACCGCCATAACTAATATTACCTATGCTGTTGGAGGCTCAGCCACCGGAGCCAGCGCAAGTGGATTACCGACTGGTGTCAGTGGTTCTTATAGCGGAGGTGTCTTCACCATCAGTGGCACCCCGACAGTTTCAGGATCATTTAGTTACACCGTTACCACATCGGGCGGAACCTGTTCGGGAGCCAGTGCCACAGGAACCATTACGGTTCAGCCGGCCGCGACAATTTCGCTGAGTGGAGGATCGGCCAGTCAAACAGTTTGTATCAATTCTCCAATAGGAACAATAACCTTCGCTGTAGGAGGATCTGCTACAGGAGCCAGCGTCAGTGGGTTGCCGACAGGTGTCAACGGTAACTACAGTGGTGGTACATTCACCATCACAGGGACACCTACTGTTTCGGGTACCTATAATTATACGGTAACCACAAGTGGCGGAGTATGTACGGCAGCTACTGCCACAGGAACCATAACGGTTCAACCACTCCCCACCGTGACATTGACATCTGCTGTTGGAACAAATGCCCAGACAGTCTGTGTCAATACGGCGATTACCAACATCACTTATGCAGTAGGTGGATCTGCCACCGGAGCCAGCGTCGGTGGATTGCCGACAGGCGTAACCGGTGCCTATAACAGTGGTACGTTTACGATAACCGGAACACCCACAACAACAGGTTCATTCTCGTATACCGTAACCACCAGCGGTGGGGTGTGCACAGGAGCTACTGCCACAGGAACCATCACTGTTACCGCGGTGCCGGTGATCACCCTGACCTCAGGTAGTGGATCAAATGCGCAGACACTCTGTCAGAATACCGCGCTTGTTACGAATATCACTTACACAATCGGAGCTCCTGCAACCGGAGCAACGGTTTCCGGATTACCCTCCGGAGTCACCGGTTCATATGCTGGAGGTACGTTTACCATCAGCGGAACACCTACGGTATCAGGCAACTTTACTTACACCGTGACTACGACAGGGACAACTTGTGTTTCCACGGCAACAGGCACCATCACGGTAAATCCGGAGCCTCCTTTGACAATCACCGGTCTTTCGACAATTTGCGTACTGACATCAACGCAATTGGTTGCGAATCCGGGTGGTTATGTCAGTGTTTTCTGGATCAGCAGTAATCCGACTGTAGCATTGGTTGATGGAGACGGAACAGTCCATGGTTTGACACCAGGTACCACCACCATCACCTGTACTGTATTTGATGGCACATGCTACAATACCAAAACCCATCTGATGACCATAGAGGCCCTGAATTCAATTACCCTGACATCTCTACCTGCTACTGCTGCACAAACAGTATGTATCAATACAGCCATCACGAATATTACCTATAGTATTACAGGCTCTGCCACAGGGGCCACGGTGACCGGTTTGCCAACCGGTGTATCTGGTTCCTATGCGGCTGGTGTCTTTACCATCACCGGAACACCTACTGTCACAGGTTTGTTCAGTTACACTGTGACCACCACAGGAGGCACATGTGCCGCAGTTTCGGCCAATGGAACAATAACAGTGCAACCAGTTCCTACGATCAGCCTGACCTCAGGCGCAGGGACCAATGCACAGACCGTGTGCATCAGCACAGCCATTACTAATATTACGTATGCTATAGGAGGATCTGCCACAGGAGCCACCGTAGGCGGTCTTCCGACAGGTGTTAGCGGGTCCTATAGCGGAGGTGTCTTCACTATCAGCGGCACTCCGACTGCTTCAGGAACATTTGGCTACACCGTCACCACTACGGGTGGGACTTGTACAGGGGCCACGGCCACCGGAACCATAACGGTTCAACCGACTCCGACAATTTCCCTGAGTGGAGGATCAGCCAGTCAGACGGTTTGTATCAATTCTACAATTGGAACGATAACATACGCTATTGGAGGATCTGCCACAGGAGCCAGCGTCACTGGATTGCCGACAGGCGTCAACGGTAACTACAGTGGTGGTACATTCACCATCACGGGTGCACCGACTGTAACTGGCACCTTTAATTACACGGTAACTACCAGCGGAGGAGTGTGTGCTGCGAAAACTGCAACAGGTACCATTACGGTACAACCGCTTCCCACAGTTACACTGACATCCGCTGCCGGAACGAATGCCCAAACACTCTGTATCAATACGGCTCTTACCACCATCACTTATGCGATCGGAGGATCAGCCACCGGGGCAACAGTTTCCGGACCGTTACCTAGCGGCGTATCTGGTTCTTATAACGGAGGTGTCTTCACAATCAGTGGAACACCAACTGTAACAGGTTCATTCTCTTATACTGTGACCACAAGCGGAGGAGTGTGTACGGCAGCTACGGCCACAGGCACCATTACGGTTACCGCAGTACCGATTGTCACGTTGACTTCAGACCCGGCAACGAAAGCACAAACAGTTTGCCAGAATTCAGCCATCCTAAATATTACTTACTCTATTGGTGCTCCGGCTACAGGTGTTACAGCTTCCGGATTACCGGCCGGTGTTGCTGGCTCTTATGCAGCAGGTACATTCACCATCAGTGGATCTCCCACGGCCACAGGGACATTTAACTATACTGTCACTACAACAGGAACCCCGTGTGTATCCACTGCAACAGGGACGATCACGGTAAACGGACTACCCCCAGTTGCCATTGTTGGCCTTTCTAATATTTGCGTGAATACTCAAACGACTCTGATCGCTAACGGTGGGCCGTGGATTATCGTAACATGGGTGAGTAGCAATCCTAGCGTCGCATTAATCGATGCTGCCGGTGTTGTTTCGGGATTGACCCCGGGCACAACCACCATTACCTGTACGGTATGGGACGGGATCTGCTATAATACCGCAACCCATCCGATGACCATAGATGCCCTGAATACAATAACCCTGACATCTCTACCTGCTACTGCTGCACAAACGGTATGTATCAATACGGCCATCACGAACATTACATATGGTATTACTGGCTCGGCGACCGGTGCTACAGTGACCGGATTGCCGACAGGTGTGACAGGTTCTTATGCAGCTGGTGTCTTTACGATCACAGGAACACCGACCGTTACAGGTTCGTTCATTTATACTGTCACCACAACTGGTGGAACATGTGCTGCGGTTTCAGCCAATGGAACGATGACCGTACAACCGCTACCAACCGTCACCCTGACCTCTGGCACGGGCACCAATGCTCAGACAGTATGCATCAATACTACCATTACACCTATAACATATGGTATCGGAGGCTCAGCTACAGGCGCCACTGTTTCTGGATTACCAGCCGGCGTGAGCGGCTCCTATAGTGGTGGTGTATTCACCATAACCGGTACACCTACTGTTACTGGAACGTTTGGGTATACAGTGACAACCACAGGTGGAACATGTACCGGAGCTACAGCTACCGGAACGATTACCGTTCAACCTCTGCCTACCATTACCTTGACCTCAGACGCTGCCACCAAAGTACAGACGGTTTGTATCAACACTCCAATTACAACGATCACTTATGCGATAGGTGGTTCTGCAACCGGAGCCAACGTATCTGGATTACCGGCGGGTGTCAATGGTGCTTATAGTGGAGGGGTCTTCTCCATCACGGGTTCACCGACGGCTTCAGGAACATTCAACTATACGGTCACCACGACGGGTGGAACCTGTACTGGAGCTACAGCCACCGGAACCATTACGGTACAACCACTCCCCACAGTCGTACTGACATCCGGTACAGGGACAAACGCCCAGACAGTTTGTATCAACACGGCAATTACCAATATTACTTATGCTATTGGCGGATCTGCCACAGGGGCCAGTGTTAGTGGATTACCAACCGGAGTGAGCGGCAATTACAGTGGTGGTACATTTACCATTACCGGAACACCTACTGTATCAGGTACGTTTAATTATTCCGTGACAACCAGCGGTGGAACATGTGCTGCAAGTACAGCGACAGGTACAATAAAGGTAGATGTGTTACCTACTATTTTGCTGACTTCTGCTCCTGGAACAGCTGCTCAAACAGTGTGTGCAAATTCTGCCATCGTTAACATTACCTACGCAATCGGTGGATCAGCAACAGGAGCTACTGTATCCGGATTACCGTCTGGAGTGACAGGTTCTTATGCCACTGGCGTGTTTACCATCAGTGGATCACCTACTGCTTCAGGTACGTTTAATTATACAGTATCAACTTCCGGAGGAGCCTGTTCACCAGCAACGGCATCAGGTACGATCAAGGTCAACCCATTGCCGATATCCTCGATTATTGGCGAATCCGCTGTGTGTGTGGGATCATCCACCACATTGACCGCGACGGGCAGCTGGATCAGTATTTTCTGGCTCAGCAGCAATCCGTCTGTTGCCACCATCAGCGCTGCCGGGGTTGTTTCCGGTCTGACGGTGGGGTCAACCATCATTTCACTGACAATTTATGACGGTGTGTGTTACAACACCTTCTATCACCCCATGACGGTGGATGCGAATCCGACCATAACACTAACTTCCGGAACAGGTACCGATGCACAAACGGTTTGTATCAACACGCCAATAACTAATATTACCTATGGAATTGGCGGAGCGGCGACCGGTGCAACAGTTACCGGATTGCCAACCGGAGTTACAGGAGCCTATAGCGGAGGTGTGGTCACCATCAGTGGTACCCCAACTGTTTCAGGAGCCTATACATATACTGTGACCACCACCGGTGGAGCTTGTCCGGCAGCATCAGTGAATGGCACGATAACAGTACAAGTGCCTTCAACCATCTCGCTGATATCTGCAGCCGGAACCAATGCTCAAACGGTATGTATCAATACCAGCATCACCAATATCACCTATTCGATCGGTGGTTCTGCCACAGGGGCGACAGTTTCCGGATTACCTACTGGCGTGATCGGTGTGTATGTTGGAGGTGTTTACAACCTTATGGGAGCTCCCACTGTCTCTGGTGTATTTAATTATACGGTGACCACGACCGGAAGTGCCTGCCCTGCTGTTACTGCAACTGGTACCATAACAGTCCAACAGCTGCCGACCATCAGTTTGACCTCTGGTGCGGGGACAAGAGTGCAGACGGTTTGTATCAATACACCAATTGTTGCTATTACATATGCTGTAGGTGGTTCTGCGACCGGTGCAGGCGTGACAGGTTTACCAAGTGGTGTGACGGGTTCCTATAGCGGAGGCGTCTTCACTATCACAGGTACCCCGACTGCTTCAGGTACATTTAACTATACAGTAACTACAACAGGTGGCACCTGTGCGGGTGCAACGGCAACCGGAACCATTACGGTTCATGCAATCTCGACAATTACCCTGACCAGCGGTTCTGCACTGCAAACAGTTTGTATCAATACACCGATTACCACCATCACCTATGCTATTGGTGGTTCAGCCACAGGTGCGGGAGTTAGCGGGCTGCCAACCGGTGTTTCAGGTGCCTATAGCAGTGGTGTATTCACCATAAGCGGGACTCCGACGGTTTCAGGCACATTCAATTATACAGTGACAACCTCGGGCAGTACCTGTGCAGCTGCGACGGCCACCGGCACAATAACCATTCAGGTGGTACCTACACTTACCTGGAATTCAGGCTCTGGATCTCAGATTCAGACCGTCTGTCAGTCTGGCGATCCATTGAATAGCACGCTTGTACCTATTACCTATACAGTAGGTGGATCGGCAACGGGTGCTACTGTTTCCGGATTACCGGCTGGTGTGACAGGTTCATACGGTAGTGGAATCTTTACAATCAGCGGAGCTCCAACAGCAACTGGAACATTCAACTTTACGGTCTCAACAACCGGAGGACCATGTACCCCGGTTAGCCTGATAGGTGTTCTCACAGTGAACCCGCTGCCAATTTCATCCATCGTGGGTGCATCAGCAGTATGTGTTGGATTTACTACAACGCTTTCTGCAACCGGAAGCTGGATCAATGTTGTGTGGAACAGCAGTAACCCGGTTGTTGCAACGATCAGTGCTGGTGGTGTCGTTTCCGGATTGACCGTGGGCTCTACGGTGATATCACTTACTGTGTACAATGGTATCTGTTACAACACCTTCTATCATCCGATGACGGTCGATGCCCTGAACAGCATCTCGCTTACCTCGGGTACAGGCACCAATGCACAAACGGTATGTATCAATACACCAATATCTAATATAACATACTCGATCACTGGATCTGCCACCGGTGCAACGGTAACTGGATTACCGGCCGGTGTGACAGGGTCTTACAGCGCTGGTGTATTTACGATCAGCGGTAGCCCGACTGCATCAGGTGTATTTAGTTACACGGTGACCACAAGTGGCGGAGCATGTGCATCAGCAACGGCAAATGGTACCATCACAGTACAGCCATTACCGACCATCACCCTGACCTCGGGTACCGGCACCGATGCCCAAACGGTGTGTGTCAATACCGCGATTACGACTATCACTTACGCGATCGGTGGCTCCGCCACAGGCGCTACGGTGAGCGGATTACCTGCTGGTGTTTCAGGTGCTTACAGTGGTGGAGTATTTACCATTACCGGAACTCCGACAGTTACGGGAACATTCAGTTACGAAGTGACCACGTCAGGAGGGTTGTGCACTCCGGTTAGTGCTCTCGGTACGATTACAGTACGTTCTGTAACGACAATCTCTCTGACTTCGGGAGCCGGCACCAATGCACAAACAGTGTGTATCAATGCAGCGATCACCAATATTACGTATGCCATAGGTGGATCGGCCACAGGAGCTACTGTAAGTGGCTTACCGACCGGTGTATCGGGTTCTTACAGTGGAGGTGTGTTCACCATCACTGGAGCTCCGACAGTTTCTGGTACATTTAATTACACGGTGACCACAAGCGGTGGGGTATGTGCAGCTGCTACAGCAACAGGTACCATTACTGTACGTCCGTTAACCACTATCACCCTGACTTCAGGAGTGGGTACCAATGCTCAGACTGTGTGTATCAATACCCCGATCACAAACATTACCTATGCCATTGGTGGATCGGCGACAGGAGCCACAGTGAGCGGTCTGCCGGCTGGAGTTACAGGTTCTTACAGTGGCGGTGTATTCACCATTAGTGGTACTCCGACAGCTACAGGATTATTTAATTACACGGTGACAACAAGCGGTGGAGTATGTGCTGCTGCCACGGCAACAGGTACCATCACGGTACAACCACTTCCGACGCTTACCTGGAACTCAGGATCAGGTTCACCGATGCAGACCATCTGTCAGACTGGAGATCCGCTGAATATCACCCTGATACCTATAACCTACACGGTTGGTGGATCGGCCACGGGTGCGACCGTTTCCGGATTGCCGGCTGGTGTAACAGGTACTTATAGCGGTGGAGTCTTCACGATCAGTGGCGCACCCACAGCGACGGGTACGTTTAACTTTACAGTTTCCACAACGGGAGGTGTTTGTGCACCTGCAACAGCAATTGGAACGATTACAGTGAACCCACTACCGATGACAACAATTGTCGGTGCATCGGCTGTATGTGTTGGATATACAACAACGCTCACAGCCGCCGGAACATGGATCAGTGCATTGTGGCTTAGCTCCAATCCGGCAGTTGCAACAGTCAGCGCAGCTGGAGTTGTTACGGGAGTGAGTGTCGGATCCACCGTGATCTCACTTACTGTGTATAATGGTATCTGTTACAATACATTCTATCACCCGATGACAGTTGATGCATTGAACAGCATCTCGCTAACATCAGGTACTGGTACCGATGCACAAACAGTATGTATCAATACCCCAATAACAAATATTACATACTCGATCACAGGTTCCGCCACCGGTGCGACAGTGACCGGATTACCGACAGGTGTTACTGGTTCGTACAGTGGAGGCATCTTCACCATCACGGGAACACCTTCTGTAGCTGGAGTGTTTAATTACACGGTAACAACCACTGGAGGTGCATGTGCGTCAGCCATTGCTAATGGTACCATCACAGTTCAAGCATTGCCGACCATCAGCCTGACCTCGGGTACTGGCACCAATGCCCAAACAGTGTGTATCAATACAGCGATCACCAACATTACGTATGCCATAGGTGGTTCTGCCACAGGCGCTACGGTGAGCGGCCTGCCGGCTGGAGTGACAGGTTCATACAGTGCTGGTGTATTCACCATTCTTGGGACACCGACGGTTTCCGGATCATTTAGCTACACGGTAACTACATCCGGCGGATTATGTACTCCGGTGAGTGCGATGGGTACGATTACGGTACGTCCGGTACCAACCATCACTCTAACCTCGGGTACTGGCACCAATGCCCAAACAGTATGTATCAATACTGCGATTACAAACATTACTTACGCGATCGGTGGTTCAGCCACAGGTGCAACGGTAACTGGCTTACCGGCTGGTGTAAACGGTGCATATAGCGGAGGAGTATTTACCATCACGGGCACTCCGACAGTTTCCGGTACATTTAATTACACCGTGACAACCAGTGGAGGCGTGTGTGCACCTGTTTCTGCCAACGGCACCATTACGGTTCGTCCGATTACCACGATAACCTTGACCTCGGGAGTAGGTACCAATGCCCAGACCGTGTGTATCAATTCCCCGGTCACCAACATTACCTATGCCATTGGTGGATCGGCGACAGGTGCCACAGTGAGCGGCTTACCAGCTGGAGTTGCAGGTTCTTATAGTGGTGGTGTATTCACTATTAGTGGAACTCCGACAGCTACAGGATCCTTTAATTACACCGTTACCACAAGCGGTGGGGTATGTGCTGCTGCTACAGCAACAGGTACAATCACGGTACAACCACTGCCGACGCTTACCTGGAATTCAGGATCCGGTTCTCCAATGCAAACGATCTGTCAGACTGGAGATCCGCTGAATAGCCCATTTGTACCAATTACCTATACGGTAGGTGGATCGGCGACTGGCGCTACAGTGAGCGGATTGCCGGCTGGTATTACAGGTACTTATAGTGGAGGAATCTTCACGATCAGTGGAGCACCCACTGCAACGGGTACGTTTAACTTTACGGTTTCCACGACGGGAGGTGTTTGTACGCCTGTAACCGCAGTTGGAACGATCACGGTGAACCCATTACCTGTTTCAGGCGTAATTGGTGCATCGAGTGTCTGTGTGGGCTTCACAACCGACCTGGATGCAGCCTTCGGGCCATTTGTTACCGTTAACTGGAATACCAGCAATCCTGCTATCGCCTTGATAGATGGAAATGGAGTAGTAACAGGTGTGTCAGTAGGTTCAGTTACAATCGAGTTGACGGTGTTTAACGGAACCTGTTATAACACCTATTATCATCCGATGACAGTGGATGCATTGAACAGCATCTCACTAACATCAGCTACTGGAACTAATGCTCAGACGGTATGTATCAACACACCTATAACTAATATCACTTACTCGATCACAGGTTCAGCCACCGGTGCGACCGTATCCGGGTTGCCGGCAGGTGTAACTGGCTCGTACAGTGGAGGCATCTTCACCATCACGGGTACACCTTCTGTAGCTGGATTGTTTAATTACACCGTAACAACCACTGGAGGTGCATGTGCATCAGCCATTGCTAATGGTACCATCACCGTTCAAGCATTGCCGACCATCAGCCTGACCTCGGGTACTGGTACCAATGCCCAAACCGTGTGTATCAATACCGCGATTGCAAATATTACTTACGCGATCGGTGGCTCCGCCACAGGCGCTACAGTGAGCGGCTTACCGACTGGAGTGACCGGTTCATACAGTGCAGGTGTATTCACCATCATTGGGACACCGACAGTTTCAGGATCATTTAGCTACACGGTAACTACATCCGGCGGATTATGTACTCCGGTGAGTGCGATGGGTACGATTACGGTGCGTCCGGTACCGACCATCACTCTAACCTCGGGTACTGGCACCAATGCCCAAACAGTGTGTATCAATTCTGCGATTACAAATATTACTTACGCGATCGGTGGTTCAGCCACAGGTGCAACGGTAACTGGCTTACCGGCTGGTGTAAACGGTGCATATAGCGGAGGAGTATTTACCATCACGGGTACCCCGACAGTTACCGGTACATTTAATTACACCGTGACAACCAGTGGAGGCGTATGTGCACCTGTTTCTGTCGACGGCACCATTACAGTTCGTCCGGTTACCACGATAACCCTCACCTCGGGAGTGGGCACCAATGCCCAGACAGTCTGTATCAATACAGCCATCACGAATATCACCTATGCAATTGGTGGATCAGCGACTGGCGCTACAGTGAGCGGATTGCCTGCCGGTGTCACGGGTTCCTACAGTGGAGGTGTGTTTACCATTAGTGGCACACCAACTGTTGCCGGAACCTTTAACTATACTGTAACTACAACCGGAGGAGTATGTACCGCAGCAACCGCTGTTGGAACCATTACGGTCAGTCCTTTGCCTATCTTAACCTGGAACTCTGGATCGGGTTCACAGGCACAGACAGTTTGTAAGGACAGTCCGATCGTTCCGATTACTTATACGGTAGGAGGTTCTGCAACAGGAGCCACAGTGAGTGGATTACCAACAGGAGTGACCGGTACATATAGTGCCGGAGTCTTCACCATCAGTGGTACTCCGACAGTTTCCGGTACATTTAACTTTACAGTGACGACTTCAGGAGGAGTTTGTGCGCCAGTAACGCTTGTTGGTTCCATCAAGGTGAATCCGTTACCTCAATCAGGAGTCATAGGTGCATCTAGTGTATGTGTTGGATTTACTACGGACTTGGATGCAGCTGGCGGGCCATTCGTTAACGTCAACTGGAATACGAGTAATCCTTTGATTGCATTGATTGACGGGAATGGAGTTGTTACCGGTATTGCTGTAGGTTCAGTTACCATTGAGTTGACAGTGTTTGACGGTACATGTTATAATACATACTATCATCCGATGACCGTGGATGCATTGAACAGCATCTCGCTGACATCGGGTACTGGCACCAATGCACAAACGGTATGTATCAATACGGCCATTACCAACATAACCTATGCCATCAGTGGCTCTGCCACAGGCGCTACCGTTACCGGATTGCCGGCTGGCGTGACAGGTTCATACAGTGGTGGAATATTCACTATCACTGGTACACCTGCTGCATCCGGTGTATTCAATTACACGGTGACGACTACTGGCGGTGCATGTGCATCAGCGATAGCGAATGGTACGATTACAGTTCAAACATTGCCAACCATCGCCCTGACTTCAGGAACAGGTACCAATGCACAAACTGTGTGTATCAATGCAGCTATTACGAACATCACATACGCCGTAGGTGGTTCAGCCACAGGCGCTACAGTAAGCGGATTGCCGGCTGGTGTGACAGGTGCCTACAGTGGTGGTGTATTTACCATCACAGGTGCACCGACAGTTTCCGGAACATTTAACTACACAGTCACCACGACTGGTGGATTATGTACTCCGGTGACGGCCAATGGTACGATAACAGTTCGTCCTCTGCCGACCATTGCCCTGACTTCAGGAACAGGTACCAATGCACAGACTGTGTGTATCAATACAGCTATTACCAATATCACTTATGCGATAGGTGGATCTGCCACCGGTGCAACGGTAACCGGATTACCTGCTGGAGTAACTGGATCTTATAGTGGAGGTGTGTTCACCATCACGGGAACTCCTTCAGCTTCAGGAATCTTTAATTACACCGTGACCACTTCTGGTGGTGTGTGCGCTCCGGTAACAGCTAATGGTACAATTACAGTACAAGCCGTACCGACAATCACCCTGACATCAGGTGTTGGTACCAATGCTCAGACTGTATGTATCCTCACACCGATTACCAATATAACTTACGCTATCGGTGGAGCCGCGACAGGCGCTACAATTACCGGATTGCCTGCAGGCGTTACAGGGTCGTACAGTGGCGGTGTGTTTACCATTAGTGGAACACCGACTGCAGCTGGAACATTCAACTATACAATAACCACTACCGGAGGAACCTGTGCAGCCGTTACTGCCGTAGGTACTATAACCGTAAATGCTCTGCCAACCCTTGTGTGGAATCCGACATCTGGATCACCGATGCAAACGGTTTGTATGAATGATCCAATCCTGTCTATCCTGTATACAGTGGGTGGCTCAGCAACTGGCGCAACTGTGACCGGATTACCTGCAGGAGTGACTGGTGTCTATAACCTGGGTGTATTTACAATTAGCGGAGCTCCGACGGTCTCCGGTACATTTAACTACACAGTTACAACGACTGGTGGTGCCTGTACTCCGGTTACCGCAGTTGGAACCATTACAGTGAATCCGTTACCGATCTCAACAATCGTTGGAGCATCCACAATCTGTGTTGGAACACAAACAACGTTGACTGCTACAGGTAGCTGGATTAATGTAGTCTGGAACAGTACGAACCCAACGGTGGCTACAATCAGCCCGTCTGGTGTAGTAACCGGTCTGACACCTGGTACAACGATCATCGAGCTTACTATCTATGATGGTACCTGTTACAACACGTTCTATCACCCGATGACGATTGATGCATTACCGACCATTACGCTGACTTCTGCAGTGGGAACCAATGCACAAACCATCTGTTTCGGTAGTGCAATCACGAACATTACATACGCGATTGGCGGATCTGCAACCGGAGCAACGGTTTCCGGATTGCCGGCTGGTGTTACTGGAGCTTACAATGCAGGCGTATTCACAATCAGTGGAACACCGACATTATCAGGCTTCTTTACCTATACGCTGACTACAACGGGAGGAACATGTAGTCCTGTATCCATCATGGGTACGGTTACAGTTAACCCGATCCCGCCGACACCGATCGTGGGTGTAGTGAACAACTGTGGTAACTCAGTCCTTACCGTAACCAATCCTGCTCCGGGAGCAACCTTCCTGTGGAGCAACGGTAAGACTACACAGTCTATCACAGAGACCGTTTCAGGACCCTATGGGGTTACTCAAACAGTTCTCGGTTGCACAAGCCCGTTTGGTTTTGGAACAGCTGCTCCGAATCCGATACCAGGCGCACCGACTGTTGCAGTTGTTAACGATTGCGGTAGTTCGACCCTGACAGCTTCAGGCGTTACCGGAGCCACATTCCTCTGGAGCACCGGCGAAACCACAGCTTCCATCACGGTAACTGCTGCGGGTACGTACACTGTTTACCAGACAACGCCTGCCGGATGTACCAGCTTAACACCTGGTTCAGGTACAGCAGCGCCATTGACTATACCAGTAGCCCCAACGGTTACCGTACAGAACTTCATCAATTACTCTGTACTGACTGCCAGCGGGTATACAGGAACCCTGTTGTGGAGCACCGGTGAAACCACTGCTTCCATCACGGTGACAGCAGCCGGTCAATACTGCGTAACACAATACGTGGCACCTTGTACCAGCGATCCTGGCTGCGGAACGGCAGCTCCGATACCTGGATACACGATCACAGGACATGTGACCTATGCCAACTCCTTCAGCACACCGCTTAACGGTGTAACCGTGGAGTTGAAGAATTCCGGCGGTACCGTGATTGGTACTGCAGTAACTACCTTCGGACCTCTGGGTGAACGCGGATACTACCAGTTCGTTGACATCGTGGCGGGAACCTACAGCGTGTCCAGCCCGGCTGGCGGTGTAGCAGTGCCTTGGGGCGGAAATAACGCTACCGACGCTCTCATCGTTCAGCTGCAGGCAATTGGCGCCTGGGTACCCCCGTTAACGGGTCTGTACTGGATAGCAGGTGACGTGAACGCAAGCTCGACCATCACAGCACTGGATGCTCTATACATCAAGCAACGTGTGGTTGGTCTTATCACTTCATATCCTGCCGGAGACTGGACCGTGGATAACATCACCTTCGTACTCTCTGCAAATACCGTACAGGATATGCAGGCACTGTGTATCGGTGATGTGAACGGTTCATACGTACCGGCTACGAAGAGTCAGTCATACCTCTCACCCGTGGGAGATATGGTGAAGACGATCAAGGTGAACGAACCATTCGACTACGAGATCAAGAGTGATGACATCGCCGAAGTAGGCGCTATGACACTCTTCCTCGACTACAACCCGAACCTCTTTGAGATCATCAGTATCAGCACCCCGATAGAGGGTATGGAACACCTGATCCAGAATGGAACGGTAGCTGTCGCATGGTCTAACATCAAGGGTCTGAGCCTGAACAGTGATGATGCTGTCTTTACGGTCAGAATGGTTGCAAAAGAAACCATCTCGGAACCAACAGCAATATTCACTATCGGCGATGGCAGTGAGTTTGCCGATAACAACGCCATCCGCATCGAGAACTTTGACCTGAAGATGGGTCCGGTTGTCATGCCAACAGGCGATATGGCATTCTCCCTGATGAACTACCCGAACCCGTTCTCCAACACAACGAATATTGTGTACACCATTCCGGAGAGTGGCAAAGTGAAACTGATACTGACCAACATGTTTGGCCAACTGGTAAGAACACTGGTAGATGTTTCGCAGGATGCAGGCACCTATTCAGTGAAAGTCGACCCGGCCGACGGATATCTGAGCCCAGGTACTTACCTGTACAGGATTGAAGTGGAAGGGGTGACTGAAACATTCACCAAAACAAACAAGATGGTGTTTACCAGGTAGGAACCTGACAATGATACGAAGGCAACTATTTTGGTTGCCTTCGTATCATTTTAACTAAAATTCATTACGAAACGAAAAATAAAATTAAGCCATTGCATGATGAACAGGTACAGTTGGATTCTTTTTACCCTGTTCTTTATAAACACCTCCTTAATTGCGCAGAATGCAACCCTCTCAATCGGTACAGAAAAAAGCTGCGCAGGCCAGGAAGTGTTGCTTACAATTAATGGTGTAGACCTTCTCAACGTCGGTGCGCTTACCCTCTTTATCAATTTTGATCCCGCTGCCCTTACTTTTGTTTCCCTTGAAAATATTGACCCTCAATTTAGCGAAGGGATCTCTTACAACTACATGCCTGAAGGTTCATTGGTAGGTGTCGCCTGGAGCAACGTTGTTGCCGCCTCGGTTCCGGATTCAAAATTGTTCGACATGAAATTCCAGGTTAATGAAGGATCATGCCCTGTCACCTTTGCATCAGGATGTGAAGTCGTCAACAGTTCGTTTCAACCAATAGCTGTTAACTATGCGAACGGTGCGGTTGAACCCGGAAACCCGGTTATTTCAACCCAACCTCAGAGTATTACAGTCATCGCCGGAAAAAATGCCTCGTTCCAGGTAATTTCTCCGGATGCGTCCGGCTATCAGTGGGAACAAAGCATGGATAACGGAATGACATGGAATGCGCTTACGGACGGCGGATTTTTCAGCGGCTCACAATCAAATCAGTTATCTATTACCGAAATTCCGGTAGCTTTCAATGATTATCAGTTTCGTTGCTTTGCAGGATACGAAAACTGTTTCACCATTTCGGATATCGCAATCCTGGAGGTAGATTCCGCAACCGCTATAACTGATGTAGAAGGATCGAAGCCTTTTTTTTTAAGCATCTGGCCAAATCCGTTTAATAAAAATCTGACAGTTGAATGCAACTTTGCGGAAGTTGGAACTGTCTATATAAAAATATTGTCTCCTGCCGGTCAGGAGATCTTTACCGAAAAGAAGGAAACCGGGATCCGGGGAACGGTGCAGTTCTCCTTGAACCTGGTACAGTTGCCGGTAGGAATGTACATATGCCTCGTGGAACTTCACACCTCCACAGGCATAACTGCAAATGCAAAAAAAATAATAAAG
>Ga0172370_10003459_pt1 | contig 21816 bp, 23 predicted proteins | sample LakKiv5m_FD_114538 | JGI IMG/M metagenome (GOLD analysis project Ga0172370, IMG submission 114538) | Freshwater microbial communities from Kabuno Bay, South-Kivu, Congo - kab_022012_11.5m | ecosystem: Environmental > Aquatic > Freshwater > Lake | place: Democratic Republic of the Congo...
ATAAAGATGAGCAAAGCCGAAAATAACCCTCATAACTTACATTAAAACCTCCGTTGCCCGCCCCACAATGGAAGAGATGATCGCACTGACAATGTTTAAATTCCGGAATGATCAGCTTATCACACGATCTCTCCAGCTCGCTGTATCGCTCAGGGTCTGCTTTTTCTATCTTCGCAATTTCTTCAGCCGACAGTCGTTCGCTTTTTATCACCGCATTTCTCCTTTGATCCCCATCAAATCGCAGATGTAATAACGGATCAAATCTAAAATAATCCTTTGTTCTATCCCGACAAAACTTTGCTATCCCCGGTAATTCGTGAACATTAGAACGAAACGCCATTGCCTTAAAACGCACCTTGATCCCGCTCTCAAGAAGCAACGTCAATCCTTTTATAAAAGCCTCATATGAACCGATAATCCTGGTTACTCTTTCATAAGTTTCTTTTGTAACGCCATATACTGTCACCTCGATATCGCGCGGAGGATATTGCTTAAAAATATGAATATGTTTATCTGTGATTAAAGTCGCATTCGTAAATACAGAAACTAAAAGGCCTTTCTTCTTCAAGTATAGATAAATATCAAAAAAATCTTCCCTTAATAACGGCTCGCCGCCAGTAAGTAAACACCACAACGCCCCTAAATCCGTGGACTGATCAATAATATCTTTTATCTGTTTGAAAGAGAGCTCTTTTAATTTTGCACGAACGTCACCGGCGGATAAGTTTATGTAGCAGTGCCGGCAATTATTATTGCATCGAGCGGTAATCTCTAAATCAAAAGAAGTAACGCTTCGATTTTGTTGCATCTTAATCCAGAGGGGAAACTCAAAAAGAGGCTGAAATTTAGTAAAATCATTTTCCGTGCTAACCTTACGATCATTACCCGTATGTATTATGCGTCTATGCATCATTCATCACCTGTCTATACAATCAAAAAACTTAATCATTTCTCTTTTAGAGCAGTAAAATATAAACCCTCAAGCCAAAATTAGTTTAATTTTGCATCTATCTTCTATTTCTCTAACTGGTGTCATACTTAAATCTTCCCCGTTTATATCAAAACTAACACTTGGCAGGATTATAACATCTGGTTTTCCGTTTTGTTTTATTCTTAGAAATTCCTTCACCGCAGAAATATAATCTTTAACTAATAATAACCCTGCACAATCGATATTCCCACCGAATACTTTTGATTTGACTACTTTAATTTTATAATTATGGAACCCCTTCTTCATCAAAACTAAAGGCAGTATATCTTTTGCCGTCTCAGAACATAAAAATAATTTACTTTTTTTGTTTAAATGTTTCCCATTTTTGGACAAATTATAGAGCATCTGAAAGATATTCTTAAATTTAGCTGCCAATGAATACCGATCAAAATCCACATTAACATTATATTTTTGCTTCATTAACAAAATAAAGTCAAATAATTCTTTGTCGGTAATTGCCAATTCTTTAGCAATTACCGAAGGAGTATACTTTGTATACCCGGGAGAATGCAAGGAAATTAATTTAACTTTAGATTTTTTTAAATATCTAATCGTGCTTGCTAAGTCTCCATTATTTATGGACTTTCGCAAAGGCACTATCCACACGCGATAATTTACATCATACTTGTCTAAAGCGTAAATAGAATCTACGGCATTTTTGTGTTTACCATAACCGCTGCCCATAATCTTTTCTCTAGCCGTAATACTCGCAGTATTTAAAGATAAGCATAAATTCAACTTAAGCTTTTTAATAACTTTTATATGCTCAAGTGTCAGATCCATCCCATTGGTAAAGATCTGCGTATTACTCGGTAACTTATTCTTTGCAGCTAAAAGTTCTAATATTTCTGCTGCGTCAGGATGCAAAAAGAATTCGCCTGAATTAGTATGAAAAGCCCCGCCAATAAGCGTAACTCTGCCTAAATACAGATTAGTAAAATGCTTCACTTCTTCCATAGTTAGAAATCTTTTGAGGTCCTTGATTACGCCGGCGGGGTTCCATTTCTGCGAACAAAAAAAACAATCCGCACTGCAAACATTGCCTACGGTAATCCGGCCGCTTTGAAAGTCCTTTTTATAAGCAGCGTAAGTACCCTCCGGCATATCAATAGAAATCGGGTTAGTTAGTTTCTGGATCTTCCGCAAATTACCACTGATCATTCTGCTTTTCCTTGTGCCTGATAAATTTAAATTGTAAACCAATATCTATATGAAGAAATAAAGGAAAAAAGTCTTATAAATTCATCCCGGCTGGAGAAATCATACTCTGCGATCTTCTTCAAGATATCCTTTACCGGACGCTTCCCATTGAATAATTTGAAAATTTTAAAATATTTGTATTCAAAAATATAAATTCTATTTAAACAGAAAATATTTAATGTCTTATTTATTTTAATATTATTTATCCCCTTGCTAAGGGAGCGATAGAACTTCCGATGGATAAAATTGTAGCTGCTGACATAGAATTTATTATTATCTAGTATCGGTTTTTCAATAAAACACTTTTGTTTATCATTTACATTAATGCGTTTAATGCGCAGGCATTTCATATATAAAACAAACAGCTCTTCAAAGAAAACAGGATTCTTATTATAATGACTTTTATATTTATTCTTGAGTCCGCTATGTAGCGCATCTATTAGATAAGCTATGTTAATATTGTTAAGGGAAATACGCTTGCTGGCTACCCCTTCTAATAGAACTGTAAACCTCGAAAAACCCAGAGCTTTTGTCAGGTTAAAATAATAACCCGGAGCTTCACGCAACATTAAATCAATGCAAGCTATTAATGTCTCATGCTTGAATTTCGCATCTTCGCTTAGTTGTCCCGGAGAATAAATACAGAGATTATCCATTATTAAATTATTAGGATAAGAAGGCTTTGACTTCCTGATAAAACTTAACAATAAGCCAACTCTGCTTGGCCTTTTATAATGCTTAAAAGCTAAATCCCAATAGAAACTACCCACATCTGTAGCTAAATGATTGTACATTATTGCTAAATTATCTTCTCCGCTAATATACAACCGTTCTCTGAATCTATTAATATTCTCTAATTCTAACATTAATTTTTTCTTATTATTCTGGGTAGAATAGTACCTACTATAAAAAATCTGAATCACCACCGCTCTGCCAAGCTTCTGTTGAATTAATTTTATGGCCTGGTGCATCTGTTTATTACTAAAGTATAATGGCTTGACTCTGATAATCTTTCTATCTTTATTCAGCGATGTTTCCGGAGAAATCCCGATTATGGATTTTTCTCTAGCATCAAACTTGAAAGCCCTTGAATAAAGGTCGACCAATTTATAATCCATTAAATGCCAGGCGCAATAATTAAGCCTGTATTTTTTCGTAATTGTATTGTCTGCCAATACTGCTGTAAACAAATCGTAGATATACTTAAGGCTGACCTCATAGTCAATGTATATGTTATCCGTATACGCTAATAGACGTTTTAAATCTCTGATAACATATGGTATATCTCTGCGTATGGCACTCTGCCTATCGCTATGGGCTTGAAAAGCTTTTCTACTGCCTCCACAATGCAGGCAATCGTAAATACACCCTCTACCGATGAAAATCGGGAAACCTAATACATTGTTAACTTGTGTAATGTATTCTTCATGATCTATCAAAAAGCCTAACTTTGTAAACGATATGCTGTTTAAAGTTTTCTTATCTACAGTATATATATTGCTACTCTTTATAATCCTGCCATCTTGCCGGTAAGCTAAATTCGGTATATGAGCGGCAACATTATTATTTATAAGCATAGAGAGCGGTTTTTCCGGATCACCCTTAATTACAAAATCAATAGATTCGAATCTTCTCAGCAGCTCTTCATCCAGAAATCCTGCAGTCATGCCTCCTGCTACTATTTTAATCCTTGGAAACAGGCTTTTTATTTCGTAACTTAAAGAAATACAGTTTTCTAATAGTTCTTTCCAATGAATAACGATACCGATATAATCTGGCTTATATTCGTCAATAACGTGCTTCAGATTAACCAGATACTCATTCTTATTATATATAGCTGCATTAAAAATCTTCGATTCAATCCCTTGCTGACATAAGAAATCACAAAGGCCGAAAGTTCCCATTGGAATATATTTCCAAAGATCACTATAGCCATTGACTATTAGAATCTTTTTATTCATCTTACTATTTGTATAACTGTAATTCCAAAGTCTTTTACTCACAATCAGTTATCATATATACTAAGACATATTATTTACCATAACATAAACTAAGGGTAATAAACACTCCAGTAACAAGCACCAAATAAACCAAGGTCTAGTTATGAGTTAAGACGCCGCAAAAACATTACACTGGGCACAATAACCACTAACACAATACTGTGCATTATAAGCAGCCTGAGTAGCGCCAGATTTATTGCTGTACTTACACGCAGCCAATACCCCTTCTTCAGGTTTGCCCCTCACTAACACTACTAATTGAGGAGTACTCCATTTTTTTCTTCGCATATTTCCCCCTTTCTACGCTTCAACAATCATCTTCTTCTTTAATAGCTCATTCGTAATCCCCAAAACATCCTTTTGAATATCTTCAAACTTACCTTCAAACTCTGCGCTCAAGTCTTCAATTACATTCTTTAATGGTCTTTTTCCGTCAAGCTTATCCCAGATAGCCCGTCCAGTTTCATTCATCGTAAATATTTCATCCTCCTGGACTCCCACACCGGACGTAATAGGGATAATAATAAGTTCTCCTTGCACATCCCGCGCTACAACGTTTTCAGACGAAACATATTTCGCATTTAGACTGATTTCTTTACTCATAAATACCTCCTTTCAAAAATTTACCTAACCGAGTTTTCCATTGCCTAACCTCCCATGCCTTTTCGCGTTCTCTCACTAGTCCCAGAAACCTCGCTTGCGCATGCGTTATATCGCAAAAATATTCAACCGGCGTATCCAAAGTACCGTGTTCAGCCCAGGAATTAGCAGGGCACTGCTCACAAAAAACTTTTAAGAAACATCTCGCACAACGTCTTAGATATTCCGGATTAACCGCCTGAATCTTGTATAATTTTGGAAGAAAATTTATCAACCCGTCTTTTAATGAACTTTTCTTTAAACTATGCATGCAAGCCGGATCTCTTAGCGACAAGCACAGTTTAAAATACCCATACGCATCAACGCACCCTTTACATCTTGCCCCACAGAGGAAAAGTTTGTCTCCGAGAGGCCGCATAAATTGATGACAAAACTCTTTCATGCCCTCTACATAATCATTTCCGCGGCTAAGAATCCTTGAGCCTTCTTCTGGTTTTAACCTTAAGCCTTTTATAGATTCATTCTTTATATCGTCTTTGCGCCCTGAACGTAACTTAAAAAACATAACGTATTCTGAAAAACTACCCTCCATCCAGGGAATAGTAGAAGCCCAATTCTCAAGCTCATCCATCTCGTCTATATTTTGCGGCAAAAGTGCGCCCCTAACCGTAAAAGGCACCTTTTTCTCTAAAAGAAGCCCTACCCCATTTCGAAATGCTTTAAATGAACCAGGGACACGAGTTACTGCTTCATACGAAGATTCCTTCATTCCATAAACTGTAATCCCGATTTTCACTAAAGGGGGAATCTTGCTGAATAATTCTGCCAAATAAGGAGTAATTAAAGTAGCATTAGTAAAAATCAAAACCCTTAAACCTGATTTTCTGGCAAAAATATACAGCTCCTCAAAATCTTCTCTTAGAAGCGGCTCACCGCCAGTGAAACGCACAGAGATACAGCCTAATGAAATTGCTTCTAAAAGGATCTTTTTTACCTCTTCAGTTGAGAGCTCTTTTTGTTTAGCGTCCATATCATTAGCCGGTATATTTATACAACAGTGTATACAATTATTATTACAGCGCTCGGTAAGCTCAATATCCAGATGATCTAAAAGCGGCTTTTTATCTCGCCACAGATCGGATTTGTTTATTGGTTTTTCTATAATATAAGATTGACTTTGCATTATTTATATTTTTAGTTTACAACTTAAAACTTATAACTTCTTCAACAACTCAACCGCTTTGCCGCTCTTATCAAAAGATAGTTCATAGCAGGGAACTATGCCACTCATATCTTCAATGAGTAAAAGTGTCTTCTCCCACCAATCAACCGTTACAAAAGGCCTTATTACACAGCTCAAAAGCCGCTTAATGATTTCTCTTTTATCATTAAGTAGGGTAACGCAATTCGCGTTCGATTTTTTCAAAAATAAAATCGCGGTTAGTGGCGCTGGCCTTGCGGATACATCAGTCACATCGCCATGACTCCAGGTACCGTAAATACGGAAAGCTGATTTGCGTTTAGCAGGTAGTATTTTCCGAATTATGGTCCTATCATCACAGAGTATTTCCGCTTTGCCTTTTAACATAGTTGCTATTGTGGATTTGCCCGCTCCGGAATGGCCGGCAAAAAGCAAACCTTTGCCTTCGAAATTAACCCCGCAGGAATGCAGATATAAGCCCTGCCTGTCTGCAAGCACTCGCGCCAATAAAATCTGGTCGGTCGGGAAAAATGTTAAGGAATCTGAACCGCCCCTAATAAGCATATCCTTTTCTTCCCTATTATAAATACGAACACGAGTATGATCCAAGTTAAAAACAGCCACACGGCGCAAACTCTTATCTTGCTTAGTTGGGGAAATACCCAAATAAATCCAGGAATTATCTTTCTTATACACCGCCCACGGAGACTTGCGATAATATTCCTTACCCAAATCCTTACCATCAATATCCGGCAAAGAAAAATGGTGCCTAATACTAACCATATCCCGAGATGGGCCTTTTGTCTCGAAAACTTTAAATTTATGATTAAATGTCTCATTTTTTATTGGTAAATCCGATTCAACCTGAATGGGTATATCAGCAATTCTAAAATAGCGGCGATGCTCTTTTTTCCAAGTTTCTTTAAATTTACTATTTTCTTTCGCAACTTCACAAAGATACTCTATTTTGGCGCCAAGCCTACCATGTTCTAAATAAGCGAATGCTGAACAAAAACGGCAATCTTTACGTAAATGGCAAGAACCGCAATTATTCCTATACTCCTGGGTAGCCTTAACTTTGCTCGCCAAAGAAGGAATGAACCTATCCCAACATTCCTTTAAATTTCCTTTTTTTAAATCATACCGGAATTGTGGATCTTTTAGGAAATAGCAGAAACTAGTCTTCCCGTAGGGATCGATATAGAAATTACTATTATTTGCGCAAGAAGAAAAAAAATACCGCCCTTCACTCGCAGTACAACAATTTCTCTCGATATGATTCACCATCCATTCTTCATAAGATAGATCCGGCTTATCCAGATCAACAATCTCTTTAGGACCAAGGCGTTGGTGTATTATTTCATTATTGATATTCCGGTCACCGCAAGCGGACAGATAAAGCCATGGTGCTCCTATGCGATAATTCTTGTTTAAAGATTCCGCCAATTTTATCATTTCCGTAAACTGATGATAATTACCACGCATAGGTATAAGCTGAACCATAAACCCCGCGCCGGATTCTTTTAAATACCTAAACCCGCGTAAAGTTGCCTCAAATGACCCAGGGTTACGGGTAATATGGTCATGCACTTTTTTGGTTGCCCCATATAAAGATACCATTTTCGCACCTTTTCTCTTCATCAGCCGCGCTATCTTAGGAGTAATCAAGGTACCATTTGTATTAATTGAATAGGAAACAGAATTCGCGATGATATAGCCGAGTATTTCAACAAAATCCGGGCGTAGCATCGGCTCTCCGCCAGAGATAGACCAATTGCGACAGCCCATATTTTTTGCCTGGCTGGCTATTGACTTTATCTCCTCAAAAGTAAGCTCCTCATCTTTTTCTTTTGCATCATGAGGGATGCGAAGCCAACAGTGCCGGCAATTATTATTACAGCGATAAGTAAGGTCAATGCTGCCTTCCAAAGGAATCCGGGGCATCTCTTTCAAACTAGAAAACTTTACGTATTTTTCTTGTATGCTATTCTTCAAATTGCCGCTCATTTCTTGATTATTTTATCTTTTTTAGAAAAGTATGTTGAAAATTGGCGCAATTCTCACTATAGTCTATTTCATAATTTTTGTTACTTTTTAAGAACTCTTTTATTGCCCCCATCGGGCCATTATCCGGATTACCTAAATATAATATGGTGTCCTGAACTATAATATAACTATTTAAAGATGTAAAATTAGAATAAAGCTCTAATTCTTTTAATACATGCTCTTTTGTGTGTAACGAATCAAGTATCACCAGCACTTTGCTATTTTTTGCCAACGATTCAGATGCCCCTTTAATTGCTTCTTGCGATACACAGTCTCCTTTAACCACGATAACCACTTCATTAAATACATCAAATTTAGCTGCCTCTTCAACCTGAGGAGCAGTATCAATAGTAATTACTTTTGCAGCTTTATTAACTTTTTCAAGTATAGTTGCATAGAATAAAGCCGTGCCGCCTTTTAAAGTACCCGTTTCAATAATAAAATCCGGTTTAAGTTCAGTGATTAGTTCTTGGATTGCCCAGTTATTTGAAGGGAACTGCCATGATGGCACGCCTAACCAATGAATCTGGGGGTCTTCCGTAGGATGTTTTCTTAACGAATACTTTACAAATGCGATGATCGCTTTAAAATCTTCTTTGGTTTTGACTAAATGCCTTTTCTTCATTTCATCAAAATCAAAACGAATCTTAAAATCAGTCCCCGGTAAACTTATATCCAATATTTTCTTATTCATAAATTCTCGAAACATAATTAAATTTCACCTCTAAATTAGGGGGCAACGGTTATTTAATTTTAATCCATGAAGGAATTTCGGTACCGCGGCCGGCAGCTTCTTTAATAGCATCTTGCGGAAAGAAAATACCCTCAATTCTTTTTTTAAGTTCACCATTGTTCTCGGCCATATAAATTAATGATATAACGCACCAGCCTTTTATCGCCCCAGAAGGATCCTGAAGAAGATTTTCTAAAATAGGTATTGTTGTTGGGTCTAAGCCGTATTTGACCGTATCTAAAGTAACATAACATAGGTCTGAAAAATCTCCGTACATCACAGACTGCTTGTTATTATAAGAATCAATACGGCTTTTAAGAATTATCTTTAAGTCTTCTATGTTTATTTCTTTCCCAAAAACATGTATCGCGTCTAATCCAGCAGTAATATTCTTGCTTTCTTTGCCAACATATAATTTAAAACTTCCGACTCCACATCCCATTGCTCCGCCATTTGAACGCTTAGCTACCTCCTGCAATGCTTTTACCCTCAACAAAACAGACTCTTCCGCCATAATCTCTGACCGTAATAAAAATACCCAGATTACACAAAAAATAACCGCTTTAAATGATCTTTTCATATTTTCTTATTAATTATACCACTCCATTTGTAAGATAACGAATAATTTAAATAATAATAAAACGGCCTAAATGCAGGTTTTCACCCTGCATCCGGTTTATACGCATTCTTTACAGATAACCCTTAATTAAAGTTTCAAAAAAAGGATACGTTTCTCCTTTGGCCGTGGCATGAGCTAAATCCAGGCAATATATCGCTTGCAGATCCACGTCATATTTATCCGGCCAGATAAACAAATGAATAAATAGTTTGGGGAATCTCCCTGAAATTATCGCCAAGAGGTTCTTAAATCCCAGGTGTCTGTATAAATAATAAAGATAAGCCGGATAATATAGAACCGAACGCTTCATTTTCTTTACCACATTCCTTGATAAGATAAAGTTAAAAAAATCTATAGAATACCGATAAGGACCTTTGGGAAATTCACTCTTAGGCCAAAATTCAATAAACTCATTCTTTGGTATACCGGTAGAATCAGCCAATAAGGAAACAAAATCAGAAAGTGTCGGCTTTATATACTGTTCTGCCCTGCCGATCATCGCATAAATCCTGCATCTTAATTGGAAAACAAGCGCGCTATTGCGCAAACACAGCTTAAGCAGTTTCTTGAATTCCCCGTCATTTACACCTTTAAGCCAGCTAAAAGAAAGGCTCGTAATTATCTTGTTTTTAATTACATTTTTGAATGCCTTCTTTTTTAAACTTGATATTTTCCCTCCGTCGATCTGCTGAAGAACTTTATCATCTAAACCATTAAGCGAAAAAAGCAGCGCATCTACGCCGCTTTTTTTCAATTTTCTGACATATGCCTCTGAGGCAAGCTTAATAGCGTTTGTCATGAGAATTATCTCTTTGCCTTTAAATTTCGCGTAGCTAATCAATTGCGTAAGTCCGGGGTGCATTGTCGGCTCGCCGCCGGAAAAACAGATGTAATAGTATTGCTCATTATCGATAAGTGATTTAACCCTTTCTAAGGATGGCTCTTCTTCGTTTCTGTCGGGAGAAAAACAAAATTTACAATTAAGATTACACTTATAGGTGATCGGCACAACCAGATACCTGCAGATTATAGGATCTTTTGTTTCCGAGGATAGGGCTTTCTTATAAAAATCAACGTCATTCTCAACGATCGCTGAAAATTCGCCATGAATTTCACATTTTTTTCTAATCACTGCCTTTTTTGACTCCTCATAAATAGCAGCATCTATCTCTGTCAGGCATTCCGGACATAGGCTTTTTGTCTTTTTAATCAGATTTATCATTAAAAGATGGGAAACGGCTATTTAATTTACAAACCGGGATGAAACCGCTTACTGCTTATGGATGTTATTATAAGGCCAGATAAAGCGATTATCAAGAAAATAGTGTAAAAATGAAACAAAAAATGACCTAATTTAACTAATTTTCATGTTTATAAATTATGATATTGGAATCATCCGGAGACCTTAGTTTGCGTATAATTCTAAACTCTTCAGGATGGCTATCAATATATGCCTTAGCCTGGTTAATCCGGTTTAAATAATCCGGAATCTCGGTTGCAAATTGATCCTTGTAGATTACATATTGATAACCGCGCCCGGATATAAACTCGGAGATCTCATCTACAGTAAGTATGGCCTTATTGGATTTAACAAAATGAAAATTAAATTTCCCCTTGTTATTGTAATAGCCAAGCGTATTCAAATTATATGCGGCGTGATCAGACAACAGCAGAATCACCCCCGCGCTATTATTCTGCTTTTTGTCTTGTTTGATCGCAGAAAATATATCATCAAAATGATACGGCAAATTTTCCGGCGGGCCTTTCATACACCCCCAGCGATTTGAATCAAATAAAAGAATCTCGCCATACGCTAGCGTTTTATTTTCAAATTTAGCTAAAAAAGGAATTCGAAATGAGTAAGTTAGAAATTGGAGAAAACCGAAAACTAAGATTAGCGCAATCAGTAATAATCTAAACAATTTATTCAAGATTGAAGAAACCCCATATCCGATGATTATGGCTACCGCCGGTGCAATCGGAACCAAAAATCTCTGGTCAGATGTTTGCGAAAAAGTAAAAATTAAAAGCGGAACAAAAATCCAAGCACCAAGTATGACTTTTAAATCATGGTATCCCTTTTTTAAAAAGAAAACAAAACTTGAAATTACAAATAAACCGGAAAAAATAAAAGATACCCCGTAATTCATAAGTGTCTGCGGATAAAAAACTAACGCGCGTAATGTAAACAAATTACCTCGCGCGTTTCTGGATACTTGAGCGTACCCGTTTTCCGCGACAAAATGAATTGTATTCATTAAATTCGGAAGATACCAAACCGCGGATAAAATTATAGCAATGGAAAAACAGCTGGCAATGTTTAACCAAACCTTATCTGATGCACTCGCTTCTTTACTATCCCCCTTATTCTTCAATCTCCACGAAAACAAGAAAGACTTACCGGCCACATAAATTAATGGGCCAGATAAAAAGATTATAAAAGGCAACTTAACCAGCATCCCTGCCCCTAATGCAAAACCCAATAAAAGAGAAAACTTAAAATTTCTAAAATAATCGCATTTTAAGAGTAACCAGATACTTAGCGTAACAATAGATAAAAGACAAATATCCACTAAAAACTGCCGGGAAAACCCAAAAACAAGAGGAAACATAAAAAGAACAAAACAGGATAATAAAGCAGCCTGGCGATTAAGATATGTTTCGCAAATTTTAAATATGGCTAGAAAAGCAATTAATAAATACAAAATATTTATCATTACCGCCAGGTCTTCCGGACGATAATTCAAAAAATAAACCGGCGCAGCCATAATCATTGGTAAAGGCGGACGGACAGGATTAAATGTAATAATTGAATTTAAAAAACCGCTGACGTTTAAATCTTTTAATTCCTGCGCATAGTGCCGGGCGGTGTTTAAATAATCAGCCTGATCCCACCATGGCGGCTCGGTATCCAGTGTCAACCAGATCCAATTAGCCGCAAAAATAAAGAGCATGAGTAAAATTAAACCGATTTTATCTTTAGGCATACGCATAGTTTAGCCGTCCGCTCAGTGAAAAAATATTTTTACAATTATTTCCGGAAGCTTTTGTAATTAAAAAACCTTGAGATTTATTTTGAAGATCAATTATATTTTTGTTTTGGTTGATTTTTGTTATAATTCTTCATAAATAGCCATCCGGCGGGGATAAAACATAAAGCGTATAACCATTTCGCTATGGATAACGGAATAAAGCCGAAAAACGGGTTGGCCTGTATGGGGAAAAATGGATGCACATCCGGATCTCCCAGCGCATCCAAGAGAACGTGGAACCAAATGCCTAAAATCGCTGAAAACAACATTTTTTTAAAACTGATACTATACTCTAAACGCAGCAGCCGCTTTAGCCCTTCAAAAATCCCCTTACTCAAATAACAGATTATCGCTACCGCTAAGCCAACCAAAGAACCAATTAAAAAATTATGGAAATAACCATGCGCCCAAAGCCAGGGCCAATATAAGCCGATCAATAACGGCTCGATGTCAATAACCACGTTAACCAGGATAAATACGAGCGGATCTATTTTTTCCCGGAAATATAGCGCCAACCAGGCACTCGGGCCGATATGTAAAAGTGTAAATGGCATAATTATTTATTTTTTCGCGAATTATTACATTGATGACGAATAAAATGACAACTGTCCCAATCTAAAATGAATCCGCTATTTTTCTCGCCCGGGATTTTGCTTCCTCTATTTTTTCTGCCTGAACTTTTGGGCCTAATGCATCCATCGGCTGGGCGTTCACAAAACTTATGCCGGTTATTCCTGCCAGTCCAAAAATAGCGCGTAAATACGGCTCTTGAAAATCAAAATTATGCGACGGGCCTCCCTGGCTGTAATCGCCGCCCCGGCTGGTAATAATAACCATTTTCTTGTTCTGCACCAACCCCTCGACACCTTTATCCGTATAACGAAAAAGGTATTTCGGCTGAATGATTATATCAATATAGTGTTTGAGCAAATAAGGGATACTAAAATTCCACATCGGAGTGCTGATCAGATAGGCGTCGGCAGACAGAAATCGCTCGATCTGGGCAATAATCTCTTGCCAGGCTTCCTTTAATTCTCCGCTGAGTTCTTTTCCACCCAAAAGCGCGTATTTGCCATCAATACGCTTAACGCTAAGGGAAGGCAGTGATTCTTTATAAAGGTCCAATTCCTCAACTACCCAATCAGTATGTTTTTGTGTAAAAACCTTCAGGAAGGCTTCAGTGGCCTGCAGTGTCCGTGACTGTTCTTGGCGAGGCGTCGCGATGATATGCAGCAGTTTCTTCATATACATCTCCTTTTATTAATCTCCGGTTGTTTAAAAATGCACCGTGTGTCCAAACCAGAGCACAAACACTATCGCGATAATATGAAGAATCCACCAACCCGGTTTAAATAATAAGATCCAACGCATAGCGATCTCCCCTACTTCCAGAAAAGATTCCCTAAAGTATAAACGCCGGCCAACGCAAAAAGATGCACCCACCACCAACCCATATTTGGATATCTGAAAAAACGCCCTTTCTTTGCCAAGTCTTGATCGGACTTTAGATGTTGCAGGTCAAAGAGCGCTTTGCCGATAGCAAATTTACCCCAAAGAATAGATATGTCAGCGAATGTCGAATTCAAAATAATATTTTTCAGCGTCAGCGGACCATCAAAATGAACAATGGAAAATTGTGCCATGAGCAATGTGCCGATGATCACTAAAAAACCGTTTAGGATATAAGCGGCAGTAACCGTAGAATCAAACCAAAAAAGAAACGGAAAGCAGAAAACGCTTAAGATTCCGGAAATCAAAGGAATCGCGTTATCCACATCTCTTGTTAAAGGATGAATCCTAAGATGCAGCAGCCACCCGCCAAGAGCAAGAAAAAATAGACAAATGATCAGTGTTGTTTTCAACATCTTTTTTCGTGTCATATTGTTCTCCTTAATTTGATATTATAACACATAAATATTTATTAAAAACAATAAAATCTTGAAGTAATTTCTTTGATTCTTTCGCGGATGTCTGAAGCACCGACTATTTCCGTGACCATCGCCACGCAATAAGCACCGTGCGCTAAGACCTCCTGAAGATTATGCAGTTTAATCCCGCCGATAGCCACAAAAGGTATCGGCACATTTTTAACCGCGTAATCCAAATACTCTAAGCCCACCGCAGGGCAAACATTCTTTTTGGTTTGTGTAGAAAAAATCGGTCCGATAGCAATATAATCCGCGCCTTGCGTAATTGCATCTTGTGCCTGCCAAGGCGAATGAGTCGACACTCCGATAATCATCTCTTCTTTAACCAATTCTCGCGCTGCCTCTAGCGGCATGTCTTCCTGCCCAAAATGCACTCCATCGGCTTTAACAGCCAGCGCAATATCCAGGTCGTCATTGACGATAAATGTCGCAGTGGCCTTTTGCGTCATTCTGCGTATTTCTACGCACTCCAGATACTTTTGTCTTTCGGATTTTTCCTTTTGGCGATACTGAATAATCTTTACTCCACCGGCAAGCATCTCCCTGACCACCTCGATATTACTGCGGCCAAGTGAATATTCTTCGGCAGTAATCGCATATAAAGGATACCCCAATCTTCTGCGTTTTATTTCACTAATCATCTTAGCTGTAAAACCCACGACAATATAACATCTGCTTCTTTTGCCGCGGCAATGGACACCCGCGGCGCGCAAGGCGGCAGAGATCCCGCCGCCTCAGAACAACTATCGCCAATAAGAAAACAATTATCTTTTATCTTCTTAATACGCAGCGCGTCGCTATTGCCCCACCCTGCCAGGCCAGAAGCGCTTACAAAGAGTTTCCCTGAAGCTAAAAATACTTCCGCCATAAAACATTTATATTCTGCCTTGTCAAAAGCCTCAACCACCACATCGCAATCCGCAAAAACGCTGGCGGCATTACTTGCTGAAATCTTCTGCGTCATGAGCGTAATCTCTAGATCCGGATTAATGCGTAAAAGATTGGCTTTAAGGCAGTCGGTTTTATTAAGCCCGACCTGATCAAGAAAATAAAATTGCCGGTTAAGATTGCTGTATTCCACTTTGTCAAAATCAGCGAGGATAAACTTCCGGAATCCTGAACGCACCAGGCAGGCGCTGCAATTCGACCCTAACCCGCCCAACCCCGCTATCCCCACTACGGTTGACTGGATCTTACGCAGCCCAGGTTCGCCAAAATATCCTATCAATGCCTCTTCAAAATGATTCATAATGCCTGCCAATCTTTGCACACCGGTTGATACCCCTTCTGTATGATCATTTCTTTAACTTCATCCACACTGCTGGTATCCGCGATATCAAACTGGCCTTCTTTAGTCGCATCAAGCGCATACCCGCCCACTTGCGTGCGCGATCCCGCAGACATGCGCGTAACTCCCAAACCAATAAGGTTTTTACGCAAGGAACGGTTTTCCCGGGTAGAAATTGCAATACCCGCGCGCGGCAAAAATAACCGCATGGCGATCATTGACTGGACCAGTTCCCGGTCGCTCAACGCATGTGTGCACACAAAATTTCCGGCATGTGGCTGCAGGCGCGGAAACGATACCCCTAATTCAACTTCAGGATATTTTTTTTGCAGCCAACGGCCATGCAGGCCCGTAAAGAACACGTCTTTTCCAAACTCCCCCAAACCTAAGAGCGCTCCAATATTTATTTGGCGCATGCGCGCTTCCGCCGCCCGCTGCGGAGCATCAAGGCGAAAACGATAATCACTTTTAGGACCTTGGGTATGCAGAATATGATACAAATTCTGGTCATAGGTTTCTTGATAAATCGTCAGGCCATCCGCGCCCGCGGCAATAAGTAAAGCATACTCATCTTGAGTAAGCGGATATATCTCAATAACCACGCTGGTAAAATATTGGTTCAGCACCTGAATACATTCCTTTATATAGGAAACCGGCGCAACATCCTTGGATTCTCCGGTCAACAAAAGTACGTGGCGAATACCGCTTTTAGCTATCTCTTGCGCTTCGCGTTCTACTTCGCCAACCGAAAGCTTTTTTCTCTGAATTGTATTTGAATGCTTGAAACCGCAATATAAACAATCATTATCGCAGTAATTCGAGATATACAACGGGGCATACAAAGAAATTACCCTGCCGAAATTTGCCAAAGTATGCTCCTGGGCTCTCTGCGCCAACGGCTCAAGATATTCCAAAGCCTGGTGCGAAAGAAGAGAAAGAAAATCCAGCTCACTCAGGGATTCTTTCCGTAAGACGCGTTGGATATCTTCCCGGCGTACATTTTCCAGAAAAGAGATAAAATCAAAACTGCCAAAACCTGTCAACTCATCAAAAAATGAACTCTGCATATTATCTGAGAAATCCGGTCAGCGGAGAAGACGCTTCCGCATTATCTTTAGCCGCGGCAACGCCGGCGCGATACGCAAGCCTGCCTGCTTTCACTGCCAGAGAAAATGCCTGCGCAGTTAATACGGGATCTTCTGCGGTGGCAACCGCAGTATTTACCAACACTGCTGCCGCGCCTAACTCCATTGCCTCCGCGGCATGCGAGGGGCGGCCAATACCAGCATCCACCACAATCGGCAGGCTGATTTCTTCTACCAGTATCTTAATTAATTCACGCAAGCAGACACCTTTATTCGTACCAATCGGCGCGCCCAAAGGCATGATCGAAGCGGCGCCCGCGTCATAAAGACGCCGCGCATCCGCAAGGTCGGGATTCATATAAGGCATAACGATAAAACCTTCTTTAGCCAGAACTTCGGTGGCCTGAATCGTCTGGACATTATCAGGAAGAAGGTATTTGTTGTCCGGAATTATCTCTATTTTAATCCAGTTTCCGCATCCTGCGGCGCGGGCAATCCTGGCAATGCGTACCGCCTCATCGGCATTACGCGCCCCGGAAGTGTTGGCCATGATAATACATTCTTTAGGAATATATTTCAGAATATTATCCTGCGCCGCCTGCGTATCAACGCGGCGCACCGCCACGGTGACCATCTGGGCGCGCGAAGCAATAATCGCATCTTTCATCAATGGATACGATGCGAATTTTCCCGTACCCAGAAAAAAACGGTTTTTAATGACTTGCCCGGCAATGATTAAATGATCTTCCATAATTATCCCCCTCCCACAAAAGATAATATCTCCAGCGTATCATTTTCCTTAAGCACGATCGCATCCCATTTGTCCCGGGTAAGGATAACACCGTTATACTCCACAACTACTGTTTCCGAACGCAGGTTACGCTGCGCAATCAATGCCGCAACGCTCATCGTGGAAGCAATCGACAAATCTTCTCCATTAATTCTCGCGCGCATAATTTCCTCCAAATAAAAAACCCTTATGCCGGGCATAAGGGTTTGCATTAATTCATCTTCCCTTCGCTGGCATTATCCAGATCAGGTTATACAGGTAATCTGCTTATTACGCAGAACTCTCAGGCCGGCTTACCAACCTCCCTATTTCTTATTTAACAAACCTATTTAACCACAAAACCACACATTGTCAAGCGCGTTAATCACAAAAAGTAAATTACCCTCCCGTCACACGATATGGCCTGGTCGCGTCACGCAAACCAACCGGACTGGCCCCAAAGTTATAGGTAACGCTTAAATAAGCGCCTCTTTTCTGATACGAACGCTGTCCATGATCCGGCCAAGTAGTAAAATAATCACCCGAGGCAGAAATAAGCCAATTATCCGTTACGCGATAATTAAGGCTGGAGGCTACATAAAATACAGGGTGGTCTGATTTTTTATGCTGGAGATCGGGCTTACGCTGAAATTCATATCCTCCGGAAGATTTAACTTCCATAAACACCCTACTGGTGATATCTACTCCGGAATAAAGCCCCAAAGTATGCGAAGAAAGTTTACGCGGGTTAAAATAACCATGGCTTAATTCCGGCTCTCCCCATCCGGAATAATAATAATTATAAAAAACTTTAAGGTAGGGTTTATGCGTAAGGCGGTATTCCACCTTACCGGAAACCTGATTCTGCCGGTTATCGTCTGAGAAATAGCTGCGTTTATATTTTAAGTTAAAAAACCAAAATCGGTCAGGTTTAAAATCCATAGATATCGAAGGGCTGTTGGTAATGATTTTATTGGTCAAGGCATCATTATCCTCGAATGTTTCCCGGTCATAAGCAAGGTCAAAACGCCAATAATCATTCGGTTTAAAAGTAAACCAGGTATTTGTCGTAAAAGGGTTAAAATCCACTTTATTAAAATTAGTTTCATACATAAAAGTATTAAATTCAAAAGTATCGCCAAAGCTCTTGCCTAAAGCAAAACCCGCCCGATTTGCTGAAATTGCAGGATCCGCTGCTCCTTTTTTGCGCAAAAGCTGATTTTCATATATAACATCAACTGTCGTTGAATAATCAAGATGCAGACCGGAACGCAGTGCACCGGAAGATACAGTTTGCGGGGTACTATCACTGTTAAAGCGCCCGCCGGTTCTGACAAAAGGATACTGCGAATTTTTAATGCGGCTGAATAGATCCTTGGCTTCTTTACGATTCGGTTCAAACTCTAAAAGCTCATTAATTTTAACCAATGCCTCAGCATCCCGGCCATCCCAATGCAGGGCAAATGCAATTCCCTCCAAGGCATCCGGGTTTTTCGGATACCGGCTGAGTATTTTTTCGTATTCTGCCATCCCCTGGCGATTATATCCTTTCCAAACTAAAATTTTTGCCTCAGAGTTAAGCGCCGCAAGATTTCCAGGATCGGCTTTCAAAACTTTCCGGTAAAACGCATCGGCCTTTTCCAGTTTATCCTGCAAGCTTAAGATATCTGCCTTGCCCAATAACGCATCTAAATTATCCGGCCAACGCTTAAGCACGGAATCATAAATATCCAAAGATTCTTTATTTTTTTTATCCCAAAAAAGTGTTTGCGCCAATCCCAGCAGGATCTTTAAATCATCCGGATTTAATCTTAAACCTTCGCGGTAGGTTGTCGCAGCTTTATCTAATCTACCGCTCCATTTGTACTGATCCGCCAGCTCACTAAGAATCTCTTTAGCCCGGTCAGGATAATCGGTGCGTATTGCTTCAAATAATCTGATGGCTTCTTCGTGCCGGTCGGCATATGTATAAACACGCGCCCATTCTATCAAAAGCCCCGGGTCATTATGTAACCCCTCGCTAATACCGGAATACTCCTCTAACGCCAAGCGGTAATTCTTAACCTGGACGGATTCCCTGGCTTTGCCCAAAGCCTGATCAAATTTCTCATCCGCAAAAGCTGCACTGGATAAAAATACCGATAAAACCAGGATAAATTTAGATTTTATACGTATCATTTCTCCCTTTTCGAAATTACCCACTCCCGTTTTCCCAAAAGTTCATCCCGAATGGCTACCACTTGAATCGTATTCTTAAACATGGTATAAGGAAAAGTTAAAAAAGCATAACCAAGATACTGCCAGATAGGCGCTTTCGGTAAAGAAGAATTCTTATACGCAACCATAGCTTCAAATGGGCCGCTAAGCAAAGTAAACAATAAAGTAAACCAGATAAAACTATTCATTGGCAAGGTTATTTTGCCCCGGAAGAACCAGAAAGCGAATACCACCGGAAAAAGAAAGTGGCCTAAAATATCGTAAACCACCCTCCACACCAACAATGTTGACCACATAAACTTCTGGGAGATATTAAGATACTGGCATCCCAATATCGAAAGCTGATATTGCAGTGAACACTGAAACCATCCCTGCGCCCAGCGTTTTCTCTGAAACCATAACCCGGTAAATGTTTCCGGAGCAAGCTCGGAAGAAATAATACTGCGGTCATGCACAATGCGATTACCCGCCAGTATCGCACGCAGGGTCGAATCAATATCTTCCGTAAGCCGGTCTTCTTGGAAACCTATTTTTTTTATCAACGCGCTGCGCCAATAACCATTTGTCCCGCCGAAAAGCGTTGAATCAAAAATCTTGGATTTAGCGTAATGGCTGACTCCGTAAACCGCTTCGAATTCCACCTCCACCAGCGCTGAAACAATGCTTCGGGCGCCGTTACGGATTTTGCACCTGCCCTGCACCACATCATAGCCTTTATCCAGCCAACGCCAGGCCAAAGCCAGGCAACCGGGAGAAACTAAATGGTCCGCATCCAATAATACGGTCATTTCACCCGAAGCAATCTCCAAAGCATAGTTTAAATTCTCGCTTTTGCTCTTTGAGCCATAAGCATTAGCCAGGATAAGCTCCGGCCACTGACAAGCCAGCTCTCGTAAACGCAGCTCAACCGCCTCCATCCGCGGAGTATTATAAGCTAAAATCAATTCCATCCCCTCGGACGGGCGTTTTACGTGTTTGAGAATATTTATCAGGGTGTCCTCAATAACCTCGATCTCATTCGGCAGATAAGCGCTCACGATAAATGTAGTTTTTGGAACCAAGCGATGGCTTGCCGAAAGAAGCTCTTTAAATTTTTCCCGCTTAAAAGCGCTAAAGGAATACATATAGGAAAGCGCTGCCTGGAAGACAAAAAGCGAGAGAATAAAATAATACGCTATGTTTAATAAAACTGGACGATACAGCCCAAGAAAATAGAAAATGACGGTGGGGATTACCAGAAGAATAACAAAAACTTCAAGAAGCTTGTTCCATTCAATTATTCGTTTTTTATCAGACAACTTTTATTTCTCCAGAAGCGCCAGCATCTTTTCGCTTAAGATAACATGGCGCTTCTCATCATCAGCGATATTTAAGAATATTTCCCGCTGATTTTGCTCTTTGGACAGTTCTGATAATTCTGTGTATATATCAAAGGCATTTTTATCTATCGCTAAAAGTTGCCGTAATCTTGCCATCAATGTTGTTTTATCCATCGTTATTTTATCCGGGCCTTTATTTCTAATACCGCTTTCTGATGACGAAGAGTATCTGTCTTAATGCTGTTAAGGGCGCCTTCAATGCGCTGGCGCGCCTCTTGCGTCAAATCATCAGGTAAAACTGCGGGTTGACAAAGGCCAATCAGCAGCCCCGTCATTTGCTCTTCCATAATGTAGGCCCGATTCAGCCTATCTAAAAACTCTGCATTATCCATTTTGATTGCCTAATTATATGCGCAATATATTAATATATCAAGAATATTCTGTGTTGAAAGAAGCGATTCCTCCTGAAGATATACATAATGCACCTGAATAATACCTATCTTTAAAAAGATGGAGTTAAGATGCTCAGGAATATGGCTCCACCAACTAATTAATTCTTTCATTTCTAAACCTATCGTCTTTACTTATGCCGATACTTAATCACTTTAACCTTCTCAAGCGTAATTAATCCCTCTAAAACTGTCTCATCCAGAAAAGGCAAAAGCTTGCTTAAATTCTCTTCGGTATCTACAAGCTCAATGACTACGGGCAAATCTTCCGAGAGTCGTAATAACTTAGCTGTATGCATCCGACTATCGGCTCCAAATCCCATAATACCGCGAACTACC
>Ga0172370_10003460_pt1 | contig 21807 bp, 21 predicted proteins | sample LakKiv5m_FD_114538 | JGI IMG/M metagenome (GOLD analysis project Ga0172370, IMG submission 114538) | Freshwater microbial communities from Kabuno Bay, South-Kivu, Congo - kab_022012_11.5m | ecosystem: Environmental > Aquatic > Freshwater > Lake | place: Democratic Republic of the Congo...
CCATCGCAGTATATGCATAGCTTAAGGACACTATAGCAAATATCCCTAAAATTACTAAACATATCGTTTTGCCCAACTTCATGATCTCCTCCTTTTGTTTAATCATTTTTTAAAGCCTGCCTGTATAAATTATCGTCTGTTTTGGTTGTAACCCTGGGGCTAATCACAACGTATGAATAGCCTTTTTCAGACAGAAGATTAGTTAACTGAGGCGTATGGAAACCTCCGGCTATAAGGATAGCCGTTTGAACGCTGTCTTTTCTCATTCTTTCTTCCGATTTATTTACAAACACGCCATCTCTTTCTCCGGCGGTAGAATAAAATCTTTCTATTGCAGCCAGGTTATCGTTTACGGCGTAATAATTATTAGGCACGTTAAGACCCAGCTCTAATTCGTCCGACTTTTTCTTAAGAAAATCGGTCCAGGCTTGAGCGTTAAAATCGTTTTTATTTTCAATAAAATAAGTGTATTCCTCGGGTACCAGCTTCACTGTTAACATTTTATCCATTATAGAAATAGCCTTGGAAACGCCGTATAATTTTTTCTGGTCCTCGTTTTCCGCGATAGCAGATTTTACCTTGTCTTCGATACGCGGCTCTTCCTTGAAAAGCTTATTTACGTTCAAGGTTTTCAATGCTTCCTGGTACTCTTTATAAAGTGTCTTTTCTTCATCGCTGGCGGTATTATTTCTTATATTCGCCATATTTATATTCCGTTCAAGGCTGTCTATTTTTATAAGGGCGCTGAAATTAGGGAATTCTTCTGTATTGATGTTTTTCTTCTGCGCTAGGGCGTTTAAACTTTTATAGTACGCCAGGAGATCTATTGCCTCGCTTTCATAATCTTTTTTCGCTTTATCCATAGACAGCATATCGGCGCTATAGATCTTTGCCTTAAGCGAGTCCGCGGGCAGGGCTATCTTACGCACGTATTCCAGAGCAGCATCTTTAAATCCGTCCATGGCCCATAAAGCGTTTTTGTTCGCGTCATAAAGAGCCTTGTCTTCAATACCCTGGAACGACATCGAATACTTAGACGTCAAAGTAAGGTAGTCTATCCCGGAAATAGAAGCTTCTTTAAGAAGTTTTTCCGCAGCTTTCTTTCTGGCCTCCAAAGAAGCCTTTTCCCTCAGGTATGCGAAGTTCTTATCGGTGCTTACGCCTTCCCTTAAAATCAAATTTACATTATAATTTTTTATCAGATATTCCGCTATCGCCGCTATATTTTTCTGCGCCTCGTAATTTACATGGGCGTCCTGGATATGCAATATCAATTTTCCGTTAGTCCCTTTGCTAGACTCTATTACGCTACCATATTCCGCGGGCACGGTTATATTAAAAGGGTTTGCTTCCGCCTTTTCCAATGCGGCGGGATTTACCTGGCTGGAAACATCCTCCGGGAGAGTTGTTTCTTGAGAAGTCTCTTCATTCAACGCCTTTTGTCTTTTTTCCCAGATGGTTTCAGCGTAACAAAGATTAATATTAAATATGGAAATCAAAGTAATTATACATAACGCCTGTATTTTTATTCTCATACGATTTCCTTTCCCAATTAATAAATAGATTTATAAACTATTAATAGTATACCTTTTTGAGCTAGCTTTGTCAAATGTTCTTTTGCTTTTTTTATATCCAAAGTTGGTGAAATTGAACCGCGCAACTTGCTATTTAATCAATAATTATATCACATCTTGGCATAGAATTCAAGAATGCCTTGCCATAGAATTTATTTATTATGCGGCTATCTAGAACGGCTATTATGCCTGTATCTTTTTTGCTGCGGATCAGCCTTCCGAACCCTTGCTTGAATTTAAGAACAGCCTCGGGTAAGCTGTACTCCATAAAAGCGTCTCCGCCCCGGCTTTTTATATCCTCCATTCTCGCTTCAATAACAGGGTGATCAGGTACGCTGAAGGGCAATTTTGTTATGATGATATTCGAAAGAGTCTTGCCCTGGACGTCTATGCCCTGCCAAAAGGTATCTACTCCGAAAAGTACGGACCCTGTTTCTTTTTTAAAGCTGGCGAGCATTTTATTCCTGCTTAAGCCGCTGCCCTGCCTTAAGACATTGTAATCTTTTTGGCCGAAATATTCTTCAAGCTCTTCATAAACAATATTCATTAAAGAATAGCTTGTAAAAAGCACAAACGCGCTTCCTCTGGTCATATCCAGGTATCTTTTTATCCTGTCTGCTGCCTTGATCGCGTAATTCGTCACATTGTCGGGATTAGGCATGTTTTTCGCTATATACACCCTGACTTGATTTTTATAGTCGAATGGCGAGCCTAGTTTCAGCTCTATGGCTCTTTTGGCGCCAAGCCTATCTTTAAAATACTTGAACGAATTATTATCCACGGAAAGGGTCGCGCTTGTCAGGATGATCGGCCTTTCCTCGTTAAAAAGCTCTTCTTTCAATATCTCCCCTATATTTACCGGGGCCATATTTATGGAAAGCTTGTTTATCTTTTTATTCCTGGAACATTCTATCCAATATACACGATTGCCGGAAGACTGGTTAACGATAAGCTCCACGGAATCTTTCAATGAATTTATCTTTCTGATAAAACTTATTATCTCCGCTTCGTCTTCTTTTCCCTTTACTCTCTTTTTTGCGGCCAAAAGCGATTCTGCCAGGTCATGCAAAGGCAATGACAGGTTATTTTCTACAAAATTTTTCTGCCTGACTCTTAACGTGTCGGAATCTTCCTTGCTTACATTGGCGTCGAAATATTCCTTTACGCTTTTAAAAAATACGTCCAGCCGCTTCCTTGCCTGTTCCGCGCATTCCATGCTATCCTGGTCGCCTATAGTCAATAAAAATCCTTTCTGCTTCTTCAGGTTGAACAAAAGGTCTAGTATGTATTTGGCGCCCGTATTTGTTATGCTTGCGCCAAGATGTTCCGTAGCCACACTTTCGATACTGTGAGCCTCATCGAACACCAAAGCGTCCCATTCTGGAAATATACATTTCTCTTCTTTCAACAACGCCAGATTTGAGAAGAACAGGTGGTGGTTCACTACCAATATTCTCGCCCCGTTTATTTTTTCTCTGGCTTTCTGAAGAAAACACCTTTTATAATACTGGCAATTCTTGCCGAGGCATGTTTCCGGATCAGCTGACACGATATTCCAGACTTTTGGATCAGGCTCCTCTTCCAAATCGGAAAGCGTGCCATCGTGCGTTTTAAACGACCAGGCGAAAATCTTTGTAAATTCCGTCAATTCATACTGGTCGGAAAAAAGGTCTTTCTGCAGGAACTCCGACCTATGGAGCCTCCTGAGGCAGAGATAATTATTCCTGCCTTTCACAAGCACTGCTTTAAAATCTTTATCCAGGGCTTTTTCCAGAAAAGGTATGTCTTTATGTATGATTTGTTCCTGAAGGCTGATGGTATTCGTGGAGATTATTCCGAGGGCTTCATTACTAAGCGCGTATTCCGCAAGCGGCACCAGGTACGCGAAACTTTTACCTATGCCCGTCCCGGCCTCGACAATCAACTGCTCCGAGTGGCTAAAAGCGCTTTTAACAGCCTCCGCCATCTCTATCTGCTCATGCCTCTCTTCGTACCCGGGCATGGCTTTGGCTATCAAGCCGTATTTATCGAAAATTTTTTTCATTATTTTTTCTTGAAGAACGAGATTCTTTTTTCTTCGCCCCTGGCAAGGCGCCTGATATTCGGCTTGTGCTTATAAATTATAATCAAACATAAAAGGCATGTAAATATGACTATCTCCGCCGGCTCTCCGAATGCAAGCGTAAAGACAGGGACAGAGACAACCGCTATAATGGACGACAAAGACACTAATCCTGTTACAAAAAACGTGATCAGCCAGACCAGAAACCCCAGCCAGAATATTTTCGGAATAAGCCCTATCACAACCCCTGCGCTCGTGGCAACGCCTTTTCCGCCTTTAAATTTAAGGAATATCGTCCAATTGTGCCCCGCGATCGCAGAAAGGCCCACCAGTATCCTGTAAAGCTCCGGCCTTGTAACAGGGGCCAGATACAGAAAGCCTGAGGCAAGATATGTCGCCGCGACATAGCCTTTAATGATATCTATAATAAGGACTATCGCGCCCGGTATTTTACCCATGATTCTGAAAACATTCGTAGCACCTACGTTCCCGCTTCCGTATTCGCGAATATCTATACCTTTAATAACCTTGCCGAATATATACGCCGTAGGAATAGCACCGACCATATAAGCCGCTACAAAACCCAGGAATAATATAAAGTACCCCATTTGCAATCCTCCTTATCTCATAATCTTTACATTCTTACAATGTCACTTTGTCAAGTTTTTACGGTTTAAATTCTTTTTTTCTAAGTTTCAAGATAACGGGAATGCCTTCCAGCTTTAATCTTTTTCTGAATATATTGATTAAATGGCCCTTATCCGCGGTTTTTACGTTTTCCGGATTCTTCACGATAATCTCAAATTCCGGCGGAGAGTTTTTCATCTGTCTTATGGAATAAAGCCTGGTCGGATCGAAATCTATGGACTTCAGAGTGCTGTTCAAATCGCTTGTTGAGAAGTTCTTTCTGGATTTTTCCGCCAGCTCGTATGACCTCTCAAGCACTTCCATAAGATTTGACTTTTTCAATGCCGACATAAAAACAATCGGCGCATTATACATAAACCTGACGCTCTCTCTGATGATCTTTTCGTACACGCTCTTTTTTATATCCTCTTTTTCCGCAAGATCCCATTTGTTTATAGCCAGGATAAACGGCTTCTGATTCCTCTGCACAAGGTCTATTATCTTATGCTCCTCTTTTGTTATCCCCAGAGGTGCGTCCACCAAGATCACCACCACGTCGCTTCTTTTAATGCTCTCTTCCGTACGCAATATACTGAAATACGTAACAACGTCTTTTATTTTAGCCTTGGAGCGTATGCCTGCCGTATCAATTATAACAAAAGCTTTTCTGTCTTTTTCAAAGTAAGTGTCTATCGAATCCCTTGTAGTGCCTGGGATATCGCTGACCGTGGTCCTTTCTTCTTCTAAAATACCGTTCACAAAAGAAGATTTCCCTACGTTTGGCTTGCCTATAATAGCAAGCTTCACCATATGCCTTTCGACAGGCTCTTTGCTTGCCAGGATATTGCATGTAACTTTATCCAAAAGATCGCCTATTCCAAGACCATGCAAGCAGGATATACTTAACGGCTCCCCGAAACCTAGATTATAAAAATCCGGCCCGTTTTGCATCAGGGTTTCATTATCCGTTTTATTTACAGCCAATATAATATTCTTATCAGTTTTCCTGAGCATCTCGCTTATCTTATAATCCATTTGCAAGATTCCGGAGATAGCGTCGCACACAAAGATAAGCTGGTCCGCCTCTTTTACCGCGAACATTATCTGTTTTTCTATAAGCTTCGAGAGATTTTCTTTTTTTTCAAAATCGAGGCCCGGGGTGTCTATCAGTTCAAACCTTTTGCCGGACCATTCTACAACAGCGCCTATCCTATCACGGGTAGTAGGCCCAAACTCTTCGACTATGGCCTTGCGTTTTTGTATAATCCTGTTAAAAAGCGTGGATTTGCCGACGTTGGGCCTGCCGACGATAGCTACTTTATGCAGGTTAAATTTTGTGGGTTTCATTGAGTTGCTTTGAGCCGCGCCAGATATAATCTATTGCGGAAAGCACTGTAAAAAGAATTGCCGGGTAAAGAAAAAATCTGTGGTATTTAAACGCTGCCAGAAAAACGAGTATCGTCAGCATCTGAAAAAGCGTCGTAGTCTTTCCAAGCCAGCTTGGCTTTATTTTTAGTTCGCCTTTAAGAAAATATATCACTACGGAGCCCAGCACTATCACTATATCCCTGCTTATGACCGTCAAAACAGCCCATGCGGGTATGCGCAGGCTTTCCGGAACAATCTTTATCATAGACAAAGATATAAAAGCGCTTATTATCAAAAGCTTATCTGCCAGGGGGTCTAAAATCATCCCCAATTCTGTCACTTGATGCTTTAATCTCGCTATGCTTCCGTCTACAGCATCGCTAATAGTAGCCAATAAAAATATTCCAAGCGCAAGAAACCTCAGGTATTCCCTGCCTTCGCCGTAATACAGGATGCAGGCAATAAAAAAAGGTATAAGAAGTATACGTAATATAGATATCCTGTTTGCCAGATTCATTATCCCCTTCTTAGCCCTTCCGGCCTCCGTACAGTTACTCCGCCGATAAACTTGACATTGTGACAATGTTAGTTTTGTCAAGTTTATTCATTGTTTGCCCTCGCCCAACCAATAAACTTGACATTGTGACAATGTTAGTTTTGTCAAGTTTATAGAGGAGCGAGTTATTTCCAGATTTCTTTTAAATATTTAGGTATTCCAGAGGCCTCTTTCGGGCCTACCAGTACTTCCCAGCCAGAAGCGTCCTCCAGCTTTCCGCTCAGGACAGCCACATAACCGGGTATTATTATTTTTTTATGGGCAACTACGCTCTCCAAATCTGTTTTTTTCATGGTATCCGCTATTATTTCAGGAGTAAATTTTTCCGCCGCCCAGGCAGTCAGGACACTCATGCCTTCCGAGTCCGTAACCAGCAAATATGCGGAATGACCGCTTGATTCTATTTCCGGAGAAACGGTATAAAACGTCAGGGAAAAATTAGTGGTTACCATAACCGGGGAATTCTTATCGGGAGACCCGAATTTATACAGCTTAGGCTCCACGGTAACCGGCTTTTGCGGATCCGTATAAATATTCTGGCGCATGGTTACGATAGGCAGCAAAACGTCTTCGTCAATAAAATCCAGCACGATTATACCGGCGTATTTAGCGATAAACGTACAGGCACTTATGACCGCCTGATATTTATCGGGATTTTTTATAAACATAATCGAGGGAAAACCGAAAAGCCTGTAATTCCGTTTCAGGCTCAATCGCCTTATCTGTGTCAGGTCATTCAGCGATCCGTGCAATGTTTCAAATCCTGGATCAAGCACGATTTCTTCAATCCCGGCTCCTCCTGCTTCCTTGGAAAGTTTGTCAAGCTCTTCCAGGTTCTTAGCTTTCAGCGCGAGCGGCGTTTTGTAAGCCTTGATAACGGCGCACATATCTTTTAAATTATCGGAATCAGCGGCGTATACGAGAGGCCTTTTGCCGGAACATTTTTTTAACGCGCTCTCTATAGTCTTTGGATCGGAGCTCGCCAGGATGACGGGCTTCTTTGAATTCAGGAGAATCTTATCCAGGGCATTCAGGAATTTCTCGCCGGAAGAGCTTTTGTTTATAAGCGCTATCATATCAACCGCGATATGCTGGCCCACTCTTTCAAAGCTTATCTTCTCTATCTCTTTTATCCTAGCTAAAAGCGCCACGTCACTAAGCGTATCATCCACGCTTATCGCAATAGCAGCCTGGTGATAAAATGTTTTTTCATGCCTGAACAAAACAGTCTCCCCGCCTATCTCTACGACATTATCCCCCGACCCAAGTTTTATCAAAGCAATAGGCGGCCTGGAAGATTCTTCCAGCGCCTTTCTGGCCTCAGGCGTTACATCCGGACATTCATCCAGAGACGCCTTTTTCATGGCAAGCTTCATGGCGAACGCAAGGCATGTAGGAGAACCGCATTTTTTGCAATTAGTCTTGGGCAATAACTTGTATATGTCTAAGCCTGATAACGCCATCTTATATGACTCCTTCCATTGTCAGTGCAGGATGCTTCGCCTTTTCCAAAAATGGCAATAATTCTTCCGTGGTTGTAGCTATTGTTTCATCCGCTATTTTGCCCAGCAAATCAGAGACGCCTATCTCTTCGCCACGCTTTTTCAACTTATCGGCCAGGGCCTCTTTTAATTCTTTCGGCATCCACACAAGCCTTTTAAGCCCGCCTTCGGCTGAAATAAATTTTTTACTCACAAGATACAGCCTCCCGACTCCCATAAAACCCGGGGTCTGCTGGCCTCCGCCTATCGTGCCTGCAAGCGTAGAAAATGTCATACCTACAGGCGTCATGCCCGAATATTCCCTATTTACCACCATAACGCCGTTCATCTCAGGCAACACCGCTATTATACATTCAAAACATCCGCAGCTTGTCTCTGGCGCGTCTATGATAGAATAACCGCAAAACCTTTCCAGCGTGCGGTTGGATTTCTGAAACACAACATCGTTAACGCCCTGCCATTCCCCTTTTACAGGATCCAGGCATTCTCCTTTTTTAATAGGCTGGTTCGGGCCCGAAGGATTTAATTCATAAGACGCTTTCGCGTCCAACCAGTTATAAGCCCCGCATAAACCAAGCCTTTCGGGCTTTATTATACATACATGATTAGGCGCAAAGCTCTGGCAAAGCGTACATGTCCAGAATAAATCCACGCTCTCATCCGTCATCTTTTCAACCCTCGCGTCCCTCTCCTTATAAGAAACCTGCGCCTCTTTCATTAATCTTTCCACGTCTTTTTGTCCGGTATATATTGTAATCTGCGCCTTGCTGAGTATAGCGCTGAAAACGTCATGGAACCTTGCATGTAGTATCACCCCTAGATGTTTTAACTTAAAACCTTTTGCCTGCGCGTCTTTTGAAACCCTCAGCCAGCACATATCCCTCTGGCCCATGTGGAATACGCCCATAGCCTCGTTCAGAAAACTATGTATTTGCCTTTCCAGTATAGGCTCAAAATCCTTTTGCATCTTCCTGCCCGCCACTTCAACAACAATCCCCAAAGGCGCAGAGCCGCCGAGATCTATTTCATCCAGCTCCGACCCGACAACTTCTATCTTGCCGTCTTCTATCTTAGATGCGTCCACTGTTTTAACGTATTCAAAAGCATCTGAATATTTCCCGCCAAACTGCGCATACATCTGCTCTTTCCTGACCCTCTCGCCTTCAAAAGCAGCGCTGTAAGGCACAGGGATATCAATATCGGAAACCTTTATCTTGATGCCCTTGACATCTATGCCCCTTGAGATTATCTTTTCAACGTTCTCTTCCACCACTAGCGCCTCGTACAGCGTAACAGGGATCTTGCCTACTTCAGGCACATTCTTATCATTCGTAATTATAGGTATGCCCAGACTAAGCGCGCCTAACCCTGCGGCGCACGTTATCTCATCTACATAACCCAAAGCGACGCAAAATACAGGAAGGCGCTTCCTGCAATAATCAAGGCACTTTTCCCATTCGTCTTTTTTAATGCCTCCAAAACTAAGCGCCGCTCTTATCGCAAAATTTACCGCAAATATGGCTGAAACAATATCGCCTCCGAGAGGAACTATATACGTCTCGAGGCCCATCTCCACCTTTTCCTGAGCCAGCTGGTCTTTGATATTCTGGCCTTTTGTATTACCTACTAAAAGAGATACGAGATTTCTTTTCTGAGCGTCCCTTACCAACCTGGCTGCTGACTTTGAATCAGGCGCCTGTCCTATAAAAACAACTACGCCTGAAATCCTGCCGTCCACCAGCTGGATACCAAGGGACCTTAATATGCTGTCAGGCACAAAGCCTATATAACCGGCCTCTGGGCTATGCTTGTCCATATACCGTAAAGCCGCTATCGTTTCAGCTGACAAGAGAGTAGATACGCCAAGGTTTAAAAGTCCGCCAAGCTCCGGTATATTGAAAGAACCCGCGGGCTTATTATTATATAGGTCTCTGGCGTCAGCCAGGATGGATTTGGCGTCATTCAATGTCCTGGCTTCTTTTCCCAGCAAAGCAAACGCCGTAGGCAAATAAAAAGCCGTATCCGGAAAACATATTTCTGCTGCTCCGCCCAATTTTGTAATCGCACCTTTTATTGCGTTTTCTGCCAAAGTCAAAACATCCCCTGCGCCCTTTTTCCCAAGCTTAGCTATTAGTTCTGACATTTATTACCCCTTTCTATAATCCGGCCGCGTCCAGAACCAGCGGAACCTTTTTATCCCACCCTATCGGCATCACGTGCACACCCTGGCAGATGAGTTTAAGTTCTTTGATAATCCTCGCCGCTATCTCTATTGATTTTGCGCTCTTATCTTTGGCCTGGTCTATCTCCTGTATCAAATTCTCCGGCACAAAAACTCCCGCTACGTTTTTATTCATAAACCTGGCCATTCCGGCTGATTTAAGAAGCACTATACCTGCAATAATCGTAGTCTTCAAATGAGAAGACGCCTGGAGAAATTTCTTAAAAACACTTATATCATATATTGCCTGTGTCTGAAAAAATAGTGCCCCAGCCTGTATCTTTTTTTCCATCTTCATGATTTCCGGTTCTATGGGGTCCGCGCCAGGATTTACGACAGCTCCCGCGCAGAATTTAGGAGCCCCCTTTAATTCTTTTCCAGCCATATCTTTCCCAAGCTCAAGGCCTCTGATAACCTCCAATAGCTGCATTGAATCCAGATCAAAAACCGGCTTCGCTCCGGGATGATCCCCCAGCATAGGATGGTCCCCTGTCAAAGCCAGAACGTTTTCTATTCCAAAAACAGCGGCTGACAAAAGGTCGGACTGAAGAGCGAGTCTGTTTCTATCCCTGCATGTCATCTGAAGGACTGGCTCCAGGCCTCTCTCCATCAAAAGCTTGCACAGCGCCATGGAACCGGCGCGCATAACGGAACTCTGCAGGTCAGTCACGTTTATTGCGTCCACCCTGCCCTTGACAAGCTCAGCGTCCTTAAGAATCTCTTCGACATCAATGCCCTTTGGCGGAGCTATCTCGGAAGTGACTATAAACTTCCCGGATTTTATCTTTTCGCGTAATGACATAATCTCAAATAAACTTGACATTGTGACAATGTAAGTTTTGTCAAGTTTATCATGTTAGTTTTTGACTATTTGCTGCTTAAATGCTTCTACCGCGTTCCGCATTAAAATCGCCACTGTTAAAGGGCCAACTCCACCCGGAACAGGCGTGATGTACGACGCTTTTTCAGCCGCTTTATCAAATTCCACGTCGCCTACTATCTTGCCTTCAACGCGGTTAATCCCGACATCTATCACAATAGCGCCGGATTTTATCCAGTCGCCTTTTATAAGCCCGGCCTTGCCGACAGCTACTATCAGAATCTCCGCGTTTTTTACAAATTCCGGAAGCGTGCCTCTCTGGCCCGTAGCTATATGGCATACTGTCACGGTCGCAAATTTATTTAATAACAAAAGTGCGAGCGGCTTTCCGACAATCTCGCTATGGCCTACAATAACAGCTCCTTTCCCGTATAACTCAAGGCCTGGCACTGAACTTAAAAGCTCCATACAGGCGGCTGCAGTGCAAGGTAAAATCTTCGCCGTCCCAAAAACAATCTCCCCCATATTTTCGGGATGAACCGCCTCAATATCTTTTAAAGGAGCTATATACCTGGATACAAATTTTGCGTCTATGTGCTGAGGCAGGGGCATCTGGATTATAATCCCGTGGACCGCCTTATCTTTATTCAGAGAATCAATGGCTTTTATAAATTCATCCTGTTTTATATTCGCGTCTAATTTTTTAAGCTCATATTCCAGGCCAAGCTCTTTTGCGTTTTTTTCCTGGGATTTTAAATATACCTCGGATGCCGCGTTTTCTCCTACCTGAACGCTCACAAGCTTCGGACCAAAGCCGTATTTGGCTTTCAAAACTCCTGTTTCCGCTTTTATGTTTTCCTTTATCTTTAAAGCAACGCTCTTGCCTTCCAGTAATTTAGCCGGCATAGTTATTGCATCCTTTCGTTTGTTCTGGAAATTGTTTTTTTGTACAAGTCAGATATCTCTTTCTCAAGGGCGCGCAAAACCAGTTTTTCCGTTTCCGCGAAAGAGGAGTCTTTTATCCCCTTCAGGTTTATTTCCGCATTAAATACGCCCGAATAAAAACCAGCTTTTAAAAGCTCCGAGCCGCACCCCACGTCCGTTATCAGGTTGACATTGGATTTATCAGCCAGTACTAACGAGACCTTCATGCCTGAGGTTGCCAACTCGCATATTTTTAAAGAGATATAATACCCATCTTTCAGCACTTTATCAATGATTTTTTCATCTTTTGTCTTAAACGCGGCGCATATGGACGAATATATTTTCGTGTCTTCGTCTACCAGAATAAGGAATTCCTCTCTTATTTTTTTAATTACTATAAGATGGGCGCTTACGGAGTCTTGTATGTCTTTATATTTTTTATTCCCGATTGTAAAATTGCAGACCATCTCCAGTAGCGCCGCGCCCAGCGCTCCGGCCAGGCCAGCCGCGCTTCCGCCCCCGGGGGTGGGCTTTTTTGCGGCCAGATCATCAATGTATTTTCTTATGCTTTCGTTTATATACATATATCAATAAGAATACCTGTCGCTCAGGTCAAAAGCGTTTTTAATAAGTTTTATATCCGGCCTGTCGGAATCTATACTGCTGATCGCAACCACGTCAAATCTGCAGCTTTTATTTTCCAGCTTGAACTTTTTTATATACGTCAAAGCTGCTTTTGAAATCGACAGTTGCTTCTTCCTTAAAATTGTTTCTTCCGGAAAGCCGAACGCCGTATTATTTTTAGCCCTGACTTCCACGAAACAGATACAGCCTTCACAATCAGCTATTATATCTATTTCCCCGAGCTTTGTCCTGTAATTTCTTTCTATTATTTTGTAGCCGTGCCTGCGCAAGCAAGAGACAGCCTCATCTTCGCCTTTTTTTCCTGACTTAATTCTTGCAAATGTCATTCTTTATAGGCGCGAAACTTTTTCTGTGCGCCGGACAAGGCCCATATCGCTCTATAGCCTGCATATGTAATCTCGTACCGTATCCTTTGTGTTTTGAAAAATTATAAAGAGGGTATTTTTTATCATACCGGACCATAATCGCGTCGCGCGTTACCTTTGCCACTATTGACGCGGCCGCTATAGAAAAGCTTTTGGAATCGCCTTTTATAATCGGGATTGTTTTATAGGGGAGAAATCCGCCGAACACCCCGTCTACGAGAACACAAATATCTTTTCGTATATCTTTTTCTTTTACATCGGCCAGGCGACAAAATTTGGATACCGCCCTTTTAACCGCCTGCTTCATCGCAGCAAGCGTTGCTATGTGTATATTTACCCTATCTATATATCTATTGTCTTTGATGCCCACGCCGAAAACGGCTTTGGCTGATATTTCTTTAAAAGCTCTTTCTCTCTGAGCAGGCTGAAGCTTCTTGGAATCATCTATTATCTCTTTGTATTCAGGAACTCTAAATTTCTTCAGAGGGAAACGCTCCAGAATAACAGCGCCGGCCACAACAGGCCCCGCAAGAGGGCCTCTGCCAGCTTCGTCAAGGCCTATTATCACAGAAGAGCCTTCAAGAAGCGCTCTTCTCTCCCAGACCAGCATCTGTCCCGCTTTTCGCGACTTCTCTCTCTTCTTCGACTGAAGTGTGCTTGCCAATTCTTTTCCTTAGATAATACAACCTTGCTCTTTTAACCTTGCCTTTTTTAACGACTTTTATCGAGTCTATCTGCGGAGAGTGCACCTGAAAAACCCTCTCAACCCCTTCCCCGAAAGATATATGCCTGACCGCGAACGTCTCTTTTATTCCCGAGCCTTTTCTGGCGATAACAATGCCTTCAAAGGCCTGGGCCCTGGTCTTGTCGCCTTCTTTTATCTTGACCGCGACTCTGACAGTATCCCCCACCTTAAAATCAGTAATTCCTTTTTTCATAAAAGATTTTTCCAGCTCTCTGATTATGTCCATTTTTCCTCCTTTAGTAAATCAGGTCTTTTTTTCTTTGTCGCCCTAAACGCTTCTTTCTTCCTCCACTCTTTTATTTTCCCGTGATCCCCCGACAGAAGAACCTCAGGGACTTTCATGCCGTTGTAATCAGCCGGCCTTGTATAATGCGGGTACTCTAAAAGATCCTCCGAGAACGACTCGTCCTTGGAAGAATCCTCGTCTCCAAGAGCGCCCGGCAAAAGCCTTACAACGCTATCCGCAACCACCATGGCCGGCAATTCACCTCCGGTCAGTATAAAATCTCCTATCGATATCTCGTCATCCGCGAGGCATTCCGACACCCTCTCGTCTACGCCTTCGTAATGGCCGCATAATAGCACCATGTGCTCGTATTTCGACAACTTTGCGGCTAATTTCTGATCAAGCTTTTTGCCCTTAGGGCTCAAAAGCACTATCCTTGTCTTAAGCCTGAGATCCTTTGTCTTTTTTCTTATACAGTTTACCGCTTCAAAAAATGGCCCGGCGTTCATTACCATGCCTGGGCCTCCGCCAAAAGGTTTATCGTCTACCTTTTTATGTTTATCTTTTGAGAAAAGCCTCAGGTCTATTATGTTTATTTCAACAACGCCTTTTTCCTGAGCCTTTTTTACAATAGACTCTCCCAAAACAGCGTCAAACATTTTCGGGAATATTGTCAAAATATCTATACGCACAACCACCTCAAGCCCATCCCGATTACAATCGCGGGGCACAGTTTATCCGGTTATATTAAATTACCCCTTGTTTTTTAAAAATGCTCTTTAATATTTCCGTAGGGGTAGCGCCTTTGGACAACCAAAATTTCGCCCTTTCTTTATCTATGCTTATAAAGGTTGGCTTTTTGGATGGGTCATAATAGCCCAGCTCCTCTATCGTCTTCCCGTCTCTTGCGCGCCGTATATCGCACACGACGATCCTGCAATGAGGTTTTTTCTTTGTCCCGAACCTTTTCAATCTAATCCTGACTGCCATGCATCCTCCCGAATTTTGTAAAACCCTTTTGTTAGTCTTCCTTCTCTCTTTTTATCCTCACGCCCAGCTTTTCCAACTTCTCCTCTATGTTATGATACCCTCTGTCAAGGTGATATATCCTGGATATCTCTGTTTTGCCTTTCGCGACAAGCGCCGCCAGAACCAGGCCTGCGCTAGCCCTCAAATCAGAAGCCATTACAGGCGCCGCGCTCAGCTTTGAAACGCCTTTAACTATCGCGCTGGAGCCTTCAAGTATTATATGCGCGCCCATCCTTGCAAGCTCGCTTATATGCATGAATCTTTCCGGGTATATCTTTTCGGTTATAACGCTTATGCCTTTGGTCATGCACATAAGCGCCATCATCTGAGCCTGCATATCTGTAGGAAAACCCGGATAAGGCAAAGTAGTAACGTCAACTGGCTTTATAAAACCTGTTTTTACGACACGAAGTCCGTCTTTTGTATTTGTAATTTTTACGCCTACGTCTTTTAATTTATCTATTACGGCTCCCAGATGTTCTATATTGGCGCCCTTTATAAGAACATCTCCCCCGGTAATTGCGGATGCAACCATAAAAGTGCCGGCTTCTATCCTGTCGTTTATTATCGAATATTCAACTCCATGAAGGGCCTTTACGCCTTCTATCTCCAGTATTGGAGTCCTTTGGCCTTTTATTTTAGCTCCCATTTTAACAAGAAAATCCGCCAAGTCGCAAATCTCCGGCTCACACGCCGCATTTTCAATAACAGTCTTTCCTTTTGCAAGAGTAGCCGCCATCATGACATTGGCCGTCGCAAGGACGCTGGACCCGAATTTGCCTCCCAGATAAACGCGGCCGCCAGTAAGATTCTTTACATTCGCAATTATATATCCATGCTCAACCTTCAGGTCAGCTCCCAGGGCTTTAAGGCCTTTTACATGCAAATCAATCGGCCTGGGCCCTATAACGCATCCTCCGGGCATCGACACTTCCGCGTGCCTCAATTTTGCAAGCAAGGGGCCCAAAACACATACACTCGCCCTCATTGTGCTGACAAGTTTATACGGCGCGACATAATTACTGTATCCGTTTGGATGGATAACGCAAACCCCGTCTTCCATGTCCGCCCTGACACCCATATTCCTGAGTATCCTGAGCATCGTATACACATCCCGTAAAGGCGGGACATTCTTTACAACACTCTTTTCATCCGTCAGAAGAGTAGCTGCCAGTATCGGAAGCGCGGCATTTTTCGCGCCACTTATTTGCACGGAGCCTTTCAGCCTTACGCCGCCTTCTATAATAAATTTATCCACATTGTCCTTTCTATGCCTGCAAAATCTCGGATTACTTTATGTACCTCAAATACATTTCGCGAGAAGAAAATATCTTCTACACTCCGTCGCTGGAGGAGGCCTATCTCTACTAAAATACTGCCGCCTTCTTTTAAATATCTAGGAGATTCTTTTGCTATCTTCCTATAAAAATCCAGCCCGTCTTTGCCGCCGTTCAAAGCCATCTCCGGCTCTTCCCTTACTTCTCTTTGTAAAAAAGGGAATTCTTCCTCTTTTATATAAGGCGGGTTGCAGACTATTATATCAAATTTCGGGCTTTTGACAACACATTCTTGATTTACGCCGAAATTTATATCAAAACAACGGCTGTCTTCCCAAGAATCTCCTCCGGATGCGTCAAACACCAAAGCATTAAAAAGGTTTCCTTTACAAAGCTTTATCCTGTCGCTTACATCATGCCTGATTATATTTTTTTCCGCTATTTTTAAAGCTGCAGCGGAAGCATCCGTTGCGACTATCTCAGCCTGCGGCATTGATTTTGCTAAGCTTACGGCAATATTGCCGCTACCGGTACAAAGATCTAATATTCTAGCCGGTAAATAGCGCATAGAGCACAGAGCCAATACCTCGTTGACCAATATTTCCGTCTCCGGCCTTGGAATCAAAACGTCTTTTGTTACAATAAAATCCAGCCCCATAAATTCTGCGCGGCCCGTAATATATTGTACGGGTTCTCCGCTCATGCAGCGGCTGACCAAGGCGTCATACAGCTCTTCTATCGTCTCATTGACGGAAAAATCTCCGATATATAAGTCCAGCCTTGCGCAATTGAACAGATATTCCAAAAGTATCTCCGTTTCAACCTTGGAGACAAAACCGGCGTATTTATTCATCAGATAGAATATATCTTTTTTGATTTTAACAGTTTTTAACACCATAAAATCATACCTGTTCCATGTCGGAAGTTTTTACCGCACATTGTTTAATTTTAATTTTTTTTCAGCCTGAATCAGCGCCTCTATAATCTTGTCCATATCGCCTTCCATTACATTAGGAAGGTCGTGTATGGTAAATCCTATCCTATGATCGGTAACGCGGCGATCAGGAAAATTGTAGGTCCTGATTTTTTCGCTCCTGTCTCCGGTCCCAACCTGGATACGCCTGTCCTTTGCTACTTTTTCGTCATGCTCTTTTCTAATATGTTCCAGAAGCCTCGCCCTCAGTACTCTCATGGCTTTTTCTTTATTTTTATTCTGAGACCTTTCATCCTGGCATGTGACTACCATGCCTGAAGGGATATGTGTAATTCGCACGGCTGATTCGATCTTATTTACGCCCTGTCCGCCTGCGCCTGAAGCTCTAAAAACATCCAGCCTAATATCCTGAGGGTTGATTTGCACATCCACTTCTTCCGCTTCAGCCAATACGGCAACAGTAACGGCGGATGTATGGATCCTGCCGGAAGCCTCTGTTGCAGGAACCCTCTGAACCCTGTGTACGCCTTTCTCGTATTTAAATTTTTTATAGACGCTATGGCCTTTTACGGCGAATATAACCTCCTTGAACCCCCCTCCTTCGGCAAAATGGGAATCCATGATCTCCACTTTCCAGTTGTTTTTTGCGGCGTATTTGGAATACATCCTGAACAGGTCTCCTGCAAATAACGACGCCTCAGCTCCGCCCGTTCCTGCCCTTATCTCCATAATAATGTCTTTATCCGAATCAGGGTCTTCCTCGAGCATCATCTCTTCCAATTCAAGCCCAAGTTGTTTCTTTTTTCCTTCAAGCTCTTCGGCTTCTTTCTCGGCCATTTCAATAATCTCTTTATTGGATTCTTTCTCCAAAAGATGCTTCGCGTCGCTTATCTCGGAAATAATCTTTTTATACTCGTTATATTTTTTAACAACGCTTTCGAGCGCAGACAACTCTTTGGCAAGCTTCTGATATCTGTCCATATCAGACATAATATCATGATCCGCCATTAATCCATGCAGCTCATCGTAACGCTTCAATAAAGAGTCTAATTTTTCAAACATAACATATCCTGACAACACAACATAAGCACCCCTCAACCGCATAATCTTGACATTGTGACAATGTTAGTTTTGTCAAGTTTATTGGGCGCGTAAGAAAATGCCGAGGTTATTTCTTCTCTTCTTTTTTATACTTCTTTAAAAACTTCTCTACCCTGCCTGCGGAATCTACAAATTTCTGCTTGCCTGTAAAAAACGGATGACATTTAGAACATATTTCCACGCGCAGGTTCTGTTTTGTAGAGCGGGTATGGATAACTTCTCCACATGCACATGTGATAACCGCTTCCTTGTACTCCGGATGAATTTTTTCCTTCATTTTCCCCTCCTAGATTTTGTGAAACGAAATTTAACCTCTATTTATTCATGCTATCCAAAAAATCTTCGTTTGTCTTGGTCTTAGAGATCTTCTCTATCAATAGCTCCATCGCTTCTACGCTGTTTAGTTCATTCAGGACTTTTCTTAAGAGCCATATCCTCTGCAGTTCTTTTGGGTCTACAAGCAACTCTTCTTTTCTGGTATTGGACCTTTTAATATCTATAGCAGGATAGATCCTTCTCTGGAAAAGGGTCCTGTCCATCTGTAATTCCATGTTGCCCGTTCCCTTAAATTCTTCAAAAATAACTTCATCCATCCTTGAGCCCGTATCCACAAGGGCTGTCGCTATGATAGTAAGGCTTCCGCCTTCTTCTATATTTCTTGCCGCGCCGAAAAACCTCTTTGGCTTGTGAAGCGCGTTTGAATCCACGCCGCCTGAAAGTATCTTGCCTGAATGCGGTACTACAGTGTTATACGCCCTGGCCAGCCTTGTTATGCTGTCCAAAAGAACAACTACGTCTTTTTTGTGCTCCACCAATCTCTTCGCTTTTTCAAGCACCATCTCCGCGACCTGAACATGCCTTTCAGCAGGCTCGTCGAAAGTGGAACTTATGACCTCGCCTTTCACAGATCTCTGCATATCAGTGACTTCTTCCGGCCGCTCATCTATCAACAGCACCATAATAATGGCGTCTGGAAAATTAGTCGCGATGCTGTTGGCTATTTTTTGCATTATTATAGTTTTACCGCTATAAGGAGGCGCAACTATCATGCCTCTCTGGCCTTTTCCCACAGGAGTCAACAGGTCTATTATACGCATAGAGGTGTCTATTGTTTTTGTCTCCAGCTTATACCTTACGTTAGGATATATGGGAGTAAGGTTATCAAAAAGCACCTTGTCCTTTGCAGCTTCGGGACTTTCAAAGTTAACAGCTTCGACCTTTAACAGCGCGAAATACCTTTCCCCTTCTTTGGGAGGTCGTATCTGCCCGCTCACCGTATCACCTGTGCGCAGCTCGAATTTCCTGATTTGCGAAGGCGATATGTATATATCGTCAGGGCATGGCAGGTAGTTATAATTCGGCGAGCGGAGAAAGCCAAACCCGTCCGGCAATATCTCCAACACCCCTTCCCCGAATATCAGGCCGTCTTTTTCCGTCTGAGCCTGAAGGACCTTGAATATCAGGTCTTGTTTTTTGAGCCCGCTTACCTCGTTCACGTTCAAATCATGCGCAAGCTTGTTCAGCTCCGATATCTTCATTGATTTCAATTTTTCAATATCCAACTTTTCTTTTACTTCCATATTACGCTCCTTGTTTTTTCCAGATCTCTTTGACCTGGGTTAATGTATCCCGCCTAGAACCGCTATTATCTATAATGAAATCCGCGAATGCCAGTTTTTTCTTAAAAGGCATTTGCATCCTTATTCTCTTCAGGATCTCTTTGGCAGGCAAGCTGGCCGACTCCCTTACCCTTTTAACCTGCTCTTCTTTCTTGTTGGCCACCAATATTATCCTGTCCGCTTCCTTATAAAAACCTGACTCTATCAAAAGCGGAGCGTCAATAACAACGGTTCCGATTTTTTTTGATTTTACAATCTTTTTTATCTCTTTTATGATCTCAGGATGAGTAACGCTGTTCAGAAGCCTGAGCTTTGAGGCATCCTTAAAAACAATCCTGCCAAGCTTTGCCTTGTCTATCCTGCCCTTCTCCGCCAATATATCTTTTCCAAAATGATTTACTATTTTTTTATAACATCCGCCTCTCTGCCTTATCAAAGAATGATAAACCTTATCCGCGTCTATTACATAAGCGCCTAAAGATGCAAACATTTTCGCAACCGTTGTCTTACCGCTTCCAAAACTTCCCGTAATGCCGATAATCATAATCAGAACATTCCCTAATTCATCTTGTTAGGCCTAGCTGGCCTAACAATATTATTATTCCTCCATCTCCATCCAATTCTTGCCGTACTTCACGCTTACTTTTACAGGAACCAGCAGCTTTACCGCGCCTTCCATCTTTTCTTTTACAAGCTCTTTCATTTCCTCCAGCTCGGACTTTGGCACTTCAAAAACAAGTTCATCATGCACCTGCAAGGTCATAAGAGATTTCAGTTTTTTCTCCTTCATGGATCTGTGGATATTAATCATCGCGATTTTTATCAGGTCAGCCGCGGAACCCTGGACAGGCGTATTTATGGCAATCCTCTCCGCCTGCTGCCGCTCTCTCATGCCTCCCGTATTTATCTCCGGTATGTACCTTCTCCTGTTAAAAAGCGTCGTCACATATCCTGTACTTCTCGTTTCTTCTATCTTATCCTCCATATAAACCCTTACAGCCGGATACCTTTCAAAATACGAATCTATAAATTGCTGGGCTACGCCTGGATTTATGCCAAGTCCCTTGCCCAATCCGAAAGCGCTGATGCCATAAATAATCCCGAAATTAACTGTTTTGGCGTTTGCCCTCATCTCAGGCGTCACCTCTTTTTCATCTACCCCGAAAACAAGGGAAGCCGTATGGCTATGCACGTCCCTGTCGTTTTCAAACGCGGCTATGAGCTCAGGGTCTTTCGAAAGATGCGCCAGGATCCTTAGTTCTATCTGGGAATAATCCGCCGACATTATAAGATTGTTTTTTTCTCCTATAAACGCCTTTCTTATCTTCCTGCCCTCCTCCGTCTTTACGGGTATATTCTGAAGATTCGGATTGGAGGACGAAAGCCGCCCGGTAGCGGTGACAGCCTGGTTAAAAGAGGTGTGAAGCCTTTCTGTTTTTTTATTGATAAGCTCCGGCAGTGCGTCCACATAAGTGGATTTCAGCTTGGACAATTCCCTGTATCTCAGAAGCTCTTTCGGCAATGGGTGCAAAGAAGCAAGGCTTTCCAGGACTTCCACGTCCGTAGAGACGCCTGTCTTTGTCTTTTTTACGACAGGCAGCCCCAACTTTTCAAATAAAATCTTGCTGAGCTGTTTCGGGGAGTTGATATTGAATTCCTCGCCCGCTATTTTGTATATCTCCCTGATAAGCGTTGAGAGCTCCTTCTCCATATCGGACGAGGCTTCTTTTAAAAAATCAACATCTATCTTTATGCCATTTTTTTCCATATCGCCCAGAACATCCACAAGCGGCAGTTCTATGTCCCTAAAAAGCGATTCCAGTTCTTTCTTTAAAAGCTCTTTTTCAAATATATTTTTAAGCCTCAACGTAACGTCGCTATCCGCACATGAATACATAGAAACCTTCTCGACGTCTACCGCGTCCATCGTAATCCTCTTCTTGCCCGTACCTAAAAGTTCTTCAATAGGAGTCATCTTATGGTCAAGGAATTCAAACGCAAGGTCGTCCAGGCCATGACTCATCCTGGAAGGGTTCAAAAGATAGGACGCTATCATTGTATCATGGGATATGCCTTTAATTTCCACTCCGTAATTTGACAGCACCAGTTTGTCGTATTTTATATTTTGCCCGATTTTTTTTATTTTTTCGTCTTCCAGCACGCCCTTCAACTCTTTAATGGCTGCCTCTAAATCCATGCCTTTGGCAGAGGG
>Ga0172370_10003463_pt1 | contig 21802 bp, 22 predicted proteins | sample LakKiv5m_FD_114538 | JGI IMG/M metagenome (GOLD analysis project Ga0172370, IMG submission 114538) | Freshwater microbial communities from Kabuno Bay, South-Kivu, Congo - kab_022012_11.5m | ecosystem: Environmental > Aquatic > Freshwater > Lake | place: Democratic Republic of the Congo...
CCACATACCGATATCCATAAATAATTTCGTTGGCATCATCATATAGGAGCCTGCAGCAACCGGAATTTGATGAATTTTATCCAGTTTGCGAAAACCTAAATGATAGCTATTAAAAAACATTGAACCGGGAAAAATTTTGGCAAGCCCTAAGAACTTTGAAACAGACGCCCAAGGTGTTGGATAACCTCTATGGTTATCAAAATCAATTGTGCCATCTTTGAGATATAGTTTTATCGTGATCGCACCAATTTTTGGATGAGTTTTGAGGTATTTTAGTGGTTTTACCAAACTGTAACGTTTTACTACCGTATCCGAGTTTAAAAACAAAACAAAACGAGCATCGGATGCATTAACGCCAACATTGTTGGCTTTTGCAAAACCAAGATTTTCCGAATTTTTTATTGAAATAACACTAGGATATTTTTTGGCAACCATTTCCATTGAGTCATCAATTGATGCGTTGTCAACAACCACCACTTGCATTCCCCCCTTTGGAGAATCGGCTCTAAAAATAGAGGCCAAACAATCATCAAGAAGTTGACAGGTGTTGTAATTGACGATGATTATTGCCAACTCATTTTTATATTTTTTCATTTTTTCCTAATTTTTGATAAATGGAATCAAGGCTAACGGCAATTTTTCTCCAGTCAAAGTTTTCTTCAACATGTCGTCTAGTTGTTGTCGCTAGTTTTTTGGCTAACGTAGGTGTTTTAATTACTTTTATTATTAAATTGGCAATCTCTTCCGGTGAATTACCTATAAGAACATGGACTTTATCTTTTACTTTTAGACCTTCAACACCAACTTTTGTTGACACAATTGGTAATTGGCTTGCCATAGCAGCCAAGTTTTTTAAACGGGTGCCACCCGGTCCTTTAATGGTTGAAGCGAATACCGATGAGTCGTGATATGCTTTTACGAGACTTTCAACATCATCATCGGCTATTTGAGTAACAGTAACGCCCTTTTTTCCAATAGCACTTTCTTTAATATCTTCGGTAATGTGTTGACCTAAAATAAGAAGTTTTGATTTTGGAAGGTCTTTTTGGACTAAAGGAAATACTTTTTTGATTAGCACATGAGCGGCCTCTATATTTTGAAGCCATTTAAAGTTACTAACAAAAAGAATAGTGGGTTCTTTTTTGTTCCAATCCGTCTTTTTTTGAAATAGATCCAGATTTACGCCATTTGGAACAATTTCCACCGAAAGATCCGGTTCCAATTTATTCATTTCTAGTTTGTCTGCAACAGAAACAGCAATCACTTGACTGGCTTGTCGCCAATAATACCTCTCCGAGTGTTTTAATTTTTCTACATCAATTTGAAGAAGAGGCCTGAGAAACCATGGCGCTGTTTCATTAACATAGTGTTGATATACAAGATATTCAATGGTTTGATCAACAAGAATTGTAGGGATATTTGTTTTTGGAAGACTAGGCATAACATAAAAGGTTTCCGCGTGAATTAAATCATAGTTTCCCGACTCCAGTTCTTTTGCTACAGCTCCTTTTACACCTGGAGCCGAGTTTCTCACAATCAAAAAGGGGTCATTTGAAAATCCTGTGCGTAATATGTTTTTTAAAGTCCATGGTGTAGCACTTCTCGGAAAAGTCATGACCTTTTTACAGTATTTTAAAAGATGTTTGATATTTTCATTTTCTTTTTCATTTTTGATAAGAGAAACTAGAGTAATTTCGTTGTTTTTACATAGATATTTCAGAAGATTTAAAGTTCTTATTTGGCCACCCGACGAATCGGGATAAGGCAAATAAGGAGTGAGCATTAATATTTTCATTTATTATTGTTTGGAACTAGTTTGATAATGATATATTTATCGTTTTTTTCAATCAATGTATATTTCTTTTCCAGTTGTCTGGCTTCATCATCATAACTGGTTGATACGTAGTACATTGCTCCTTCGGCAATTTTTATATCTATATCATATTGTGTTGTCCAGCCATGTCGGTTGGTTGCATAGAGAAATGACGGATCTGTTTGATACGGAGCAATCACCTTGGCATCTTTTGGAGTAATCTCGTCAATTCTTTTTCCTGCTTCAAGCATGTTCCAGTCATTTATATTAAAAAATCCCCTAACTTCATACCAACCAAATGCCAAAGAAATTGTAATCAAAATAATTCCAATCCCGGTAAGTATTATTTTTTGAAATATGTTTTTCCCAAGATCAATCATTTCAAAAAAGCCCAAAGATACCAATAGTGATCCTACCGGCATTATTGGTAGCTGATAATAATCGTGGGTTACATTACCGGCCGCAAAAATTGTGAAATACGTCAAAACACTTATGAGCCAAAAAATGATTAACCAACCCTTTTTTGTTCTTATTGAAGGTACCAGACCGAAAAAAAACAACACAAAACCACCTGTAGCAAAAATTAAACGATTCATTCTGTCAAATATTAACCAACGGAAAAAAGCTCCGGTAAATCTAATATCATATTTATTTAATAACCATGAAGAGTAAAAAATGCCTTCCGGATGTAAGGATGCGTGGTGTCTCCAAAGTAATAGAGGTATCACAGAAATGATAGGTGCCAGATAAAACATTGGTTTTTTAAATAGAGAAAAACCGTGATTGACTATTACCCAGTATATAAAGGGGATAAAAAGAAATACTGCATATGGTTTAACCAATAAAGCTGTCGCATATATCAAAGAAAAAAGTACTCCTCTAACAAAGTTTGGTTTATCCACAAAAAGTAGCAGTAAATAAAAAGATACAATAGAAAAACAAATAAATGCCGGATCAGGCATGATGACTCTACCGTAGTAAATATTGTATGGAATAATCGCGTAAAAAAGAGCTGCAAGAGTTGCAACTTTTGTACTGAATAGTTTTTTTCCGACCAAATAAAGAAAGAAAACACCTATGGTGGCAAAAATAATGCTTACCAAACGAGCGTAAATTGTATTTATTCCCTTTAATTGATATATCAAGGCAACAATAGAGTTATATAGCGGAAATTCATTAATAAAATAACGATTGGGATTGGGTATTTGAGTTTCACTCAGCGCGGTAAAACTATCGGATTGGGGAAAAAGGATATTGTATCCGTCTTTGACAAAGTTTCTGGCTACAGCTGCCGTATCGGCTTGTCTATAAGAGTGATGGTCAGCAATCGGATTATCAATTTTATACAGCCTTAAAGTAAAGCAAATAACCATAATGATTACTGCAATAAGGTAGTCTATTTTTCGCATGTTAATTTTTTTTGTTGATACTTAAAGCTAGTCCCATAAATGCCCAGAACAAAATGGCAATTTTACTTGATTCAAAAACATCAAGAAAAACAGCAGTTAAAAGAAACGAAACAAAAATGCCAAGAGCAGAAGTTAGAAGGATTTTATTGAGACCTATTTGATTTTTTAGAGTTGATATCAGTTTCTTGAATAAAGCAATAAGTATGGATAAAAAGGCAAGTAATCCCAAAATTCCTGTTTCACCTAAAGCTCTCAAATAATCATTGTCGGTAGCTAGTCCTAACGTAGAATAACCGGTACCCAGGAAGGGATTTTTATAAAAGGAACGAAGTGACATTGGCCACTCAACATCAAGCCTAATACTCGTTGAAGTATCTTGCTGAAGAGCTCTTTTGGCTTCCGTGGGTACCGCTGCAGGAGTAGCTGTAGGGACAATATCCTCCTGTGCATAAGCGGGTTTGACCTGAGTTAATTGCGAAGTAAATATTTTTATTATTGACTGGAAACGTCCAATGAATTGAGGTGAAGTGATGATGAAGACCGACATAACAATAAACAAAATAATTCCCAGGAGGAAGCGCTTGTGTAAAATACAAATCAAAACAACCGAAAGATACAATCCAAGCAAACCGATTCTGGATCCGGCTTGCATAAATAGCCAAAGAATAGCTGCAAAAAAAATGAGAATCGGAATTCGTTTTAACCATCCATTTATTGAACAAGCAATGGAAGTTAGGAAAGAAAGAATCATAATCAAATAAATGGCCAGATCATAATGACCCGCAAAGGTACTTGATAAAGGAACTCCCGGGCGAAGCGTAAGAGCCATTCCCTTACTGGCTTCTGCGTCCATTGTTGATATTACCGGAGCATTGAAATATATCTGAGCCAGTCCGTATAGAAATACTCCCAGTGCAGAAATAAGGGTAATTTCAAGAAAATAACGTCTGCAAGAAAATTCTTTACACGTCCAATAAATAAGGAAAAAAATGGAAAGATATTCTATACGACGAAATAAGTGAAGAGCACCGATAGTTGGGACAATATTCTTTGTTATGAGTATCGCGGATAGTAGAGAAATTAATCCTATTAGAAAATAAATTCCAACTTGAATGGAAAGAGGTGGTATTTTAATTTTTTTAACAAAAATCGCTCTTACAATAAATATTCCCCAAACTGCCGCAATTAGAAAATCTTCCGCTCTGATTTGAACGTATGAAAATGGCACGGTAAATAAAGGAAACTTCGGATAAAGTGGTATAAAAAGTAATACCGAAGCAAGGGCGTATTTAAGCAATGAGTCCAAGAGCTTGTGTGTATGCACTTCTGGCTTTTTCATCTCCTTTGATTATCCCAAATATTAATAAACGAAGCAATGAACCAATAAAGAATAGAATTTTTATGATCGGAAGCTGCCAATTTGGTTTATGTTTTTTCCAAAAATAAAACATGTTTTTTACTTCACTGGTTAAAGCAAAAACTGAACCTCCCGATGCTCCACCAAGATGAATAATTGCCGGGGAAATCTGATACATTGTTTTATAACCCCTTTTCCTTAGACGAAAGCAAAGTTCCATTTCTTCGGTGTACATAAATATATTTTCATCAAATCCTTCCACTTCCTCAAAGACATTTTTGGGAATAATCATAAAGGCTCCGGTTACCCAATCCATTTGTTTATTGCGATCATACGACACAAGTTGAGGATGAAAAGATGGAATAAATTTTCCGATAATTGGTAAGTCATCTATAAATAATTGCCAAGCAAAAACATTACCTAGATTGGGAAAGTGTCCTCCCGAAGCTTGAATTGTTTTATCTGCGTTTAACAGTTTACACGAATAAACTCCAACCTTATTTTGTTTTTTAAGATTCTCAAGAGATTGTTTTATGGCATTGTCAAATATTACTGTGTCAGAGTTTAGAAAAAGTAAATATTCTCCTTTGGCTTTTTTTGCACCCAAATTATTTGCTTTTCCGAAACCAAGATTTTCTTTGGAAGCAATAAGACTAACTTGAGAATATTTCTTTTGTAAATATTTTATTTGTTCTTGAGATCCGTCTTTTGAGTCGTTATCAACGATAATTATTTCGTATTTGATGTTTTTGGTGAATTTAATCACCGACTCAACACAGTTTGTAAGAATTTCACGAGTGTTAAAAGAAACAATAATAATTGATAAATCAAGACTAGACTTCATGAATAGATTTTTTTATAGAATAATAAACCAGATAAGAAGATGGAAAAATAATTGTCCAGATTAATAACCGCGCCCAAATGGATGAATCAACCGGTTTGAGTGTAACCTTGCTAATATATGGGATTCCTTTAAAAGAAATCATTGGAATTTCTTTAACCGGTTTTCCGGCATAACGCGGAGAGTGAATAGGCTCCCATCCATTTACAAACAATGAGGTTCTAAGTGGATAAACAATTTCTTCAAGATAATAACTAGACATTTGATCACGGACCATCTGGAATGCTTCTTCAGGACGATAATTGAGTCTGTATGAAGGAAGGGTTAACCCCAGAATTTTTACTGAGTATTTTGACTGCATTTCCCCAATAACTTGAGTTCTATTTACGTTGGTATAAAAACCTTTTTGCTCCGGATGTTGCCAAGTATCTCCCGGTTCGTCGGAACGGATAGCATTTGATAAATCCGGTGTTGCCGGTGTTGGCAAAATCAGATAGACAACACCAAGAATATATATAAAACCAATAACCAAGTATTTAATTTTCATTGAAATAATCTGGCTCTACCCAGTTTGTAATTTTGATTCTTTAGAGGCCTTTCACCAATTATTTTTGCCGGTACCCCACCTACAATCGTATTTTCAGGCACATCTTTAGTAACAACCGCTCCACCTGCGACAACAGCTCCTTTGCCAATATTTACTCCCGGCATGATAATAACACGAGGTCCAATAAAGACATAATCACCAATGCTTACCGATTCTTCAATGGCTTTAAAGGCCGAATCGGCCAGATCATGTTCCGAGTTGTAAATCATGACCGAAGACGCGATGTCAACTTGATTGCCAATGGTAATTTTTGCCCGACCGTCTAAAAATGCATGATCTCCAATAATTGTTCCTTCTCCTATTTTGATATTTTTTGGAAGAAAAAATTTGGCTCCCATATGAAAAGTGGCACCCTTACCCATCTTTATACCCGAAAGACGATAAAAGAAATTTCTAAAACTATGACTCGGGAAATAACCTACACAGGTTAGTTTTAGAAGCCAGAGATCAAGAAAAAAACTAGAAAAACGATTAATAATCTTATTTAAAGCTTTATCTGTTGAAAGCTTATTTCCATCTTTATCAACAAATTGAATTCCTTCAGATCCAATGTTTAAATTGTTTATTTTCATACTGTTTTTAAAATATTTAAAATTTTTTGAGCGGAAATATTCCAATCAAAACGTTTGGTATTTTCTTTTCCCTCTTTAATCAGTTTAAGCCTTTCCCCGATAGAAAGTGCAAGTACTCTCTCAAGTGCTTCTTTGATACTGTCCACCGACATAGGATCTTCAATATATATAGCTGATTCCCCTGCAACTTCCGGAAGACTGCTTACCCTGGATACAACTATGGGTGTCCCAACTGCTTGTGCTTCTACGGCCGGCATCCCAAAACCTTCATACAGACTTGGTAACACGAAAGCTCTGCTACCTTTGATTAAAGCGGGTAAGTCATCATTTGGAGCAAATCCAGTAAAAATTACTTTATTTTCAATTCCCAATGACTTTGATTGCTCCAATATTTGATCATATAGCCAACCTTTTTTACCACAAATAACTAATTTTAATTGAGGTTTATTGAGCTTGGCAAACGCATCAATTAATCTTGAAATATTTTTTCTGGGTTGTAATGTTCCCCAGTAAAGGAAATAGCTACCTGTAATGCCGTATTTTTTCTTTACCGATACAATTTTTGTTTTGGGTACTTTTCCGTGATAAATATCTTTATCAAATGCCGGATAAACTACTTCAATCTTTTCCGCAGAAGTATGATAAAGCTTAATTATTTCATTTTTGGAAAATTCAGAAATAGTAAGTACTTTCTTGGCTTTTTTTACCGATAAAGGGGTCCATTTTTTTAATTGATTAATATCATAATCCGTAAAATATTCTGTGCCGAATCGTTCAAAACTCATATCCATGAGATATATTACGGTTTTGGTGGGTGTGACAAGAGGTGTGTAATGACTGGGTGAAAAAAGAACATCAATTTTGGGTTTTCCAAACCAAAGTCTTTGGGTAAGACTTGTCAAAACCCAAGCTCTTTTTGAACCAAAAATTTCGTAAATCAGGTTTTCATTTCCAACCGGCATATCGGGGAGGGGCCTTTCTTTGCCAAGAGCGTAAAGAATATCATCACCGGTTATTTGTTTGGCAAGATGTTGAAATATATTGTAGGCAACCTGATTAACGCCGACTCTTTGAGGAATATTTGCTTCGTTAATATCAAAACCAATGTTCATATTATATTTTTTTTGACAGTACTTCTTGGTAGATTTTGTAGGTTTCAATAGCTGTCTTTTCCCAGGTGAATTTTGAAGCTTGAACGATACTTTTTTCTTTCAAAATTCTCCTGTTTTTGATAGCCTCAATTATACCAGCCGCGATTGATTCCACACTCTCGGGATCAAATAACACCCCAGCTTCACCAACAACCTCAGGTAGGCTACTTGTATTACTGACGGCTACCGACGCTCCGCATGCCATTGCTTGAAGAGGTGATAAACCAAATCCTTCATAGATACTCGGAAGAACAAAGGCAAGACAAGATGAGTAGAGTCCCGGTAGATCGGAATCCGGAATATAACCCGGCATCAAGACTCCTTCAGCCGCTTGAGGTATTTCTCCCCATCCGGTTTTACCGCCAATTATTAGCTGAAGGTTCGGAAATGTTTCTCTTACGATATTAAAAGCTTTAATGAGTTTTGCTTGATTTTTTCTTGGCTCAAGTGTGGAAAGAGTAAAAATAAAGTCTTCGTTGATTTTGTAACGTTTTTTAATAATTTCTTGAATATCAATTGATTGAGGACTGTATCTTTCTTCAACACCTTCGGGGATTACGGTAATTTTTTCTTCGGGGATTTTTAAGATAGAAATTAAATCTTCTTTTGTTGACTGACTTACAGCAATAATTTTTTCCGATTCACGCATCACCCACGCAAGTCTTTTTTTGTGAGTATTTCTTATTGATTCGGTAGTTGTTTGAGGAAATTTAAAGGGAATTAAATCGTGTACTGTAGTAACTTTTGGAAGTTTTGATGGGGGTTCTGTCCAATCGGAAGTGTGAATTATATCCACCTCTCCTATTAGCTTTTCAATCGGAAGAATATGAAGAGAGTTCCAGATAAAATCCATCAAAGTTGGAGGGAAAGGAAAAATTTTTGAAGTACCCTTTATTTTTTTGGCAAGTAACTTTAATTCACCGACTCTTCTTAGTGAACCACCAAAAAGAATATATTCATCATCGGGAAATAATTTAACAAGTGAGGCAGCTAAATTTTTGGTGTAAACAGATACACCGGTGCCATAAATGGCCTGAGAAATATCAATGGCTATTTTCATATCTGAGGAAGAAAAAGTTGATAACGTCCGATCTTTTCAGCCTCTGTATAGTTCATTTTAATATATTCAATTAGTTTACCGCTTTCAACAACAATATTTTTGCCGTCCACTTCAGCTTGAAAGTTTACCAAAACCGGCGATTTGCTGTCTTTTAGAGAGTTGATAATCTTGTTTTGAAAATCTATTTGATAAAGATACCACGGAAGTGATGGAATATAAGTATATTGAGGAGGTATTTTATTTGTAAGTTGATATAGAATATCCGGAACTCCAAGAAAATAGATATATATGCCGGGAATACTTTTTATTTGTTCAGCTTCCGTTTTTATTTCTGGCGTCAAATAATAGTTCCCATAAGGATGACGAATAGAAGAAATCATATTTAGAATAAAGAAAAATACAATCATAATAATGACAACAATTGAAGGTTTTTTACACAGAAGTGCCCAAAAAATTATGGCCAATAAAAATAGTGGTTGGAGATGTTCAAAACCAAAACGAGGATAACCCAAAAATAAAAGAGAGAATATTATTATCAAATATTGATATTTTTTATTTTTTATAACCGAGTATATTACCGGACCGAGCCATAATAATAAAGAAATTGCTTGTCGCTTTGCTGGAAATATTTGTGCTTCTTGAGGATAAACTTGTTGATTAAATAGAATTACTTGACGAAAAAAATCAACGAATATTCCCTGCCATACAATAAATAAAGTTGGTATTGCCAAACCGATTATTCCCCCCAAGACAAGTGAATATGAAAAGGTGGAAAAAGAAAGAATAAGAACCAGTAATGCCGGAGCAATCGTCGGACGAAGTAATAAAATTTGTGATAATAAAAATCCGGATGCAAATTGACGAAGTTTATTTTTTGAAAAGGTAAGAAACATCCATAAAGACAATAAAAGATTTACAAAAGTTTCAAGCCAGAGAATATTTCCGGAAAAATATGTTGCTGAAACTATAAATAAAACCAACCAAACAAATGGGTTATTTACCTTAAACCTGATTAATGTTAAATATAAAAAGATATCCGCAAGACAAAGAACAAACAAAAAACTCCCATTAAAGGCCAAGGGTTTGTTGTCAAAATTGCCGGAAGCGAGAACGGTCCAAAAAGAAGAGTTGGAAAATGTTGATCAATAAGATCCCGGTAGGGTAAAAATCCACGGCTGACAAGATATGGATACAAAGTAAATTCTCCAGACAAAAAATAACCTCTTAAATAGATTAAAGAAATATGAAGCAATAATGCCGAAGGAATTAAAAAATACTTTATTTTTTGAAATATTTTCATTGATGTTTTTTTATAGTAAGGGTCAGGTAATATACCGACTGAAGATAACTTAAAAATAGTCCGTGGTAACCATCAAGATAACCCTGTTTATATATGTAACGTTTAAAAAAGTCTCTCAAAAACCACCATTTTGAAATAAACCGTTTTTGTTTTATTGCCAAATCGGAATATTTATTAATTTTATCAATAAATTCCGAAATATTTTCGTAATTATTGTGGAATAAGTAGTTTTTTATTTTTCCTATTGGTTGGTCTGTAAAATATTCTTCATGAACCAAGCCCTTCCATTGACCGCTTCCTCGTTTATATAGCCAAACATGAGTATCGTCTATGGGTCCCCAGTCGGTATGATAAATTGGTTTACCCCAAATTATATTCAGACGGGAAATATAAAAAGCTGCATATTTGTTTTCTTCAATCTGTTGGCGAATTTCTTTTGCCAACTCTTTTGAAATAATTACATCTGCTTCAATGGAGAGAATCCAATCTCCTTTTGCGTTTTCGTTTCCAAAATTTCTTGTATCGGAAAAGGAAATAAATTTATGAAACAATATTTTGGCTCCGAAATTGTTGGCTATATTGATTGTTTTATCATTTGAGCCGGAATCTATTATTAATATTTCATCTGCAATATTTTTGATAGATTCTAATGTCTTTGGCAAATCATTTTCCTCGTTTAATGTTGGAATGACAACAGTAATTTTCATTTTGTTAGTTTATATAACCGATAGCCCGGAACAGAAAGCGATAAATCAAAAATTTTGTACGGCATAAATGATTGAAGTTCCCAAACTTGGGGAACTTTCATATCATAATTCTCCGGAGTAAAAACATATAACGTTTCAATATTTTTATATTCTTCAACCGGTTGAGGTTTTTTATGATAATAGAAAGAAAGAATATAACGAAGCGGGTTGGCTCTTGTGTCAAAATCCCAAAGAGTAGCAACATTAAATTTTTCCGGAGGATTGTCTTTGTTAATTAAAAAAGCTGCCGATTCAAGGGATTTTAGAGTAATTCCCGAGGCCATCCCTACCGATTTTTGAAGATTAACAAAAGGTGAATTGATATTCACCAAAAGATAGAAAATAAGAGGAAGTAAGACTAACGGTTTATATATTTTATAAATAATTTTGGAAGCAAAAGCATAGATCAAAAATAAATATGGATAAAGAAAAAGAAAATTATAATAAGACGAAGCTCCCGAAGCTGTTCCGACAGCCACTTCATAAAAATATTGAGCAAAAGTGCGAAGATGGTAAAAATCATGCCTTAGATCAAAGATAACCGTCGGTAGGGCACCAAGAATTACACCAAATAAATAGATAGTGGCAGTGAGTAATTTTTTTTTGGAGATTATTATCGTCAACAAAAAGAGGAAAATTGCAAAAAGAATGTAAAAACTTTGCAAACCAAAGCCAAATCCCGACATTGTGCCAATTAACAATACCGGTATCAGGCTATTTCTATTTTTTATTAATTTGTAAACAAACCATAGTGTCAATACTCCCAATAGTGGAGTAGGATTTACCACCCAAGTAAACAATGAATGATGAATCATTACACCACTAAACAAGAAATAAAATAGCGAAAAGACCGCTATTGTTTTTCCAAATATTTTTTGGCTAACCCTAAATAAGGCAAAAGCAGTAACCAGGTTGAGAACCGCAAAAAGAAACGTTATCGGAAGTACTTTGAATTGAAAAATTACCAGAAATGGAAGAAGCAAATAATTATAAAACGCTCCATGAAAAGGGATATGTCCGGCGCTTGTTGCCCTAATTAGATTCGTTTCACCAAGAAGAGAAAATTTTTCTAAATTTGAAGCAGTAACAATAAGTGACATTCCTTGTTCCGGTCCAAATATTAAACGATTTTCAAAATTATATAGTCTTAAAAATATGCCAAAAATAAATAAAGAAATGATTAGCATTGAATAACCATATGTACGGTAAAATTTCCTCACACGATCAATTAACAACATTTTATTAATTATATGCGATTATGGGGATTCGGAGAACCTATGAAAAAAGAATATAAGAAAAAGGGCATAATAAAATATCAATAATAAATATTATTGTCAGAAAAATGAGCAAGATCTTATACGTGTTGTAACATAAGATATGACTAAATATCTTGTTGTTGGTGGTGCCGGTTATATAGGTGGAGTTTGCGTAGAAAAAATGATTGACCGAGGCGATGAGGTAGTAATTTTGGACAATCTCGTTACCGGTCATAAAGAAAATGTTCACCCAAAAGCTTTTTTTTATCTTGGAGATAAAGGAGATGCTACTTTGCTTGATAAAATTTTCTCTGAACACAAAATAGATACGGTCTTGGATTTTGCCGGACTAATTCAAGTTGGTGAATCTGTAAAAGAGCCGGGTAAATATTTTCAAAATAATTTAGGTCAAGGAATTGATTTGCTTGAAGGCATGATACGAAACAATGTTAAAAAATTAGTTTTTTCATCTACAGCTGCGGTTTTCGGAAATCCAAAGATAGTTCCAATAGATGAAAATGCGGAAAAGGAACCAATAAATCCTTACGGGGAGGCTAAGTATTTTTTTGAAAGAGTAATAAAAAGATTCAATGAGTCATATGGCCTAAAATACACAATATTTCGTTACTTTAATGCGTGTGGTGCTACTAAACAAAGTAAAGAACAACACGCTCAAGAATCACATCTTATTCCTTTGATTTTTCAAGCTGTAAAAGGAGAACGCTCAAATATTTCAATATTCGGTACGGATTACGATACCCCAGATGGTACATGTATTCGTGATTATATTCACGTATCGGATCTAATTGATGCACATTTACTAGCCATTAGTAAAATGGAAAGTAGTTTTACCAATGATTATAATCTTGGAAACGGTAATGGATACTCGGTAAAAGAAGTAATTGCCGCTGTAGAAAAGGTTACAGGCAAAACAGTACCCGTTGTGTTGGGAGACCGAAGAGAAGGTGATCCGGCAAGGTTGGTGGCATCTTCGGATAAGGCAAAGGTGGAATTAAACTGGACTCCCAAATATCCGGAAATTGAACAGATTATTTCATCTGCTTGGGAAGCAGAAATTAACCCACCAAAGGTTAAGTAATAATTTATTCTAGATTTATCCTTAATTTACTCCCTATTGCGTCCGCATATTGAACGTATCTGTTCACGCTAACACCGTACTGACCAGATTCTAATCTTGAAATTGAGGTTTGTTTTGTGCCTAATATTTTGGCAACATCAGATTGGGTCATGCCAGCATCAATTCTTTTCTCAATTAATTGACTAATGAGGTCGTATTCGGGTTTGTTTTTTTCGTACTCGGCTTTGACTTTTTTATTTCTGAGAAGCTTGTTTTTAAATTCATTATATGTTTTCATAGTCTTTGGTTGTTCGTAAATATAACATATTTGTTATATTATTTCAAGTTATACAGTCTTTTAAGAGCTGTGTCAATTTCTCTTTTTGAAGTTTTATTACTCTTTTTTACAAATCCGTGGACCAAATATGCTCTTCCTTTGATAATTCCGTAAAGTATGCGTATCTCCAAACCTCCTTTTACCCTAAGTTCAAATAATTCTTTATTAATTTTCTTTGAATGTGGCATTCCTAGGTTTTTACCATGTTTTTCGAGCAAATCAATAGTATTAAGAGTTTTTCCTTTTGCCGTTTCGGAAAGCAATTCAATAAATTCATCAAGTCTATTATCAATAAAAATAACCATATATTAAAATAATAGTATCATACTTTTTCGGGTATAGTTCGGTATACCTTTATTGTTTTTTCGCTACAAGAATTAAGCTTTGGCCAAAAGGGACGGGTAAATATTTTTCTAGATACAAAAAGCGCACAATAACCATATCAAATATTTTTTTTGTAAAACTATCAGTTTTCAACTGATTGGGGAATTTACCTCTAATATACCAAGTAAAATAACCCGGAAAGTTGACATATTTTATGTTAATTATTTTAAAATTGGCCGATTTAGCTTTTTGGGAGAGATCCTTTTTGGTATAGCGACGGAAATGTCCCATGGCTTTATCTAAACTACCATAAATTTCAGGACAGGCAGGAACAAACAATAACAATTTACCATTTTTCTTTAGAAGCTTTGCACAATTAAGAAAGGCCTCCTCATCTCTTTTGATATGTTCAAAAACATTTGAAGAAATTACTGTATCAAAAGAGTTGAGAAAACTGATGGGTGGTTTTTTGGTAATATCAAGAACAATTGTTTGATAATTATATTTGTTCTTTAAGTAATTAAGATAGTCTTGTTGAATATCCGAAAGGGTGATATTTTTTTTCGGAAGAAATTCAGAAAGGCCCCCAATGCCAGAACCAATTTCTAAAATATTTTTTCCAATATATTTTTTGAACAGAGAAACAATAAAGCGATTGTATCTATTGAGACTGGTGGCGTGTTTCAGTATCCGGTGACTATTTTTCGTCCAAGATTTTTTCATATTTTTCCGAGATTAAATCCCAAGAGTATTTTTTGACATGTTTAAGATATTTGTCCGGTGATTTTTGCGCAAGAGCAACTTTTATCCTGTTGGCATACGCTATTGAGTCCTTGGGGTCTTTCACATAAAATCCAACACTTCCAAGTACTTCTCGCCTACTTGAATCATCTGTGGCCACACATGGCAAACCGGAGGCTAATGCTTCAAGATAAGAAATTGCTGAAGCTTCACTACTATCAGAGCAAAGAGTAAAAATGTCAGAAGATCTGTACACACTTGGCATTTCTTTGTGACTAACTTTTAGTCTTTTATAATTGGTACCAAGCAATTTTTTTCCAAGTAAGTCTTCTTGCTCTTCGTTTGGCCCGGTTCCTACAATCAACAACGAAATATTTTTTAGTTGTGCAACCGCTTTTATCGTTTCCGGAATTCTTTTGCTTTTTATGGCGGCACCAACCGCGATTACAGTCGGGTAGGTCAAATCCGTTTTGTATTTTGAACCCTTGACGGTAAATTTATTTGTATCAACACCGTTGGGGATGATTACTATCTTTTGATTTTTCCAAGGAGTGACTTTTTTTGCCCATTCCATTTGAAAATTCGTGAGGGCGACAAAACAATCGGGATGAATATATAAATTCACTCTATCATTCCAGCCCGGGCCGGACTCACCGGCAACTATTATCCGAGAGTTTATTATTGAAGAAAATATTCTTAGTATTACGACCTCCCAACCAGAATTTTGAGGAAAAATAATTTCAGGTTTTAATTTCCATAATTTTGGCAGTACTTTTAAAGTAAAGGATAATTCTTTTAAATGAAAATAATCTAAAAAGAGACGTTTTAATGTGTGAGTAACCGAAAGGTTTTTATGAAAATGATTTGGATTAAAAGAAAGTTTAATTAGTTTGATAACATATTTTTTCCCCATTTCCTTTTTCCCCGCTTGGAAAACATACACTTCATGTTTTTTTGATAATCTTTCCGCCAAAGCATCAACATAAGTTTCTCCTCCCCTATTGGCAAGTCCCGAATAAAAACTTACAAACGCTAATTTCATAAACCTATTGTAAACTAGAGCAAGAATGAAAAGGGTATCAATTATCATGCCTGTATATAATGAAAAAACTTTTGTTAAAAAAGCTATTACTGCTGTTTTGAGGTCAAATATCGGAAAAATTCAAAAAGAATTGATTGTCGTTGATGATGGATCAACGGATGGAACAACTTTAATATTGAAAAAAATTAATAGAAAAAATATAAAAATTTTATTTCAAAAATACAATATGGGAAAAGGCGCGGCAATAAAAAGAGGTTTGAAAGAGATTACCGGGGATGTTGTTGTAATTCAAGATGCCGATTTGGAGTATAACCCTGATGAATATAAATTTTTACTTCAGCCAATTTTGGACAAAAAAGCCGACGTGGTTTTTGGATCCCGTTTTTTGGGAGATAGACCGCATAGGGTATTGAATTATTGGCATATGGTAGGCAATAAATTATTGACATTATTATCAAATATGATGACTAATATAAATCTTACCGATATGGAAACAGGATATAAGATGTTTACAAAAAGTGTGGCAAAACAAATTATTATTAAGGAAAACAGATTTGGTTTTGAACCGGAAATAACGGCAAAAATTGCCAAACTAAATGTAAGAATATATGAAGTCGGTATTAGTTATTCGGGACGAAATTACGATCAGGGTAAAAAAATAAATTGGCGTGATGGTGTGTGGGCTATGATTTGTATTTTAAAATACAATCTATTTAACTAGAACGTTTTTGAGCAACAATCATGATTCCGTTTGCCAGTGTAGGGAAAAATTTATCTCCTATTGTCTGAAAAAATCCGGGTAAGGGAAATTTAAAAACAGTGTTCCAATAATCAAAATTAAAACTTCCAATTCCACGTATTTTGTAAATTATAAATTTATTCCCTAATATTTCTTGGATATCTTTTAAAGAATAAAAACGAATGTGTTCTTTGTTTGATGTGTAATTTATCATTGGGGCATATCCTTTTATGAAAACTGAAAGTCTGGTTTGTAATGAGGGAAAATTTGGAACGGTGATCAACACAATTCCTTTGGGTTTTAGAACCCGATGAATCTCATCAATTACTTTTTCCGGAAAAAACAAGTGTTCAAGGACTTCCGAACAAATGGTCAGATCAACTGTTTTGGCTTTTATGGGTAACTTGCCGGAGTCCAGGTCAACCAGATGGGTTTCATTGAAATTTTTTTTCGCTTTGATTAACTGTTTATTACTAAAATCCAAACCGATTTTGTAATAACTATCAGATACCTCTTTTGGAAGTAGTTTCTCGTAAATACCGTCTCCGCATCCAATATCAAGGAGCGTAGCCTCCCGATTGAATCTTTTTGTAGTCTTTTTAATTTCATTAACAACTGTTGTAAACCGATTTTCAAAAGCAAATAAGGATCTCGGGAATTTGGGTGCCAATATATCTTTTCTGTCGGTTAATCGGTATTGTTCTTTGGAGCTTAGTTGGTCGTATAGTTCGTTTATCTTCATTTTTTCTCTAACACATTTTTTATATTTCTCAGATGTGTTTCTATAAACGATCTTACCTTATTTAATAGATTCATCTTCCTGGTTACATCAGGAACAATTGAGTGTCTATTCTTAAAGAATACCTCCGGTATTGATTCTTCGGGATTTTTATCACCAAGATAGAACTTCAGTTTTCCGGGACGATCAATTACTTGACTGTTTTTTGATGATCTCGGAAGGTGAGTTGCGTGATAATACTCTGTATCAACAAATCTTACTCCTTGTCTATATTGAATGGGTAGATCTTTGACGTCATAGTATCCTTCGCTTCCGTATGGACTCTCAACGTGCAGACCCGGAAGTTTCAGATTTACAAATCTAAGACTGAAGTGTCCTTTTTTATCAAGAAATGTGTAGTTTCCGAATTTTTCCGGGAGACGATGATAAATATCTCCGACCAAGTTAAATGTTCTCGTAACAATTGTTTCAATCTGTGGATGTTTTTTTATAGATTCGATTACCTTTGCAATTGATTTGCTTGACCAAATTTCGTCTCCATCTAAAATAAAAAGCCAATCAAAATCTGCAGATGTTTTATCAAGCATTTTCTGACGAAGATGAGCAATCTCTTCTCTCGTTGTCGCTTTATGTTCCTCAAACTCTATCTTTGGAGAATGAATTGATTTTATGATTTCAATAGTTTTATCTGTTGAATCATTGTCCCAAATCATTATTTTGTCAACGAATGGCAGAACGGAGTTTATGGCATACCAGATGAAATTTTCTTCATTTTTTACTAAACAATGAACGACAATCTTAAACTTTTTCATTTAGCGCAAAAAGTGTACGAAGTTTTATTGTTGATGCAATCAAAATAAATATATTTCCAATGCCTAACGCCACTGCTGGAGCAAAAGCGCCTAGTGTTGGAATGAAAATAATATCTATCACCACCATGACAATAACTTGCGCAGCAGTAAGTTTGGCAATAAACCGAGGTTGATTAAATGAATATGTCAACGCAGGAATGGTAATGAGGGTAAACATGAAAGGGATAATAGCCGCTGTTAGAGCTTGGAATACCGGTATTGCATCCATATATTTGTTTCCAAAAACAAATTCTATTATTGGTTTTGCAAGGAAAGCAGAAAGAACCATTAGAAGTGTTATTGCACCTATCAACACCAATAACTTCTTCATGTATTTTTTGATCTTTATATTTGTATCAAAGCCAGAAAAGCGTGGATTAACGACGGACCCAAGACTTGAGACAAGAAGAGAAAAGAAAAGTGTAATTCTGCTGGCTGCGGCAAATATGCCTGCATGGAAACTACCCGCCATAAGGTTTAGGAGAATAATATCTATCCGAGTAATAAATACAGCAAATAATTTTGAGACAGCCAGCCATTTGGCATAATGGAATACCTTTGAAATAATCGTTTTTTCAAAATGCCATTTAATACGAAATAGTTCTTTCCCAAAAGTGATAAGTAAAGCAATAAGAGATGATATGATGTTTGCCAAAAATGCACTAGATATCGAAAGCCGACTTGAATAAAGAAGCATAAAAACAATCAAGATTTTTATCCCCGCATCAATAATTTGACTAAATGAATATCTAATAAATTTTCTCTCGGCTGTAAAAATACTTTGAGCAAAACTAATTAATAAATAATTAAACGCTATTAGCCCACCAAGTAATACTTGTTCGGAGAGTGATCCGGGAATAACCAAATCATGAAGCCAAGAAAATATGCCAAATAATAAAAGAATAATTATTCCAACAATAAACTCAAACCAAAAACCGGTATTAATTAATATTTGTTTCTTTTCTTTTAGTTTTGGAATAAAGTTTATCAAAGCAGAACTGATTCCAAGATCTCCCAAACTATATATGATCGCGACGAGTGCTGTGATGGTGGAAAATATTCCAAATTTTTCAGGACCAAGTACACGCGCCAAAACAACAGTGTAAATAAATCCGATCACTGCCGTAATTCCCAAACCAATGAAACTAATAAGGGTGTCCTTTACCGTTGATGATAGTAGAATCTTTTTGAGCTTATCCACTTCTATATCTTACCCTTTTTCTCTATACCAGTTTAGAAGATCCAAAAGAGTTTTGTCTAAAGGTATTTCAGGTTTCCATCCGGTAAGTTTGTTGATTTTGCTACTATCTCCAAATTGATCAACGATATCGGATGGTCTTATTTTGTTTTGATCAATTTTGTGAATAATTTTTTCTTTTGAAAATGAAATTAATGTATCAACAACTTTTGATACCGAGATGCTATTCCCTGAAGAAATCAAATATCTATTCCCGGATATACCTTTTTCTATAAGTAATCTATATGCCTTTACCACATCGCGTACATCAAGCATATCCCTCTTGGTTGACAAATCTCCGGTAATAATCACAGGATCTTTTATGTTTTTTTCAACCTCAACAATTTGAGAGGCTATATCGGGAGCTAAAAAACCCGGAAGCTGACCCGGACCGGTGTGGTTGAAGGGTGTGGCATAAATAATATCCATCTTGTAAGAACAAAAATACTGATGATAGACATACCAAGCACTTACTTTACTTACTCCATATGGACTGATTGGGTTCAGCATTGTGTCTTCAGTAATTGGAAGATTATCCAAAGATACGGTTCCGTATTCGGCGGCTGACCCGATACCCAGTACTCTTGGCCGATATCCATCAATCTTTCTTATTGCCTCCAGTAGATTAACAGTACCCAATACGTTTACTTCTATCGTTTTTTGTGGATTGGAAAAAGAAGTTCCGGGATTTGACCAGCCGGCAAGATGCACAATTACTTCTGGCCTTTTTTTTGAAATCAAGGAAGATATTTGCTCTTGATTTTCAATATCACATTCAAATACATTTTTTGGTAAACCATCTTTGGGTGAATGTAATGTTGTTCCGGAAACTTTAAATCCGTTTAACTCAAGTTCTTTCCATAAGTGCTGTCCTACAAATCCTTCACTTCCGGTAATAAGTACTTCTTTCATTTATTTTCTTTTTTTAGAAGTTCAATATCACTGTCGACCATGATTTCCATTAATTCTTTCATAAATGTACGAGGTTCCCAGCCAAGTTCTTTTTTGGCTAGTGAGTAGTCCCCTTTCAAGGCGGTTATTTCTGTTGGACGAAGAAGTTTTGTGTCGGAGATTACATGGTCTTCCCAATTGAGCCCTACATGGTCAAAGGCGGCTTTACAGGCATCTTTTATTGAGAAACTCGTATTTGTTCCGATTACATAGTCCTTTGGTGTTGGCTGTTGAAGCATAAGCCACATAGCTTCTACATACTCTTTAGAGTATCCCCAATCGCGTACTGCAGAAAGGTCACCAAGGTGTAGTTTGCCTTCGGCATCAATAAGTGGTTCACCAATTTCATTAACTGGTGGATGTTTGATTTCTAGCTTGATACAGGCAACTCCCATACTGATTTTTCGGGTAACAAAATGTAATGAGCGTCTGGGTGATTCATGATTAAAAAGAATACCGGCACAAACGAACATGTCGTATGATTTTCTGTACACATCTATCAACATATGGGCATAGGCTTTGGCAATACCATAAGGATTATTTGCCAAAATCGGGGTTTTTTCGTTGGCATGTTCAACGCCTATTACTCCACCAAAAATCTCTCTTGAAGTTGCTTGATATACATGTGCATTGGGACAAAAGCGTCTAACCGATTCAAAAACACGAAGAGGGCCTATTGCCGTGACCTCGGCAGTATAAAATGGATGACTCCAACTGTCGGCCGGAACACTTTGTGAACCCAGATTGTAAACCTCATCAGGCTGGTATTTGATCATGAGATTATCAATTGAAGATTGATCTACAAGATCAGCAGCCTCAAGAATAATTTTTCCCTTTAAATGCTCAATATTTGGCTGATGTGTAGAGGTAGAACGGCGAATTGTGCCAACTACTTGATATCCCTTCTCAAGAAGAAAGTCGGAAAGATACGAACCATCTTGGGAGGTAACACCAATAATAAAGGCAATTTTTGGTTTTGTCATATTAGCTATTCTACTATATACGCTCAATTATTAATTTTATAAATAGAAAATGATGTTGTTTGATCTGGGTATTTGATTGTTTCAATCAATTTCCGTTCTTTTTCTATACTTGGAAAATATTTTTCATATTGAATCGGTATGACTACGAAATTTGGTTTGTATTTATCAATAATCAAGTTTAGATCCTTTTGTGATTTTGGAAGCGAAAAAAGAAGAACGGACGATGGAATATCAACTCTAGTATCGTTGATCAGTTCGCTTGAATTCATTTTATTTTGGTTACAGACATCTCCTGGTTGTTTCTGCCAGAAACAAAAGTACCATACCGGATATTTATCTTCCCAGACGATTAGAAGCTTTCCCGGGTTATTTATCTGAAAATCGGAAATTTCTTTAAACCCAAATTCCCAGCTTGGAGCCGATATGGCAGGGTAAACGTGGAAATACCCAAAGAAAAAATAATAAACTGCGAACAATCCGAGAACCGATATGAGGAAACCATAAATAATTTTTAGATATGTTTTTTTGAAAATGGTGAACGAAGTGACTAGTCCTAAAACACAAAAATATGTTAGAAAAGGCATTAAGGTTATAACCCGTAATAGATAAGTACCTCCATCTTTGGTTATAGCAGCAGGTATTGGAGAAACTAGTATCCAAAGAATAAA
>Ga0172370_10003465_pt1 | contig 21798 bp, 20 predicted proteins | sample LakKiv5m_FD_114538 | JGI IMG/M metagenome (GOLD analysis project Ga0172370, IMG submission 114538) | Freshwater microbial communities from Kabuno Bay, South-Kivu, Congo - kab_022012_11.5m | ecosystem: Environmental > Aquatic > Freshwater > Lake | place: Democratic Republic of the Congo...
AACCTTTTTACAATGAATGCGATTGCCTGCCCCTTATCATTTAAATTATACTTGGCCTTAACCAAATTCAGGATTCTATTCGTCTCGTCGTCTATGTCTACTAATCCCTTTACCATATTAAAACTTAGTCGGACTTAGTTTGACTTATTTATAAACCTTTCGGTTTATTTCTCTTGCTGATGCATATATTTTCTTTCCGCAACCCTTTTTTCTTGGGGTCTTATCTTCCTGTACCCTTGCCCAGGAGTTTCCCCCTGCGGAATGTTCATTCGATTACTATCATCATACTTTCTTTCCAATCTCTGACTTCTCACATCCTCGGCATTATAATCTCTTAATTCCGTCTCCCTATTTAATTCATCTTTTGTCATCTCCCTTTCATACTGCTGTTGCTCCTCTTTCCCAGGCTGTCTAATATAATTTTGTTTCCCTTGTCTATCTCTATTAAACTCTCCGCTATGCAATCTTCCAGTAACTTCAGCGATGTAAGGATCCTTTCTATTGTCCATGAAATTCTCCAAATCAAACGCAAACGCTCTTCCCCTGAAGTTTAATACCCCCTCATCTCTCCCTGTTGCTTTATTATATCTTACTAATACTGTGAAATACTCTTCTTTCTGTATAGGCCCGCCAATTTGCTCTACGCTTGTTATCCCTCTAACTCCAGCAGCATACAGCATTGATAGCACCGCAGGCTCTTGAAGACCCCCATGGCTCCCAATCAAGAAAACTTTGTGATTCCCGGAACGAACATCCATCAACGCATCCTGTAATGCCTGTTTAGTTCTACCATAAACATTTACGAAAGGTTCTATCTTTGCTTCTCCATATTTTTGATGATGATGCTTGTCTAATAAAGGATTTTGAAGCCAATGATTCAAAACTTGATTTGCTCCATCCTTTTCATTTTTAAACAATTCCTCATGTATTGTTACACCACCTTCATTGTACCCTATCCTTGAATCCTCTTCGAATTTAACTCCGCTTCTCTCCGAACCTTGAGTATAATTTTGTTCCCCCCTTCCCTCAATGCCGCTCAATAACCCAGAGGCCATAGCGTGAATAGTCATCCTTGTCCTTTTAATTCCCTTGCTATGCCTTCCCCCTATATCGTTTGCATTTCTTACTACTATCCCCGAATCTTTAATTATTGCTGTTAAATCTTTCTTTCCAACTCTGTATAAATTATTTAAAGATTCTTCCGTAACATTATCTCCTATTGTCACACCATGTTTATTAGACGGAGCTTGACCATGCCTTGCACTAACAACCGCCCCATAAACCTGATAAACATCGTTAGGATTCTCATTTTCTCTAGGGGCTTCCTCTACTGGTTCAGGAACCCTGCCTCTTTGATGAAATCTTTCTTCTTCATTCAGCTCTCGCATGCTCTGTCTTAACCTTTCTTCTTCTCTCTGCAGTCCCCCCCTACGCATTCTCCTCTCATTCGACTGAGAACTAGAATTATTGAAATTAAACACCCTTTCTAACATCAAGAAGCATAGATTATTAGGTATTTAAGTTTTGAGCCTGCATGCTCTTTTTTGCTTTCTTCGCTAGCACAAAAATAATTATATAAATTATTACGAGAAGAGAATAATTCAATACCATAAACCAAGGAGTTGCCCATGAAATCCCATCAAACTTCCAGCTAGACAAAGGCCACAAAAACGGAGTAGGGAAGAATGCATAACTATGCGTTGGAATATCAACAACTATATGGAAAAGCCACCCAAAAAGAGAATACACTGGTCTTTTGAAAATAAAATAAACAATTATGAAAACAAGAATAAATATTAAAATGCTATGACTATAATTATATAACATATAAGAAGTTCCAAACATCGAAGACACCCCATTAACAGGTTCAATCGCATCCGGTCTCGGGAAATCAGATAAAGAAATATGTTTAAAGATTAAATTATAGAAAAGAATAACAAAAGATATAGTAAATGCAAACAAATCTGGAAAAACTCCCCAGAATGCAGCCCATTTAACACTTATCTTTTCTTTTGTGACTTTCTTCAAATTAAATAATTTAGAAATTCCTCCTGCCCAAAGCGCGTGTGCTAAAATATCCATAAAGAGTTATACAAAAATAGGTTTAAGAAGATTACTAACTGAATACGCTTTTCAAATCTGGATAACGCAATCCTGCTAAACTAGATGTGACCATGACACCCAACTTCCTCATGCTGCTCCTTTCTGGTTGAGGAAGAATTGATTCTCTATCTGCAAGAACCACCCAGCCAGGATAAACCATACTTTTCCTTGCACACATAGCAGGGATTCGCCCATCTTCAGTATGAGTAGCGGGGCTATATCCCTTTCCTCTCAAAAAATCTGCAAGTTTTCTAAACCCTATCTCATCTTTTGCCCAAGCAAATGGATCTCCTTTATCATTCCAGACTACTCTGTCCATTATATCTCTATGATTTGTTCTTAATGTTTCAGTTACGAGGGGCGAAAGCGCAGAAGTGAAGAATGCAGCATATTCCCTAGAACCAATAATGCTTTGTATAGATAGAATAGTATCCATATGAACCAAATCACGCACATCTAACAAAGCTCTTTGTCTATATTCTGGCTCTTCTTTAAACCACGTCTCGCCTGCGGTGCTAACAGGAGCAAGAAGTCTTTCTCTTTCCGAAGCAGCAACGCTTGCGTCCGTTGCTTGATGATACTTAGCCTTATTCTCAGCAATAACTACCTCTGGAATGTCCTTCCTCTTTGCAAACCACTCATATCTCAACATCTCCCTTTCAGCCATATCCCTAACAGAAAATAATGTCCCAGGAAGGCCAAAGGTATGTATCCATTTAGTATCCATGAAAAGGGCATAAAAAACAGGTATTTAAAAGTTATTATTTAACGACTCTCACAACACCTTTTTCCAAATCAATTTCAATCTCATCCCCGGATTTTATAGTTCTTGTTGCGTTTCTTGTGCCTATAACGCAAGGCACATTTAATTCTCTTGAAACAATAGCAGCGTGACTGGTAATTCCTCCTTCATCAGTTACAATTGCCAATGCTTTTTTCATCAAAGGCACATACTCTGGACGAGTCATTGAAGCAACTAATATCTCCCCATTTTTGAAATCGTCTTTGCTCGGGTCAAGAACAATCCTTGCCTTCCCTTTTATAGAACCTAAATTACCGCGTGAAGCAACAATCCCCTTTATCTCCTCCGTTTTGTTACATTCATTATATCTTTTCTCTAATGCCTTCCCAATTTCCTTAGCATCCTCACCCGAAAACAAACTTTCCTTATCAGAATCGGTTATTATGAAAGCGATGGCTTTTTTTCTATTATTCAATTCCTGTTTAGAAACACCAATACCATTCCTAATCAGATTAAGAACATCTTCAGGAGTAAAATAATATATATCTTCAACTTTAATCTTCTTTCTCTTAGCAACTTCTTTAACAAATTCATTCAAAACATGATTCCCCCTTAAATTAATCTCCTTTCTATTGTCTAACCATTCCCCTAAAATAGGGGTCATTCTCATCTTTTCCTTTAAATTATTATTTAATTTCAATTTCTTAAGCAATTTCTCTCTATTCTCCTCTATCCAATCAACATCAATAATCTTATCAATCTCTTTTCTTATCTCCCCTTCAGATTTTTTACTCTCTGTTTTTATCTTGTCAAAGAAGTATTTTTTATCAAGAATCTTAACATTCTTGTAATTATTCTCCACCCAAAAGAACGTCTTTTGATGCTCCTGCAATGCTTCTTTAATGTTCTGCCCTTGCTTATATAATAAAACTAAATTAAGAAGAGCAACATGCTCTCTTCCTACAAAAGAAACCTGTGCAGGATGTGAAAGTTGAGCAAAATACTCATGCGCATTATCTTTATCTACACCATTTAATGCACTATTAAACTCATCCAATAATTCAGTTTCAGTATAAGAAGCCATGCCATCAACAGCTAAAGGAGCAGCCCATATCTCATAAAACTCATTCATAAATTCCTCAAATCTTTCAGCCAACTTATTATCCTTAATTTTATCTAAATTATTAAGAATATCATTGCAATATTTGAAAAACTTCTCCTCTTCTTCTCTCCAGCTTTTCATTAACCTCTTAGTCTCGTCAGGTTTTTCATACAATTGCTTGACATTTCGCATGTTCTGCTCTTCATCAAAATATTGCCCGAGTATAACATTATTCAAAGCAACAAACATGTTGTTATAATACTCCTTATAATACTTCTTCATCCTCATAAATCCCCTAAATGGAGAAGTAATCAAAAGAAGATATGCTGGCCCGGACATAAGCCCAATCTTAGTCCCATTTATTCTATTAATTATCTCTTTCTTGTCCATAATCCTATTTAGCTTACATAATTATAAACCTTCTCATCTAAAAATTTAAAAGCTCCTCTATCCATTTCTTTTAATGAAAAAGAGAGTTATAATTGCGATTCTAATCCTCTCAAGTCTATTCGCCTTTATTCAATTCTCAAACGCAATATTCACTCCAACCACCCCTAGCTCTTGCTCTGATTCTGCAATATCATCAACTTGGGACTCAATATTTAGAACAAGCTCTTCAGAAATAACAATAATAAATGGTACGAGCAGTACAAAGTGCGACCAATTCATAGCTTACAAAATCAATGGAAATGTAACAATGATTCTTGCAGGATACGATGCTCCTTCTTATGCAAATAAAACTACATTCTATTCTGCTGTTGAAGGCAATCTAAGCTCAGAATTCCAGAATACCCTCTCTAGCGCATCAGTTAATGATATGTCCTCTCTATTAAACCCATCAGACCTAGCACCATACACCTACATCTCGAGCATAAACTCTATAGCGGAAGCAAATACCTCATTTAACTCAATTTTCAAGGCAGAAAATGCCTCCTGGGATAGCTCAGGGAGCGGACAAAGTTTATATTATGGTTTCTCTACAAGTGAGAGTAATTCCAGCTCAACCACGACAGTTAATGCTCGTGTTTACAACTATTCTCTAAGTTATTTAACATTCAATAGAACCCTAAACATAACCTCATCATCATGCACCCCAAACTGGACTGCTATAAGCGCAAGCTGCAATAGCAATGAGTATAAAACAATGTGGTACAATGACACAAGCAATTGCAACAGCACATCAGAAAAACCAGATAACGAAACAACCTCATGTGACTTCAATGGAAATGGATTAATAGGAAACTTTAGCTCATTTACAGAAACTAACATAGATTTAGAAATTTATGTAAATGATACATTAGGCAATAATTCTAAGAATTACACTGGAACTCAAAAGATTGATTTTAGAGACAGTGAAGACGTCACTAGATTAACATTCAATTATAGCTTTGACAGCCCATTAGACTTACGAGGAATAGATATTGAAGTCCAAGATTCTGACTCCAATTATGGTTATATAGTCATTCACGGATTAAACTTATCGAAAATAGTCTGGATAAACAAATTAAACAGCAGCAGTAGCAGTGTTTGCGTAAAGAATTATGAGGGAAGTGTAGGTTCGGTAAGCGATTACTGCAATGCAAGCAGAGAGTACCTTGTTAATTGCCCTGGAGAGGAAAATAATATGGAATGCGATATAGATGGCGATTACTTTGTAGTCTCAGGCATAACCCGATCAATTATAAAAGAGTATCTTAATGATATAACTGAGAGAATAACCTGCACAAATAATTGGTCCTGTACAGTTTGGAGTGAATGCTCTAGTGGACAGAGAATCAGAATATGCACTGACAAATCTTACTGTGGCAATAATCTCGGAAAACCAGCAACAACTGAGACTTGTTCAGTTAATGCCTGCAGTGCTAACTGGGATTGCACAGAATGGAAACCAGAGAAATGCCCAAGCAATTCAACTCAAACAAGAACATGCAAAGACTTAAACTCCTGCAACATTACCTCGAGCAAACCGCAAACAGTCCAATCTTGTGAAATCGAAGAGAAGGACTGGAAACCAATAATAATTGTCGCATCAATAGTGGCTGTGATAATTATTCTTATCATAATTGTTATTATTATAATAATGAAACTTAAAAGGAACAAAGGAGACAGTGGATATGTTAATATTCAAGGGATGAACTACCCAAGAAGCCCCCCAGGATTTCCACCTTCGGGCTATACTCCCCTTTCTGCAAGACCAATAGCGAGACCAATGCCTATGCAGCCACAACCGAGACCAATGCCACAACCACAGAGCCCTTCTCCATTACCTGGAGTTCCATTTGGAGCGTAAGTCTATCGCATGTAAACACTTTCCCATCTTCTCATGTAATTCTCAGGAATATGCACTTTTCCTTCTTTAGGTTTTCTTGTCCAATCTCTAAAGAACAAACCAAAAATTAACCCTGCAAATAAACCAGTTAAATGGGCGACATTCGCAACATCACTCGGAACAAATAACCCAATTGCGTCCGCAATCGCCCATAAGATTCCAGCTATGAATATTGGCATCGGCATTCCAAAAGCCCAGACAGTGAGAGTAGGTCTAACAATTATTAAGGCACCTATAACTCCAAATATAGCTCCTGACGCCCCCAAAGAGTTCTGATAAAAATTAACCGCGATTAAATTGGCTATAATTCCTGTAGAAAAAAAGATCAGTAAAAACTTTCTTGTCCCAATTAACTGTTCAAGCATAAATCCAAATAAAGCTAATGCAAAAAGATTTGATATTAAATGAACTAAACTGCCATGGAGAAATATTGAGGTTGCAAATCTCCACACTTCTATAAAAGAAGACTGATTCAAAACAAGAGCGTCTGTGAACCCTGGGAATATAGTTTGGATTGCATAGACTAATGCACAAACTGCACAAAGCCACAAAGAAGAAAACTTATTCATTTTCCCTCCAGATTATCTCCTTAGAAATCATCTCAGCCATCTCTTTAAAATCCTTCGCTATCCACACCCTATTATTTTTCAAAGATAATTCCTTAACTTTATCATAATCCTCATTCAAATTCTCCCCATTAAGAACATAAATTCCAATCCATCCAGCATTCAAGGCAGTCTGAATATCCTTCAATGTGTCTCCAGCGTAAAATCCTTGCTCTGTCGGCCACTCAAATCCTAATTCCTTAGATGCAACCTTAAACATACCTATTCCGGGCTTTCTAAGTTTAACTCTATCATCACTATCATCAAGAACATAAGGATTGCCTTCCTTCAACCCTTTCCTCTCCGCATACTTCTTATCAACAAAAGGACAGCTGAAAAACTTTAATATCGGGTTTTTTCCTATTTTCTGAATTATCAGTTTATTGACCTCATCAATTCTTTTCTCATTAAAGAAACCTCTCGCAACCCCTGCTTGATTTGTCATGACAAAAATCGCCGTTTTAGGAATCTTACTCAATATATCCAAACCTTCACGCACTTTTGGGATAATCTCTACAAGCTCCTTCCAATTCTCTCCTTTCCCAGGATACCCTATGTCCCTAATCAGAAGTCCATCCCTATCAAAACCTATCGGATATTTGACGCTCATAACTATAACCTTTCTTGTGAGTTTATAATTATTACCCTAATAGATAAATTAAAAAAGCGTCTAAAACACATTTTATTATGGCGGTTGTAGTTTAACGGTAGAACGTCAGATTGTGGCTCTGAAAACGTGAGTTCAACTCTCACCTCCCGCTCTCTTTAAACATGGCAAGAAAAAAAGTCCTTGTAAGCGGATGTTTTGATTTAGTCCACTCAGGACACATAAAATTCTTAGAAACGGCAAGTGGATATGGGGATTTATATGTTGCAGTCGGAAGCGATAAAAATGTTAAAATGCTTAAAGGAAATCTCCCCCACTTTAACGAAAAAGAAAGGCTGTACATCATCAAATCTATAAAATTTGTCAAAGAAGCATTTATCCCCTCTGGAGAAGGATACCTAGACTTCCTCCCAGAAATGAAAAAAATCAAACCAAATATATTCATAGTCAATGAAGATGGCGACAGAAAAGAAAAAGAAGAGCTATGCAGAGAACTAGGAGCAGAATATCTGGTATTGAAAAGAATACCATTAGAGGGGCTCCCCAATAGAAGCTCAACTGAAATAAAGAATAATTTATCCTAAGATTACCTTATCATCCCTGCTGCAACAGTCTCATTTGTCTGCTCGTCTATTAAAATTAAACATCCAGTAGACCTATTCTTCTGATAAGAATCGTAACACAAAGGATGATTAGTCCTTATCTTCATCCTTGCAATGTCATTCATCCCGATATCTTTATCTTTAAGGTTCCTATCGAGAGTATTTATATCAACTTTGTAAACAATCTCTTGGATAAAACACTTAGTCAGCTTGGTAGTATGCCTAACCAAATACCTCTTGCCCGTGTCCAGTTTATTTTGACTCAACCAACAAACTATCATATCTATATCCTGGGAGATAATAGGAATATTCGCACTTCTTACAATCATATCGCCCCTACTTACATCTATATCATTTTCTAACTCAATCGCTACAGACTCTTTTGGTCCTGCTTTCTGCAATTTTCCATCAAAAGTAATGATGCTCTTTATTTTAGACTCAAATCCTGAAGGAATAACTCTTACTTTATCGCCGACTTCAAATATTCCACTAGCAACCCTACCGGCATATCCCCTATAATCCCCAATTGCCCCAGAAATTTTATTCTCAGGTATTCTTATTACTCCCTGAACGGGAAATCTGCAATCTCTAAAATCTTCATCACTTTTAGTATAAATATTTTCTAAGAGGTAAAGCAAAGAAGGACCGTCATACCAAGGCATTTTGTCAGACTTTGCTATAACATTATCTCCTTTAAGTGCACTTATCGGGATGAAATGGACATCTTTAACATCCATCCTAAATGAGAAACCTTCAAAATCTTCTTTTATTTTATTAAAAGCCTCTTGCTTATAATCCAATAAATCCATTTTATTCACGCATACTATTAAATGAGGAATTTGTAGCAAGCCAGAGATAAATATATGCCTCTTAGCCTGTTCAGTTATGCCCTCCCTAGCATCAATTATGATAAGCGTAGCATTTGAATTTGAAGCACCAGTAACCATGTTCTTTGTGTACTGAAAATGCCCTGGATTGTCTGCTAATATAAATCTCCGCTTAGGGGTTGAAAAATATTTATGCGCAACATCTATTGTTATTCCCTGCTCTCTTTCTGCCTTCAAACCATCAGCAACAAGGGCAAGATTAAATTCCTCCCCGGACTTCTTAGACAATCTCTCTATTGATTGCATCTGATCTATAAATATCTTCTTTGAATCAAGAAATAACCTTCCTATTAAAGTACTCTTTCCGTGATCCACACTCCCAACTGTAGAAATTCTCAATATTTCCATTAAAAATACCCCTCCCGCTTCCTATCTTCCATTGAACTATCTGAAGTTTTATCATCAGCCCTAGCATTTCTTTCACTTTTCATACTAATTGAAAGCTCGTTTATTATTTCCTGTATATTTTTGGCGGTTGATTCTACTACCCCCGTGCATGTTGCATCCCCCACCGTCCTGCACCTAACATCAATCTCTTTTATGCTTTCATTACCATAAAGATTCACAAAGGGAGTATAAATAAGAATCATCCCATTTCTCTCTATGCATTTCCTCTTTTTAGAGAAGTAAACATCCGGAAGAGGAAGATTTTCACTTTTTATATAATCCCAGACATCCAGTTCTGTCCAATTACTTAAAGGAAAAATCCTGAAATGCTCTTCTTTTCGTTTCCTTCCATTTAGCATATTCCATAACTCTGGGCGTTGATTCTTAGGATTCCAATGGCCAAATTCATCTCTATGCGAAAAAATTCTTTCCTTTGCCCTTGCTTTTTCTTCATCTCTCCTTCCCCCGCCAAGAGCGGCATCAAAGTTAAACTCCTTAATAGCATCTAATAAAGTTATTGTTTGCAAAGCATTTCTTGAAGCATTTATACCCTTTTCTTCTACTACCCTCCCCTTGTCTATAGTCTCTTGGACCTCTTTTACAATCAGATCTATACCTAACTCCTTTGCCAATTTATCTCTAAATTCAATAACCTCTGGAAAATTATGCCCCGTGTCTATATGCATTACTGGAAAAGGAATCTTCCCAGGAAAGAATGCCTTTCTTGTTAAATGCAAAAGAACAAGGGAATCTTTACCCCCAGAAAAGAGCAGAACGGGATTTTCAAACTGCGCAGCAACTTCTCTGATAATATAAATCGCCTCGGATTCAAGTTCTTTTAAATGCTCGTCCATGAGGCGAATAGTTGGGATTAGATTAAAAATATATCTGTACTCAAGATTTTCTCAGAAAAAACAGCATATGAGTTATACCTATAGGAAGATTAAAGTACCCCCCTCCGAGACCTTATCAATTTAATTTCAGAGCAATTTATTCCAACCTTCTTGCATGTTCTAAAAACTGCCTTTCTGGTATTTAGTCTATAATAAGCCCTGAATCTTTCAGTCTCGGGCTTATAAAGAAGTCTGGATAATCTAAAAGGCACTAATTTGTTCAACAAAAACCAAAAGTTTGGCAAGTAAGAAGTAAGAGCTATAAAGTGCCCTCCTTCTTTTAAAACTCGACTAACTTCAAAAATAGCTCGATCCGGGTTCCTTAAATGCTCAATTCCAAACTTGCATATAATGCAATCAAATGAATTATCCTCAAAAGGCAGCGCCTGACTGTCAACATCAACAATAACATCTGCGGGAGGATTCTTATCTATATTAACAAAACCTTGTCTGATATCTTTACCGCAACAAAGATTAATATTTTTATCTCCAACAAAAGATCTAACTCTGTTATCAAAAAGTCTACAGCTATTAACCATCTAGCCAAACCTCCTCCTTACGGTCATAAACATTTTTCTATCTTCTTCGTCAAAGCATTCCAATTTTACCAATAAAAATAAATAAATAGCACTGAATAAAATGAAATACAGAATTACCATTAACAAGGATTGGTTTTTCACCATTAACCTAATTAAAAAAATCGGAGCCAAGCTTAACAGTACGGCTAAAAAGATATTATATGATTTTTTATCAAATAATTTTATCTTAGTGTGCTTATAAGCGTATATAAATGTCAAAATTGAAAGTACGATTATCGAAACGGCAACAGAAATAGCAGCACCATAAATTCCATATTTATAATTAGTCATAGTCAATGGAATAAGGATAAAACACAAAAATATATCCAATATTACAGCACAAAGAGAGATTCCCAAGATTATTTTCGTCTTCTTGAGCATCAAGAGAAGGTTAAAAGCTGGTCTTGACAAGCTAAAGACAAGATAACCTGCACCTAAAATAGAAAGTGAAGTTGCCGCATTTGAATATAATGTACCGAAAAATACTTCCATAATTTTATTGCTAAAAATAATCAACAATCCCGCAGCAGGTAGTGTAGAAATAAGTACCCATTTCATCACAAGATGATAATCCTCATCTATCTTTTTTTCACTAGCAAATTTCTCGGTTATCGTGGGAAGAAAAATGCCTAACAAAGAAGTAGCAAAAATTATAATCATCTGGGATGTAGGAAGTGCCGCAGAATACAAAGCAACTTCTTTTGCATTAACAAAATGCCCAAGAACTATTGTGCTTATTTTACTTATTAAGTCAGAGATTATCAATACAATCAAAAGAGGAACAGAAAAGGATAACACAAAATAATCTATCTTAACAACACGAAAGTTAAAGAACCTTTTACTCAGTTTAAATAGAACTATCACAGAAAGAGAATATGATATTATTAATGCAAAGGCAACCCCACCCAGCCTAAAACCTAACGTCACCATTAATAATGCTATAAAAAACTCCGAGATACTTTGAAGTACATCCCTAGAAAGTGTCAGCCCGAGTATCTCTTTATTTGAAGTAAGAATTGACGAAAAAACTTGAGACAGCGCTAATATAGGTATCAGAATAGAAAGATATCTCAAAGCAACCGAAAGATCATTCACCTTAAAAAATGAGGCAATTAAATTCGAGTTGAAATATAGGAGCGAGAAAACAATAACTGACAAAGGAAGAACAATTATTATTGATGTACTTATTATCTTGTCTATTCCTTTTATGTCCTTTTTTCCCAAGAAATAGCTTATCTCTCTGATTAAAGCGGTGTTTAAACCAAGAACAACAAACGGAATAATAAAAGTGATTATAGCAAATGCCAGGCTGTAAGAACCATATAATGCCTGGTCTGTCCTGGCTATTAGAATCTGAAATGCATACCCAAAAACCTTCGAGATAATTACACCCATTAATAAAAAAAGTGCCGTCTTAAGATACAAAGCGGATACCCTCATGTATGATGCAGAAAAATAAGATATATAAACCTCTCTAAAAACCTAATATAATGAGCTGTAAATTATCAAATAGAATGTTTAATCTCGCTTTCGCCATTCCCTCGATAGTTATCTTGTCCCCTCTCTTCTTGGCCATATCGACCCTTATCAGTATAGGATCTGGGGGAAGCCCTATTTTTAAGCAAAAAAGAATAGGATTTGAACGAAAACTTTTCTTAGTGCATAAATTCAGGACAATGTATGTTGATGCTGAAAAGGAATACGAAACGCTTAAAAAGAAAAGCGTTTCGTCTGGTCCACTGTTTATGCTACCTGGTGATCCAAGAGTACCAAGATTGGAAGATTTCTGAGAAAAGGGTTTGACGAAATGCCACAATTAATTAATGTTATTAAAGGAGATATGGATTTAGTCGGACCAAGACCATTCATCATAAGCGAGTCTAAGAAGATCGATAAGAAATATGAAAAAAGGTTTTCAGTTAACCCCGGGATGACAAGCCCCGCAATTCTTAATGTAGGCAGGCATAAATATTTTGATGAGTGGATGAAATCAGATTTAGAGTACTTAAAAAACAAATCTATTATCTATGACTCATTAGTTTTATTAAAAACTGTTAGATTTATATTAAAAATTTAATTAAATATACCTATACCTTTTAAGTAATAGGTAAGTAAGAGCAGTTACGGTAATCTTCTTGCCCAGAGACATCTTAGTTTTCCATTGTTCATCTTCAACTAAATTTATCTTTCCCTTAGTAAACCTGACTGGATTTCCTGAAATAGTATGAAACCTCTTGAATCTGATTGCTCTATCATCAAGAAAACCTAAATCTCTTCCTCTTATCTCGAACCCAAATCTGTTCATAACTCTCAACACCTCCTTCTTAGGATTAGCTATTAACTCCTCATACTTAAGCAAACAAAAGGCCTTGCATCTTGTTCTAATAATCCCTGCACCAAGTCTACTTTGTAACCATCTCCTTGAAGTCGTAGTAACTCTATGTATGGCCATAAAATCTTCCTTCCAATAGACGTCTGGCTTTGGGGATTTTCTTTGCCAGGAAAATGCTACCGCTCGGCTGTCCCTAAGAAGGTCTATAACATAAAGCTCTATCTCCGGCATCTGGGCAAGAATCAAACAATGCACGGGATCTTTAGAAGAGTCAACTATCACACTATTCCCTATTGCGCTAGACATCGCCCCATAAAGCTCGAGAAGAATTTTTTTATATCTCACTAAGTTCCGATTATATTTCTCGGTTGCAAGTGAGGGCATGATCAAGAACGGAGCATAATACACCTTTTGAATCAGCCTTCTTAATCTTTCAACTTTCCTAGGATTAAATCCCGAAATTTTCTTAATCATATCCTTATTTATCTCTTTCCAGAACTTACAGGAATTAAAGGGTACTCCACAACTACAAAGTGTATTCCGGATAAGACCCTCTCGCCACATATTTGGTACCTCCCCTATAGGAAAAAAACTCGGAATAGTTCCGATAATTCTCTCAAGCAGAGTACTCCCATTCTTCCCAGGGCCAAGAATGTAAATTACCTTTATTTTCCCCATAAATCAATCTCAAAATTGAACATTATAAACATTTGTATAAATTTTACACCAAGGGAAAGGAATTTAATATCACATAACTTCCTGCTTGCTGTCATGAAAACAAGAAAAAAAATATTAATTCACAACTATGCTGGATTTGAGTTCCCATTTCAGCTTGCAAAAAAGCTCTCAAAATCAGGAGAGGACATATACTACTTATACTCAAAGGTGATGGATAAATCGAAGAATTCAGTAAAAATAGATAATGAAAAGATGAAGATAATTAGCATTGGCTCGGAAAAATCAAGCAAAAATAATTTTGTTGCACGTTACATCCATGAAAGCTTATACGGAAGATTAATTGCAAACAAAATTTTAAAGATTAAACCAAGCGTTGTAATCTCCGCAAATACCCCTTTAGATGCTCAAAAAAAGATCATTAATGCCTGCCATAAAAATAACTCGAAGTTTATATTTTGGCTTCAAGACATTAATAGTCTCGCAGCTATGCTTATCCTGAGAAAGAAAATTCCTTTGATTGGAAGCATTATAGGGAAACATTATATAAGATTAGAAAAAAAGATATGGAAAAGCAGTGATTTTATTATTCCGATAAGCAAAGATTTCATCCCACTTTTAAAAAGTAACGGGATAGAAACTAATAAGATAAAAGTAATAGAAAACTGGGCACAAATTGAAAATATCCCAATCACACCAAGAAAAAATCCGTGGGGAAGAAAACACGGGCTAAATAGTAAATTTGTCTTTCTTCTTATGGGAAACCTCGGATTTAAACACCATCCCGAATTAATTATAAAATTAGCAGAATACTTCAGAATGGAAAACAAAATTAAGATAGTCATAGTTTCTGAGGGATTTGCAGTCGATTGGATAAAGAAAAAAAAGCAAGAATTAAACCTCGGAAATCTTATGATATTACCTTACCAAGAAGAAAAAGATGTTAGACTTATGTTAGCATCGGCAGATGTTCTGTTTGCCACGCTAAATAAAGATGCAGGAACTTACTCCGTCCCGTCAAGAATTCTGACCTATATGTGCGCAAATAAACCTATTATTTTCATAGGGCCAAAAGAGAATATTATGTCAAAAACCTTGATTAAAAACAACTCGGGCATAGTTATCTCTCCAAAAGAAAAGCGCAAAATTCTTAGCGAGGCCGAAAATCTATTTAAAGATAAAAAATTAAGAGAAAAACTCGCCAGAAATGCCAGAAAATATGCGAGCTCTAAGTTCAAAATAAGCAGAATATCTAAAAAATTCATCGAGATAATTAATAAATTATAAGTAGTAAAGTTATTGCCAATCCCAACATTATTTAAAAAGCAAGACTGCCCTTTTAAAAGATGAAAATCCTTATGATTCATGACTACTACATTAATCGTGGTGGCGAAGATGTTTCTTTTGAGTCCGAAGTAAAAATGCTCAGAGATGCAGGGCACGAAGTTATAACCTACACTAAACACAACAAAGAAATCATAAACGCCAAAGGCACTAAAATGATAAAAGTTGCACTAAACACAATCTGGAACTTTAAGGTCTACAAAGAAATTAAAAAAATAATAAAAGAAGCAAAACCAGATATAGTTCATTTTCAGAATACTTTCCCCATTATTTCTCCTTCAGCATACTGGGCATGTAAATCTGAAAATGTCCCCGCAATCCAAGCACTCAGAAATTACAGATTAATTTGCCCCTCAGGCCTATTGTATAATAAAGGAAAAATAACAGAAAAAAGCGTAAAACAATTTTTCCCATATTCCGCATTACTTGGAAGATACTACCGAGACAGTTTTCTCGCAACTCTGCCTATAGCCTTAATGTTATTTATTCATAGGATAATTGGAACATATAAAAACAAGGTCGATGCATATATCGCAGTAAGTGAATTTGTTAAAAGAAAACATGTTGAAGCAGGGTTTGATAAAGATACAATCATGGTAAAAAGAAACGTTGCATCCCCTCAAAAATCAAAAAACCAACTAAGAAAAAGAGTAATCTTTTTCGGGAGACTTACTAAAGAAAAGGGGATACTAACACTAATAAAATCTTGGAAGAGTATAAAAGAATTCGAATTAACAATAATAGGTGAAGGTCCATTATATAATAGTATAAAGAAAATAACTCAATCTGAAAATCTAAAAAATGTAAGTCTGATAGGGTTTAAGAAAAACGAGGAACTTGACTCAGAATTGAATAAATGTTCGTTTGTTATCTGCCCATCAGAATGGTATGAACCCGCAGCTAGAACAATAATTGAGTCCTTCTCGAGGGGCATCCCAGTTATCGCTTCAAACATAGGCGGAAACTCTGAGCTAATTGTTAATAGACATAATGGGTTACTTTTTGAAGCAGGTAATTTTAATAATTTAGCAAAGAAGATACTACTTCTAACTAAAAATGAAAAATTAATAAGAAGGCTTGGCGCTAATGCTAAGATAGATTATCTAAAAACCCATAGCCCGCCAGAAAACTGCAAAGCATTAATGACGATATATGAAAAGGTTATGCAAGAAAAGAAACCTTATGTGCAAAAAACTATAAACCAATAACATCTTTGATTACAATGAGAAACTTTGCCAGAATAAATATTCCCATCCAAATTGTCATATGTATCTCATTACCTATTGTCCTAGCGCTTTTTCTTAAAGAAAGATTCATGACAACACTTGCTATTGAATTGGGCTATATAATTCTAGGGCTTATAAGCCTAAAATTTATCTTTGACATAATTAGTCTTAAACTGGGATTCGGAACATATAGCTTAATCCTTATTTACTTTCCCTTGCTAAGCCTAATTATTTTCGGTCCAATCGGCCAAGTAAGTCCGTCATTAAATTACTCCTCAGGATTAATAGAGGGAAACTTTGTAGAACTCGGTTTTGGAATAGCCTACTTTTACCTTGTATGGTCCCTATTACTTTACTTTTTCAAAAAAGACATCAGATTTGACTTCACATACATAAAAGAAATAGCAAAAAGGGGCAATATCGGCCTAATATCAACAATTATATTCTCTTTTATCGCAATTGCTACTGCATTCCTCTATCTGCCGGGTCAGATTGGAGGGTTATACTACAGTAGAATATACAACTTACTTCCTGGACGAGGATGGAACATCTTATTTCTTATTTCTTATTTTTTTGTGTTCATAGGGAAAAAAGGATGGCTAAGAAACATCGTCCTGGTCGCAACACCTATCTGGTTCATCCTGCACTACAAAAGGGTTGAAATCTTAGGCATTATTTTGTTTTATGCTACTTTTACTTATTACAAGTTTAAGATTAAAAGGATAAGGATAGACAAAAAAATCCTCAAAATCATTTTCATTGTTCTAATTTTACTTTTATTCTCATTTATAGGACTAATTAGGAATCTAAGCGATTCCAATTCTGTTTCATTCAGCCAAACCGCGACTTCACTGATTAACTATCCAACGGTTCAGGATGTTATTTTTTCATCAGCAGCATCAATCGAATACACAAAAGTATTTAGTAAGGTTGATACATTGCTGTATTACCCTACCCAGATTGTCCCGTCGTTCTTCCACGCGCCAGATAAGTATGCTTATGAGATAGTGAGGGATACCATGAACACCAACAGCGGAATGTTTGTGATAGGAGAATTTTATATGAACCTTGGATTCTTTGGGCTATTAGTTGCCCCATTTTTGGCTTACTTTATTCTTTTCTTCCCATTTAGAATTATGAATCTTATTTTTGGGAAGATGGGAAAGACATTAACATACTACGTATTGATAGCTACCCTTCCCAGAATATTCTGGTATGGCTTTATTTTTTACCTTAAATCAGTGTTCTTAATCTCAAGTGCACTGCTCTTACTATACCTCCTGATTAGATATGCAGAAGAGAAATTTAATTTCTCCAATTAGCCTTAATGATAATTACAAGCGACCCTAAAACAATGCCTATCGCAAACCCAACTAGTAAATTAACAGGCAGATTCGGACTTATTGGTTTAACTGGAATCTGTGGTTCACTTATAATAAGATATTGTCTGCTACCTGCCAACTTTCCCTGGATATCAATGAGGTGGTTCTGCTCAGCAAGAAATCTAGACTTATATGAATTGATTATGTCTGATAGTAAAGTCGACTTTGACACTGCCTCGGACGATAATGAGTAACCATTGACTGAATCAATCTGCTTCTGCAAACCTCTAATATCGCCCTCCAATTGATCGAGATTCATCCTAGTTTGTCTATCTTCCTCTTGGAGTATTGCAAGTTTTTTGTTATAAAACGGCGCAACATAAGCAAAAAAGTTTTTCAATATCTCTTCATTTTCTTGCATAGCCTTTAAAGGTTCATCGGCGCGAACCGCTACCCTAAGAAAGTTTATTTGCTTAGTGTCCCTACCTATTGTCTCTGTAAGAATTATCACATCTAACATTTCCTCCCTAAACTCGTACAAACCAATATCTTCTTCTGAAAGATTAGCAATAATTGAACCAAGAATCTGTGAGCTTTGCAGCAAATACTTCGATTCTATACTGGGGAATATCTCGCCATCAACTCTGCCAAGTTGAATGGTAGATACCGATTCGTATGTTTTTGGCCAAGCAAGAGTAACTAGAAACGTTAACACAAAAACAGATATTGTAAAATAAGCCACAAACCTCCAGTTCTTTACCACAGGGTTTATAATATCCTCCAATTCAAGCTCATTGTCCATTCCAATTACAATTCTATCAGGTTTAAATGCTTTTGCATTCGGTGTAAGATATTTAAACTAGTTTTCATAATCGATGATATGAAAAAGAGACATGTTTTGATTCTTGCCCTTACATGCATAGGAATATTCCTTCTCGTCTATTCAATACATTTTAATTATAAATATCCCTTGCACGTTGATGAGTGGCACCATATATCAGAAACATTAAAAATTCGAAATGGGGAATATATCATGGGTGTAAACATGTTCAGAGTAGGATTTGACCTATTCCTTCTCCCTTTTTCTTACCTTTTCGATTTGGTAAAATTATATCAGTTTCTCCCAGCAATCTGGGCAGTACTCTCTGCTCTGACTTTATTCTTTATAGTTAAATACAAAACAAAAAGTTATTGGATTGCGGTGGCTTCTATGATTTTCTTCACCTCTCTAAAATCAAATGTCAACATAGGAGGTTTATGGTTCTTTATTCCCTCTGTCTTCTGCATTCCATTAATCTACCTCTATGTCTTTTTCTTTTCAGAGGGCATTGAAAAACAAAATAAAAGATATATCTTAATAAGTCTAGGGATAATGCTTGCAACCATTTTTGCTCATACTTCATCATTTCTGTTTGCAATTCCCATACTTGCCATTTACTCCTTATTTTATTTTGAATACATAAAAAAAGAATGGCGGTTCTTCTCCACATTCTCAATCATCCCCGTAATAGGTTTACTCTTTTACTCTCTTGTTAAAAAAATAGATATACTGAGCGCTATCAAAGAAATATTTTTTAGACTCCAGTTCAAATATGGATATAGCCCACTAGAATTAAATAATTCCCCACTTGAAATTTACAGTTTAATAGGATACACTCTAGCTATTCTTGGTCTTTACCATATTTTAAAAAACAAAAAAACAAAAAATTACCTAATTTATATTTTATGGCCAGTCCTAACATTAACATCGGTAGTCATATTCAAAATATTTGGAATCTCATTCCTTGCGCCTTATCAAAGAACGTTCTATTATTTTGCACTTTCATTGCCATTTTTATCCGCATTAGGACTATTCTATTTGTTAAAAGCAAAAGATATTTTTGTAAGTAATATAAGAAAGATAAAAGACAAAAAGACATGGAAGAAATATCTAGAAATTATTCTATTCATTATAATAATTATTCTCGCATTCTTCCAATACAATAATATCCCTGGTAATGTCAAAATATACCATTTAATCGATGACAATGATTACAATGCTCTTCTTTTCCTAAAGAACCAGAGTCTAGGAAAAGTAGTTTCATCTCCGTCAATTGGCTCGGCAACATATGCCGTTTCGGGGCAAAAAGCTCTAGGCGCCATTTTCTTCTATGGAAATAAAGTAAAAACTAAAGATTTTATGTCTTCCTCAAACTGCACATTCCAGAACAGTATGATAAAACAACTTAATGTTAGCTATGTCTTATTAGAAAAACCATCAATATGCAATTGGACTTTAATATACAACAATACAGACGTTATATACAACGTTCGTAACATCTCCAATCCACCTCCAAAAATCAAAACAAAGAAATAATCACAATCCTGCTTCACTTCTCAATACTTCAGCTTTGTCAGTCTTTTCCCAAGTGAATTCACTTCCTTCTCTTCCAAAATGCCCATAAGCGGCAGTCTTCTTGTAGATCGGCCTTCTTAATTTCAAATGCTCAATGATATCTCTTGGTTTTATAGGAAAATTCTTCTCAATCAATTGAACAATTTTCTCATCAGATATCTTTCCTGTGTTAAAAGTATCAACAAAAATAGCCATTGGCTTTGCAACCCCTATAGCATATGAAAGCTGCACTTCACATTTATCTGCAATTCCAGAAGCAACAATATTCTTAGCTATGTACCTGCACGCATATGCTGCACTTCTATCAACCTTTGAAGGGTCTTTCCCAGAAAATGCCCCGCCTCCATGTCTTCCCATTCCACCATAAGTATCAACAATTATTTTCCTTCCCGTAACTCCTGTATCTCCTTCGGGTCCACCAATTACAAATCTTCCAGTAGCATTTATATGAATTTTAGTACTATCATCTAAATAAGCAGAACAAACAGGTCTAACAACCTTCTCTAATATCTCTCTTCTAAGTTCATTCTCATCAACAATATCTAAATGCTGTTGCGCGATTACCACTGCTTCAAGTCTTTTTGGTTTCCCATTTTCATATTCAACAGTTACTTGTGACTTCCCATCAGGACCTAATCCCTTGATAACCCCATTCTTTCTAACTTCAGCCAATTTAGCAGTTAACTTATGGGCAAGCATTATAGGCAAAGGCATTAACTCTTTAGTTTCATTGCAGGCAAATCCAATCATCATTCCCTGGTCTCCGGCACCTTGTTCTTTATTTTTATCTTCATTAACTCCCTGTGCAATGTCGGGGCTCTGCGCATGAATAGAAACCCAAATTCCCGCATCCTCACAGTCAATCCCAAATCTTGGATCAGTATAGCCTATATCTCTTAATGTATCCCTAGCAATTTTCTGCACATCAACAAATCCTTTAGTTGTAACCTCTCCCGCTACATGAATGCTTCCAGTAGTGGTTAGACATTCAATAGCAACTCTAGACATAGGGTCCTGTCTAATCAATTCATCTAAGATAGCATCTGATACTTGATCGCATAACTTATCAGGATGCCCTTCTGTTACGCTTTCTGAACTAAAAAAGTAATTCTTCATAAACATAATCAAAAAATAAGCTTTATAATATCTTCTGCATTTAATATTCCAATAGGAATATTTATATACGCCTAGAGATATAAGGAAGAATGAACTTCCCAGAGTTATCATCAATAAAGACAAAAAGACAGCATATAGGGGTTAAACAGAATGAATTAGCATTAAAAGCAGGAGTCTCCCAATCCCTCATCGCAAAAATAGAATCCCTAAAGTTAATCCCTTCATATGACATAGCTAAAAAGATATTTCTCGCTTTAGAAATTCTTGAGCATGGAAAAGAAAAAACATGCAAAGACGTCATGACAAAGCATTTCATTGGAATTCCAAGTACAAAAAAGGCAAAGGAAGCAATAGATTTGATGAAAAAGCATGATATCTCCCAGATTCCTGTCTTCGAAGGGAAAAGACCAGTAGGAAGTATAAGCGAATCCGGGTTATACTCAAGATTAACAGAAGGTTTTTCAAAAGAAAAACTCTTTTCCACGCAGATAAAAGAATTAATAGAGGAACCCTTCCCAATAATAAACGCCGACACACCTTTATCAGTTGCCTC
>Ga0172370_10003466_pt1 | contig 21796 bp, 15 predicted proteins | sample LakKiv5m_FD_114538 | JGI IMG/M metagenome (GOLD analysis project Ga0172370, IMG submission 114538) | Freshwater microbial communities from Kabuno Bay, South-Kivu, Congo - kab_022012_11.5m | ecosystem: Environmental > Aquatic > Freshwater > Lake | place: Democratic Republic of the Congo...
ATATACCTGATATAACTTTTAATATTTTTAATTTCAAAAATTTATAATTTTAATGATTTGATTATAAGAAAATATTGTAAAAAAAACTTGCGAAAAAAAAAAGCGGTTTCCTTACGGAAACCGCTATAATTTTAAATAAAAAATTTACTTTACTAATAATCTTGAGGTTACAACAACGGCATTGCTTGTCAATGACAAAATATAAGTACCTGAATTCAAACCCGATGCATTTATTGGTAAATCATGTGTCCCTGAGGCAATATTTGAATAAAAGTTTTCTGAAACTTTTTTACCTAACATATCAAAAATTGTAATTTGAATATCTGATGTATTATTTAAAGTGAAGTTAACAGCAGATTCGTAGGTAAATGGGTTCGGATAAACACCATTTAATACAATATTAACATTCTTGTTTTCCTCAATTGATGAGCCTGCACCTGTTCCAACCAAATCATTTAAAATATCAGCAACAGGTATTCTGAGATAGAAAATGTAATTGATAGTTGGTTGATCACCATTCTGAACTTCTGTGCCAGGCTCTTCATCCTCCTGATAATAAAAATGAAGATAATTATCGCATTTTTTTGCAACATGACCGAACACATTTTCCATCACGGGGTTATTTGAAATATTCTGTGCAGGACTCCACGTTTTACCTCCATCTTTTGAATAAATCACATAAATATCTCTATAGTTTTCACCATTTATAGGTGAAATAGCTTCCTCAACAGGTGCTGAGTAAACCAGGAATATATTTCCTACATCATCAAATGCTGCCTGAGGCATGGTGACCAATGCTGTACTTCCATACCTGCCTCCCATTGATGCCTGAGGATCCCATGTTGGCTGCTCTATGTCAATCCTGCCATTTTGATTTCGGTCAAGAACCTTTGCAGTAGGAATGATTCCATGATTTGGATAAGTTGTAAAATAGTCATAATGTGAAGTAATTTTATCAACAATTTCAACAATAAATGAATCAAGTGTAATAACTGAGTCTGGTGGAACCAGTGTTGAATCAATTGCAGTTCCTGTTAATGTATCCCATTTTGTAACAAAATAATATGTTGGCCAAACTGTAAGATTTGTTGCTTCGAAAGGTTTATTTTTATTATTATATAACTTCAGCGAAATCGATTTTTTGGGTATTTGCACTAAAGTAGTATCTAATGTGTTTAATTTGTACCAATATGATTGTTTCTTCATATAATGAATTTGCTGGGCAACATTTCCATCAACCCACAAACGATATACAGTAGTGTCTTTATAAAATGTATCATAAACAAGTGAAGAATCAGGTTCTCCAATATCATTGAAATACATCATACCATTTGAAGTCGGATAATATCTGAAAGAACCATCAGTAACTGATGGGTCATAAGTAAAGCCCATTGTGATTCCCTGAAAAACATGGGAAACATTGTTTTTATCAATTACAACATTCACAGAACCATCGCCATACCAGAAATAATTTGTATCGCCAAGAAATTTAGGAACAGGTAATTCAAATTGCTCTACATAAATCATCTTCCATGTGGCACCATAGTCTTCCGACTTCCACATAACTGTCATTCCAAGTCGTTGTGACAAAACAATAGAAACATACTTTCCTTGTGCATCTATAGAATAATTGTCACCATTGCCATAAGCAAACAATTTATCATTATAATTTGGTAAGGTGACCTTATCATCAACCCATGTGTTTGTTTTGAGATTGTATCTGCTGTAAACAAAAGGTCTTTTCACACCATTTTTAATAACGTTAGTATCAGAATAATTACCGATAATATACAGATAATCACCCGATTGTGCAGTACGAGCCCAAATAGGGCCTGTCCCTTTATCTTTTGAAATTTCTGACCATGTTGTTGAGCCAATTCCTCCATTGGTATTAAGAGAATATCCTCCACTACCTCCTGCTGCTTCAGCATAGTGAGATACAATTTGTTCAATAGTGTTGACACCATCATTATAAACAGTAAGATTTGGCCATCCACTTCTAAAGGTTTCTATTCTGTTTTCAATAACACCAAACCAACTTGTTCCATTAAAGTGATTGTAACCTGAACCTCTTGTATTCCAGGGATTAATGTCAGGTGATGTGGTAAAAGTAGTAGATATTTTGCCATCATCATACAAAATAACACGTCTTGCTATTGAAGCATTTGTTTGTAAACCATATTGTGATTTGCCGATGAGAGTTCTGGGATAGCTATTACTGGCAGCTCTGAGTTTCCATTCAGGTGCCTCCAGTGGTTTAAATACAATTGCTTTTGATGGTGTATAATCAAATATATAATTTGTTTTATCGACAACCATTGACTGATCTGTTATTGGTTTTTCGATGTCTTTCCTGAGTTCTTGTGCGTGTGCAACAAAGCCCAGTAATAATAATACAATAAAATACTTTTTCATCTGAATCACTTATTAAATTTTAAATAAAATACATTTCAAATCAAGGTGCGAAATTAGAATATTTTTTATAACATGCAAATTAATAGCTTTCACTAGTATTTATTTATAATGATATAAATTTGCACTAAAATAAACAATGAAAATTCAGGAATTTCTTATTTTCTTTATTGTAATTATTTCTTTCCCAGTGTTTTTAGCATCTGAATGTCAAAGAAACAATGAATACCCTTTAATTCAACTGATTGAACCAAAAACACAAAGCCCTTTATTTTACAATGGTGATACTATGCATATCAGATATAAAGTATCTGATGTTAAAATAGTCTCGTATTCAAGCATTGAAATCAAAAACTCAAAAGATAGTACTATTTACTTAAACTCATTCAATGGGGCAAGCAATGAGATTACTTTTGCCGATACATTTGTTTTTATTGTAAATGATCACTCAAACTTCATCATGACAATAAAGGCTAAGAATATAAAAGGTACCGAGCATAGTCTTCCAGTTTTTATTCATGTTATGCCTTAGCAGGATTTTTATTCTGCTTTTCCAACGAACTGATAGCCTAAACTGGTAATTGTTTTTTCAACTTCATCAAGCTTTATTGAATCTCCACTGATTTTAACCTTGTTGTTAACAAGGTCAGCAGATACATTTTCAATACCTGATATCTTTTTAAGATTGTTTTCAACATTTGCCTTACAGTGGCTACAGGTCATTCCTTTTACTGTAATTTCTATTGAATTCATATTAATTGATTTATTATCAGAATTTGCTCTTTTCATTTTAATAATATTGTATTTCACCAATAATGAATATAAGGTTAATATACTGAAAACCATTGCACAAATAATGCTGAACCAGCTAAAACTATTGTGGAGGTGAAATGTATGAATGTATTTCATGTTGATAGACGATAACAAATAATCACGACTGAAAAAATTATTAATCAGTAATCCTGAAAGGTAAGCCCCAGTTGTAATTGATATTAAATACAAGATAAGTGTTTTGCTTCCCAACTTGTTTCCTAACACAGTGATTGTTGCAGCATTTGTTGCAGGTCCTGCCATCAGGAATATCAATGCTGCTCCTGGTGACATTCCTTTCATTAACAACATAGCAGCAATAGGAATAGACCCTGTTGCACAAATATACAATGGTATCGATACTATCAATATCATCAGCATCTCAAGGTATTGATTGCCAATGTACTTAACAAAGAAATTGTCGGGAATCAATAAGGAAATCAAGGCAGCAACTGCCAGTCCGATAACTAACCACTTAGCAATGTCTTGAATGAAGTCAAAAAAAGCATATTTTAACATCTTCAAAAACGGATTCTCTAAGTTTGATTTTTCTATTTCAATAGGATCTTTATCAAAGTAAACCGAATCTTTGTTATTTACATTATTTTTAAACATATTTACCAGAATTCCACCTGCCAAAGCTGTGAAAAAAGCAACAACTATCCTGATTATAGCAAAAGGCAAACCTATTAATGACCAGGTTGCCATAATAGAATCAACACCAGTCTGAGGTGTGGCAATCAGGAACGAAACTGTTGCACCATCTGAAGCTCCATGTTTTTTTAGTGAAATACCTGTTGGAATAACACCACATGAGCATAATGGAAGTGGGATTCCAAAAATTGCAGCATAAACAACAGACCTAAAATTGTTTTGACCAAAATATTTTATAAATGGTCTTGGTTTAATAAAAACATGCAGAAAACCTGCGAATAAAAAACCTAACATAATGTAAGGCGCCATTTCAATGGTTATACTCGCCAGTTCATTGATGAAAGATTTTAAGTATTGAAGCAATTTTCGGATAATTAATTAATCTTCAAAGTTCATTATTTTTAATAAATCTAAAAATAATTTTATTTTCAAATGTGTTGGTTACTGACTAATCATGGAACTTGAGATTATTATAAACGTAAAAGGGAAGCCATCTGCTCGATAACTTCCCTTTTCATCTGCCAATTACCGTAGTAACTACCAAATGCCAGGCTACGTTCAATTAGTACACCGGTGTTAAAAATTCTTTCGAATCATGCATTCACCATGCCAACAGATACAATGCCTGTTACAACATTGACCAAATCCGGCTCTTTTTCAACAAGCTTTATCAGTTTCTACCATTCGGTAAAAACTAACTGCGGATTACTGTCTGATGACTTGTTACAGCCATTAGTCATTCTCCAAAGCTGCTTTGAAAGTGGCTTTTGCCCATTTTTCAATGGCAACAACCGTTGCTGAACCATACTGAATCTTCTTTCGAATCATCATACAAGGGCTCATCTTTCTTAGCCAGATGAAATTTCTTCCATCCCGGTACATTGCATCATTGCATAAATGCGCTGAGGCTTTGCCCCTGGCTTCAATCGCTGACCTTGATTTCTGCATTGCTGCAGTCACAAGATCCGAACAAATTTCACAAGGTTCTCACCTTTTTACTTTTTGCTCCAGGCTTTAAAAGAACTAATTTATGCTTACCTGATGATACAAAAGTACTATCGATAAAATCAGAATTCCAAAAATTTCAGCTTCATTTTCCAAACAATTTATACACCTCTACATTGTATAAAATGTGGAAATGTGGATAATTCTGAAAGTCCTTGATTAATAAGAAAAGTCAGCCTTGACTTATACACATCAGTGGTTTTACCACGATTAAAACCTCAATTTCAAGCCAAATCTCATACTGAAATTTGAACTAAGGAACTCGTTTCCCGCTACCCAGCAGTTTGTTTTCGCTGAAAGCTCAATAAATGGTGCAAAATGATCGAATACTATTTCTGCACAGCACTCTGCCAAACCTAAAAAATCTGATTTCAGCGTTTTAAATGCTTGATGATATGGTTGAAAACCAAGGATAATGCGAGGTGTGTAAATTAAATGATAGGAACCTATTTTTTTATAAACATCAATCATTTGCATTTCTATTGCCGGAAATGACCTTTCATAATTTTGAAAATGATGATAGCTGAAAATAAACTTATTTTTTATCGTTTTAATAAATACATTGCATGATATATCGTTACCAAATGAGGTAAGATAATGGTGTAATGCAAAGTTGCCATAAAATCCAAAACGTGGAAAAGCAATTTGTCTGAAACCAAATAACATTGGTGACACTATGTTCAACCATTGAAGATTTCCCTGCATCCACAAATAATCAAGTTCTTCAGTGGTAAGGTCGGTTGTTTTTATATAACGGTCAATACCATTTCCCAAAGGATGGATACCTCTATTCTGATATGCTTCATTTGGTCTAAAAAGGTCATATGTATAAGCCAAAAAATCAAAACCTGTAAAGTCACGTTCCTCAACATCCGTTTCTGTCTTATTATAATAATCAGTTTCAGGATCAATAACTTCAGCTTGTGAACATATTCTTACATAAGAAATTGAATTAATAGTTGCCAGTAACGAAATAAATTCATGAGGTAAAAATTGGTCATAAAAAAAATTTTTCTTTTGCAAATCGTCCACTAAAAGATACTCTCCTTCTATACCAGCAACATGCATTCTGACAAAATCTGAAGGACTTTCCTGCTTTAACCTGACCAGGTCTATATCTTTAACATGACTAACACTAACAGCCGATTCAAACAGGGGATATAAATTCATATCGTTAAAACTATTTACCTGAAAACGGGTCATTACAGCCCTGTGATATTCTTCATGCAGCCATCCATCAAATCCTGGTGCACTAAGCAGCAACCAATCAGCACCGATAACAGTAAAGTTGTATAAGAATTTTTTCATAAAACTCATGCTTTTATCCGCATTAAACCTGAAAAGTTTGTTAATACCATAATGTAATCCACTGTAGAGACTTGATGTCAGGCTTAATGATTGATGCATAGATGGATTGGCAAATGCCGCAAAATATCCTCCAAAATATAGTTTACCTTCACACACCGTATTGACTGCATCAGAAAAATAAGGAAAATCAATAATGCATAATTCCACATTCAGTTCAGGCTGTAAAATTATACTATCTGAAGTCTGTGAATTTATTGGACTTTCAAACATTACAATAATCAGCAATATCTGTAAAAACTTTTTTATTACATCTATTGTTAACATGCAGCAAATTTAGTTTTTATTTATTATTCAGTTGTTATTATGATGGGGCTTTATAAAAAGGATAGTCAGTGTATCCTTTATTGTCACCACCATAAAAGGTATTGCTATCATAATCATTTAACGGCAGTTTATTTATCAGACGGTACACCAGATCAGGATTTGATATAAAAAGTCTTCCAAAGGCAATCAGGTCTGCCTGTCTATTGGATAAAATTTTACCTGCTTCATCCGGACTAATATTTCCATTAGCGATTAGAGTACCTTTCCAGAATTTCCTGAAGTAAAGATAAACTTTTTTCTGGTAATTTTTCAAGTTGTCAACTGGCATTAATGGTTCAATCAAATGAAGGTAAGCCAAAGGAAATGAATTTAATAAAGAAATTATTTGAGAAAAGTGTTCAGTAGCGTTGCTGTCAGACATTCCATTTTTAATGCCGGATGGTGAAAGCCGCAGACCTACCCTGTTGTTACCCCAGTCAGCAATGCATTCTTCTAATATTTCCTTTAAAAACCTGAATCTATTAACTAAATCACCACCAAAATCATCTGATCTATGATTTGTACCATCCTGTAAAAACTGATCAATCAGATAGCCATTGGCCCCATGAATTTCTATTCCATCAAATCCTGCAAGTTTTGCATTTTTAGAGGCATTTTTAAAATCCTTCACAGTCTGAATAATATCTCTGATGGTCATTTCACGGGGTAATACAAGCTTTTCATGTCTTTTTCCAGTATTTATCATCGCATCAAAAGCAATTGATGATGCTGACATTGGTCGTTCACCATTCGGTTGCAGTTTTGGATGTGAAAACCTACCGGTATGCCATAATTGTATAAAAATCAGGCCTCCATTATTATGCACAACTTCAGTTAATTTACTCCAGCCGTTAATTTGTCTTTCTGTGAATATACCCGGTGTATCAGGATATCCCTTAGCATAAGGTGAAATATTGGTTGCCTCAGCAATAATAAGCCCTGCTGATGCACGCTGAGCATAGTATTCAATATTCATAGCAGAAGGTACACCATCATCTGGACACCTTCTACGTGTTAGTGGAGCCATCACTACCCTATTGCTTAGCTTTAAATCACCAATTTGTAAGCTGTCTCTAAAATCAACGTTCATAAATTCTATTTAAAATGATTGCTTTTTTCTGCCAAATTTTATGCAATAAATTACTAATCTATTTTCATCCTGATTATTACCATATTGAATACAATAACTTTTCAACATTTCCATAAATTATCAGGGTATCAATGTAATACCTGTCATATCTGCCAGATTGTTTTTTAAAAAGGCAAATGTCAGTTTATCAACTTTACAATTTTCAAACTTGACCCTTTTAAATTTCTTATTGTTTTTAAAGAAAGTTTTAAGAATAGTAGCATTTTGAAATTTGACATGATAAAAGCTACAATTTTCGAACCTGCAATCTTCAATAATACCTTCAAAAACTATATCCTGCATACCCATTTCGATAAAGCTTGTACCCTTCAATTTTGCATTGAGAATTATGTTGTTACCGAAACCGCCCATATTAAATTCTACTCCTGACAAATCAGCCTGTGTGAAATTGCAATTTTCAAGATAACTTTTTGAAAATACTGAATTGGTAAGTAAACATTTATTGAAAATATTTTTACTCAATATTGAATTCAGAATTTTACTATTGGTGATGTTAGAATTTGTAAAGTCACAGTTAGAGACATTATTATTCGAAAGCGTAAGTCCTGAAATTTCTGAACCAATAAATAAGCACTTTTGAATATTTGTTGAACTCAGTTTCTCATGAAGATTTTTCAGCCCGGAAAAATCACTATCCACTAAACTGAGTTTTGATAGATCCCATTCTTTGTTTTTTTGTTGAATTCCTGAAAACTTTTCTGAATTTTCAAGTGTTGATTTTTCAGACACAGATGTTTGAAATCTATCAGAAAAATAGTTTAAATCAACACCCAGAATTTCAGTAAGTCGGTTTAAAGTAATTATGTCGGGCATCGATTCACCACGCTCCCACTTACCAACCGCCTGTGCGCTAATAAATAGATTTTCAGCAAGTTGTGCTTGTGAAATGTTTAATTTCTTTCTTGCTTCTGTAATTTTGTTTCCAATATTCTTTGTTTCCATAATAAAAAATTTAAAATTTTAAAAGCGACAAAGATATTTTACAAAATTAGCTGATTCATTATAATTTACGCTACTAATGGTTGTTTTTTCGCTACTTTTAGTTGGCTTTTGCTATACTGACTGTTGTATTTAAGTCATGATGAATTTATCGTAATTAAAAAGTTTTTTTAAGAATTTAAACTGACAAAATCAAGTGTCAGTATTCTTGTAATCATCATGCTTTGGTTTAATTTTACCAAAATTTCTGTATAGATGAATCTATGCTTTAACTGTGTTAAAATATTGAATTAATTGTTTACAAAACAAGCAAAACCCAAAAATTGTTATTTTACCATCAGCTGATAATTGTGTTCAATTCTGAAATCATCATTATTCATATAATAATCCCATAGATTGATATCACTCAGGTCGAGTTCAGGATGATAAATAAGGGTGTCACCTGCATTAATGGTGTAAATATTTACAGATATAATGTTTGACCTGAATTGTGTGGCAGTAAGTGCAGGTGCATTGGCTTCATCAACCGACTTATAAAAAATACTGTATGAATTTCCACCCATGCTGCTTAACGATTTTGGGACAAGGACTGTAGTATCAGTACCTGAAGAAGATGTTGTAAAAACAATGAAAAGGATTTCTGAACTTTTGTTAAATATTCGTGCAGAATAAGAAGTGTGCTTTTCTAATAACCAATCATTAGTACATGAATTTAATAAAGTAATATTACCAACAATAATTAACAATGCATTCAGAATCATTATGAATCTTGTTTTTTTCACTTTATAATTAAATAATAAGTATGATCGATTTCCAAATAAAACTCATTTCTACGGTACTCCCAATAATAAATATTTCTCAGGTCAGCACTGTCCTTATAGTTCAAAGTATCACCATTTTCAACAATTTTTTTGACTGAAAGAAACACAAAATTGCTTATGAATTCTGAATAATTATATGGTGGATATTCTTCTTTGTAAAAATAATTTTCAAATACCCTCACACAAGAACCACCTTCATTATACATTTTAGGAGTCAGCATCACAGTTTTGGCAGTATGATTCAAAATTTGATATGAAACAATTACAACATTACTTGAATTATTTTCAATAATCCCTACAAAATGGGTATCTGATTCAGGTTCAATCTGTTTGCAATTTGAAATGAAAATAATAAAAACGGTTATTAGCATAAAAAAAATAAATTTCATTATTCCCTTCAAATTGTACAAAACAAATTACTTTAATTAAAAAATAGTCAACAAATATAAGGATTTTAAAAAAACGATGTAATCTTGAAAACAAATTGAGAAAGTGAAATTATTATAAATGATAATGTTGATTGTACAATAAAACTAAAATTGCTTTTCGCACAATAGCTGAATTTTATCAGCATTAACATTGTTGTCGCTACAAGACAGATGCTCACAGGTAACACAGGTATTGATTCTTCGCTTAGCCACACGTTGAATATTCATCAGGTGTTGCACACTGATATTGTCTGTGGTAATGTTTTTTCCACCACTACCGCAGGCCAAGGTTAATGAAGGCTGAAGCATATTGAAAGTACCACCTAAAGCACCTTGTGAGGCAGGTGTATTCACCAAAATACGTCCAGCATTCATGATCGTGGCAAACTCCTTAATTTTATCTTCATCATTCGAAAAAATGCTGACTGTATGTCCCAATCCACCCAATTTGTTGATGCGCTTACACATTTCTATACCCTCTTTAAAACTATCAACCTCGTAAAAAGCAAGGATGGGTGCTAAAATCTCAAGCGAAAGAGGATATTCAATGCCCACTTCATGTTTTTGATATTCTGCAATCAATACAGAGGTATTTTCAGGTACTACAAACCCAGCCATTTTAGCAATTTTATAAGCTGTTTGTCCGATAATTGCAGCATTCATCACCTTGTCTGATTTATTGATAGCAATATTACTCAGCTTTGCTATTTCTTCGTTATTTAAAAAATATGCTTTCTGCCATTTAAACTCATCCCGTACATCATCAGCATTGTTTTTACTCACTACCACAGCCTGTTCACTGGCACATACAGTTCCATTGTCAAAAGTTTTTGAATGCAGTATTTGCTCTACAGCAAATGCAACATTTGCCGATTTACCAATATAAACAGGCACATTACCAGGTCCAACGCCTATAGCAGGATTCCCTGACCTGTAGGCCGCCCTCACCAAACTCACTGAACCAGTAGCTAATATAAGTGCCACTTTATGATGCGACATTATTTCAAGTGTTTCCTCCTGTGTTGAACGTGTAATCCACTGTACACAATTTTCAGGTGCACCAGCTGCTATTGCTGCCTCATAACAAATTTTTGCTGCTTCAGCAGAACATTTTTTGGCGGCCCCATGTGGTCTGATAATGATGCTGTTACGTGTTTTTAATGCAATTAATATTTTAAACAATACGGTACTGGTAGGATTGGTAACAGGGGTAATGGCAAAAACTACTCCCAGCGGACGGGCTATCTCGATGATGTATTCACTTTCATTGACAATACCTGCAGTTTTTATGCTTCTTATATCTTCATAAACAAAACGGGTAGCAATAGTATTTTTACGTGATTTATCTTTCCAATTTCCTAAACCTGTTTCTTCATAAGCCATTTGAGCTAATTTTATTCTGTTATCAAATGCTGCTTTATATACTGCCTTTACTATTTTATCAGTTTGTTCCTGATTAAAATGACTAAATTCCTCGGCAGCATTTACAGCACGATTCATGATGGATGAAATGTCGAGTTTTTTTATATGGACAGCACTCATCATTCAAAAATGTTATTTTTTATAGAATAAGATAGGTTTAGAAACATATACAAATTTACGAATATGTTTGAAATACACCTGAATACTTTTCAGTTCCTGTGGAAAAAGAATTGGTTTCAATAAATAATAAACATTATAAACATCGATAAATTTGCAGTGATGTATGTAGTAGCAGATATTGAAACCACAGGACTGAATCCACGATGGGAACGTATAACTGAAATTGCCCTGTATGTGTATGACGGAGAAAAGATAATTGATAGCTTTACCAGCCTTATTAATCCTGAACGACTGATTTCACCACAGATAACTGCCCTTACCGGCATTACCAACAACATGCTTGAAAATGCACCCCGTTTTTTTGAGATTGCAAAAAAGATTGTCCAGCTTACTGAAAACAAAATATTTGTAGGTCATAATGTTCATTTTGATTATAACTTTATCAGGGCTGAATTTCAGAATTTAGGATATGAATTTACCCGAAAAACATTATGTACTATCAAACTTGCAAAAAAACTTATGCCAGGTTTAAAATCTTATGGACTTGGTTCATTATGTCAGCATTTAGGTATTGCTAATACTCACAGGCACAGAGCCTCAGGCGATGCCTTTGCTACAACCCTGTTGTTTGAAAAGCTTATTCGTCTGGAAGGAAATAATGGAGAAAGCTTTTCTGAAATGTCGGCAATACCGTTTAAAGACCTGCATCCTGAGCTTAAAAGAAGTACCATTGAAGACTTGCCAACCGAAAGTGGTGTTTATTACCTGTTTAATGACAAAAACGAACTGATTTACATTGGTAAAAGCCTAAATATTCAAAAAAGGATAATTCAGCACCTGCAAAAAAGTAATAACATCAGCATGAACGAAATGAGGCAGCATATTGTTGAAATTACTTATGAACTTACCGGCAGCGAGCTGATTGCGCTTTTGCTGGAATCGGCTGAGATAAAAAAGCATAAACCGCTGTTCAACAGGCAGCAAAAACGCACTTTGTTTACCAATGGTATCTATTTTAATTTTGATAAAAATGGCTACATCAATTTTTTTATAGATAAAAACAGGAAAAACGATATTCCTTTGATGGTATTTTCATCAAAATTATCGGCAAAAGGCTATATGGAAAATATTCAGCATCGCTATGACCTCTGCCAGAAATTGTGTGGATTGTACAACAACCATGGCAGCTGCTTTGAATACACCATCAACAGATGTAAAGGGGCCTGTTTGCAGCTTGAATCTGCTGAAGAGTATAACAAACGTGCCGGAGCTGCCATTGAATCACTCGACAACTCCGGAGACAACTATTTTATTATCGACAAGGGCCGAAAGGCAAACGAAAGAGCCGTTATCAGTGTTAAGTCAGGCAAATATACCGGCTTTGGTTATATTGATACAGATACATTTTCGGGCGAACTCAGCGAATTGGATGAATGCATTAAATATCAGGACGACAACCGCGATGTGCAGCTCATTATTCGTCAGTTTCTCAGAAATAAAAAGGTGGAAAGTGTTGTCAGGTATTGATTACAACCTTTCAAGCACACCATTTACTTTTAGCAGTATGATTTCGATATTATCGAGGCCATCGTTGTCAACTACTTTGATTGCTATGGTATGTAAGCCGGGTTTGAATTTAAACTGCTGAATGCCTTGTTTGTCGATAATGATTTCGGGTTTGAAGCCCTGTTCTGCTTTATAATCGAAGTCCCAGCTATAAAAATCAATGCCTGAACCGCTGATGCCGGTGGCGGTAAATTGTATTTTGCAATGATGGTGTCCGATTTGTTAACGGTTTATGAATGATTACATATCATTGATTACATTAGTCAAGCTTAATCAGTGTAGCCCCATCACCTCCGAGCTCTGCTAGCTCGTTTTCAATCTTGATTACAAATGTAAACTGCTTTAAAAAGCTTCGTATGGCTTCTTTTAAAATGCCATTACCCCTGCCATGAATAATTTTTAAGTCTTTGTAATTTCTGATAACTGCCTGATTAATAAAAATTTCAGTTGCATTTATAGCTTCGGATTTTCTCATGCCACGAACATCTAGAGTAGCAGAAAAAGGTTCATTTACTGTCTGATTGATTAAAATTTTCTTTGATGAGGATTGTTTTACGACTGCTTCGGCAGGTTCAAGTTTATCAATAGATATTTGCATTCTGTGGACATCAAATTGAAGGAAAGCAATTTTATTCTTTATTTCAACAATGATTCCTGATTCAGAACTTCCAGCTATTTTAGCCCAGTCACCTTTTTTTAATTCTTTCAGGGTAGGTTTTTCTGTTATTTTTTTATTCTTTTTTATTTCTTCTTTGACTTGTCCTGATCTTAATTTTATTTTTTCCAGTGTTTCTTTTACAGAAACGATTGTTTGCTCAGTATTCTTTAGATTTTTCGCTTTTTTGAGCAAATTGTTAAACTCATTTTCTATATTTTCAAGGTAATGAACAGCATTTTCTTTTGCTCGGTGTAATATTAGTTTTTTTTGTAAAATAAGTTCTTCGTGTTGTTTTTTATAGGAAAATAATCTTTTTTCAGCATCTTCTAGTTTTTTATTCAACAAAACAGTCTGCTGTGCCAGTTTGTTTTTCACGTCATTCAACTCACTTAAAATTCGTTCAAAACTGGGGGCCTGATCACATAATCGGATTTTTAATGCATCCATAAAACTTTCGGTCATGCCAGTGTTCTGTATCATTTCAAGGGTATAACTGCTTCCCGGAATTCCAGTCTGTAATCTATATACAGGGGTCAAGGTTACTTTATCAAACAGCATTGCACCATTTACAACACCCTTGTTTTCAGAAGCAAAAAGCTTCAGATTGCTGTAATGTGTTGAAATTATCCCAAAAGCTTTGGTTTTTAGCAAATGTTGAAGAACAACCTCAGCCACTATTCCACCTGTCTGAGGTTCTGTTCCGCTACCAAATTCATCAATTAAAAATAGTGTGTTTTCATCAGCTTTTTCAAGAAGATACTTTATGATTAAGAGTTTTCCTGAATATGTACTTAAATCATTTTCCAACGATTGATTATCACCAATGTCGGTAAACAACGAATTGAATAAATAAAAACTCGACTGAGGTTCACATGGAACAGGAATAGCAGCCTGTAGCATTAGCAAAAACAATCCTATTGTTTTCAGACAAACGGTTTTTCCACCTGCATTGGGACCACTAATGACCATTATTCTGTTTTCAATATTTAAAGAAAGATCAAGTGGAACAGTGCTTTTCTTTTTAAGTTTATTGTTTAAAAATAGCACAGGGTGGCGTCCCGAGTAAATCTCTATGTGTGGAAAATCAGTAATGACTGGTTTGCAAGCATTTATCTTTATCGAAAAACTTGCTTTTGCACATAAAACATCAATCGCTATAGCATTGTCATAATATGCTTTAAGCTCGTAAATAAATGGATGAAGTTTAACTGCAATTTCACGTAAAATATGCCTGATCTCAGCCCTTTCTTCATTCTTCAGATTGTTTATTTTGTTGATTATTTCAAGCACTATTGCAGGTTGTATGAAGGTAGTTTTACCACTCCCTGATTCATTAAGCACAACACCATTAAATTTCCTTTTAAACTTTGACTGGACAGCAATCACCCGGGCACCCGACCTCATACTTTGTTCCTCATCGCTCAGCCAGTTGTTACTTTTCCCTATTGAAATTGCCTTATTAAATTCAATATCAATTTCATGCTCCAGTGATTTAATACTTTTTCTAAGCTTACTTAACAAAACTGTTGTATTATCTTTTATACTACCATCAGTCTCAAAAATGCTTACAATCGAAAGTATCTTTAAATTAAAAGGAACACTATTTAAAAATTCAAAAATTAATGGCAGTGAATCTCTGTGTTTGTTGGTCTGTTCAACAATAGCATGGTAATTTTCAAGAAATAGCAATAATTCAAAAATATCTTCCTGAAGTGGAAAAAATCCCTCAAAAGCAATACCTGACAACAATTCTGACAAATCATTAAAATCAAGGATATTGAATTGATGACCTTTTAAAAGATAATGTTTAATTTCTATTACCTGGTTTAACTCCTTTTCAATAATGTGCTTTGATTTTGAAAAATCAGGATGTTCCAGTTTTTGAAGTGCAGGTTTGCTCCTGCTGAAAGAACAAAGCTGTTGTAGAATAAACTCAAATTCAAGTTTATCAATACTATATTCCGGAAAAATAAACATCAGGAAAACAGATATTCTCAGGATTCTGTTTCAGTTTGTGTCGCTACCAGTCTGACAACAATTTTATTTCCTGAAAATTGTATGACTTCAATTTCATTACCATGAACAATAAATTCACCGGTTGACCTGACTTCATACAACTCATTGTTGATCATAGCTTTTCCAATAGGTTTGATGTCAGAAACAGCAACACCTTTATCGCCTTGTTTGATTTTATTTTCTTCAATAATGTTAGCTTTTCCTGTCAGTGAATGCTTATGTGATAGTTTTCCCCAAACATTAGTTTTCGAACCATAAACAATCAAACCAATAATAACAACAAGACTGATTAACAGACTGAGATGTCCTGCGGTTTTCCCAAACTGGCTATAGGCCCAGAATATAGCAATACCAACAAACACTAAACCCAAAACACCAACTACTGTAGTGCCTGGGACAAAAAATAATTCAATAAAAAACAAAGCTATACCAACAATAATCAACAAAATTATCCAAGTCATTCGTTTAATCATTAAAATTGTGATGCAAATTTAACATTAAGGTTTAATTAAATTATAACATGATTTTTAAATACATAAAAAAAATCACAGATAAAAAATACTGTATTAGCTAATTGTATTAGTTTTGAATTATAAAGAAAGTATTTAAAAAATTTATTTTTAACAAAAAATGTAAATTCATAAGGTCTGATTATGAAAAATTATTACCGCAAATTTCAATTATTCTCATTAGTAATTTCTCTGATGTTTATATCATTTTCATTGTATTCACAACAATACCCTGATTCTTATTATGAAAAAATAGATCCTGAAGTATTCAGGCCATCACTAATGGCTGAAGTTGTATTAAGTCAGATCAACAAGCACCGTGATAACCAAAACCTTGAGGAACTTTTTACACACGAAATACTGGCCAAAGCTGCTGATGACCAATCACTTTATATGTCAAGACAAGAGGAAGCAACATTAAAAAACAAAGGAAACAAAAAAACCACTGCTGATCGGGTAAAATTATACGGTGGAACACGACTGGTTGAAGAAATTGTGGCAAAAGCTAATGTTTACAATGTAAAAGAGCCACGTACCTATCTTGAGGTGGCAGAAGAAATTGTCAGTAAATGGATTATCAAACGTAAAATTCTGGCTATCATCGAAAACCAGAAATATATATTTGCCGGAGTGGGCGCTGCTGTTGATTACAATGGTAAAAAACTCTATATAAGTGTGGTATTTGGTAACCACTATTCGTTCAATGCAGGCTCTAAAATGAAAAACTCAATGGATGTTCCTTATACTACTAAAAGATATGGATTAAAATCCGGAGACGATAAAGTTTGCAAAAGATGTAAAAAATTTGAGAATATTGAAGAATTATACAAAGCTCTTTCTGTAAAAGACGGAAAGATATATTTTCATTACAGTGCACAAATAAAAGCTTTCAAAAAGCTCATCAGAAACCCAAAAGATGGATTAGCCATCGATGTAGTTCAAAAATCCCAATATAATTGCATGAGCGACAATATTGTTGATTATAATTTAATTTCAAAAGGTATTCTGCTTAAACCCATGTTTTCCAAACAAATTTATAAAAAAAACATGATACCTGGTGAAAAATTAAAAGATCTGATGATTGTTCTGGGAACTGTTCCTGAAGAAATAAAAGATGACTATGAAATTAACCTTTTAGTGATACAAGACAAAAAAGTATGTAAAACCATCACTAAAACTTATGTTGAAGGTGGTGATGTTGATTATTTTAATCCTCTGGAACTTATTCCTGATACGGTTTCTATTCCTACCGAAAAATATTATGTACCACAGGCCGACACTAATACGCTTTATTTTACTGTACCTTTCGAAAAATCAAAATTTGAATATAATCCTGAAGATATCGAACCATTAATTCAGGCATTGAATAAACCCGATTTTATTATTCTTGAGCTTACTATTGCAGCCTATTCCTCAATAGAAGGCAGTGATGAAACCAATATACCACTTCAGAAAAAAAGAGCTGAAAGCATTGTCAATGCGATGAAGGCACGGCAACGTGATAATTTCATAAGCGATATCAAAACTTCTTATGCATGGGATAATTTCAAACAGGACATCCTAACAACCAAATACTCTTTCCTTGCTGAAAAAACAATGGAAGAAGCAAAAGAATATATCCGTACTCACAATTTAACTACTGAACTGGAACCTATTCTGGCTAAACACCGCTATGCAGAAATTTTCATGACTGTTACTTATGATATTAAAGGAAATAAAGAACAGGCTTTTGTGGTCGATAAATTTAATCGTACCATCACCAAAGATGAAATTCCTTTTGCTTTCAGTATTCAGAAATTCATTGTCAACAAAGTGGTTGAGAAAATTTATAATGCTTCTGCTGCTACCAATATGCAAATTCCTGATCAAAGCAAAAATGCTCCTTTCCTGATCAATAAACTTTATCTTGAAAAAATATCAACTAAAAACAAACTTAATGATGATTATTGCGACCGTATAACAACACTTAACCAATATGCTCCAAACAACCCTTATATTTTATACAATAAAACCTGCTGCGATGTATTTCATTGTGAATTTGAAAATCCTGATGATGCCACCAAGTTGCAAAATAAAATTGATCAGCTTTACAACACTAAACTTGATAAAAAGATAGTCGACCAGTTAAATCTTGATTTTCAGTTCAAGCTAATCAAGTATCTTGATACTTTAGCTACTCCAGGACCTACTGTTGTTAAAGCTTTTGAAAAGATAAAAAATATTGTCAATCTTGATTTGAATGATTGGAAGAACACCCTTGAACTTGCACAGCTATTTATTAAATATAAGGATTACAGTTTTGCACTAAAAATAATGGAACCTGTTGCTGACCGTCCTGACCTGAACGAAGAATTTGTATTTACCTACATCTCGCTATGTTCACTTTATCAGAACAAACTGATGTCAAACAAGTTTGCAAAAGCCATGGAAATGGCCAGTCAGCTAAATACCTCACGCTATTGTGCATTGTTCAAAGGTGATAAATTCAGTTTTCAGGTTTTTGATAATCCCTATGTGAAAGACTTTTACTGTAAGAAATGTGTCAGATAGATTATTCAATCACGATTACAAGGTAACGTGAGGCACTCCAGAATTTCTTTATATCAACAATTTCAAGTTTTTCGAAACCATAAGTGCCTGAAAAACGATATGAAGCTGTCGGATGAATTGTCAAAAGTTTAGCTTTCTTGACGTTTAATGGAATACTATGTATTTCTGAAATATCAATCTTTCTGAAGCATTTTTCTTCAAAATTAGTTTTCAACTGTGCAATTTTACCTATGCCAATAAATCCTCCTTCCTTTGTAAGAATATTGCATGCCTTCAGTTCTTTTTCCGTGCCTACTACCAACCAGGCTATATTCATTTCAGATATTTTATCATCAATGATTTTATTTTTGCTTTCTATTTCTTTTGTGAGTGTGTCAACTGATGCAGTAAGTGCTATCACTTCAATATTCATCTGCTCGAGACGTGCTGTCAGGCTTGCTATCTCAGCATCTTTCGACTCTATTTGCTGTTGCATATAATCAAGCAGTTTTTGCAGTTCTTTGTTCTTTTTACCCGAAGCACTCAGGCTTCTTTCGAGTGTTTGCAGTTTGTTCCTGTTTTCAAGCATCAGGTCGTTTATCAGGTTAATATCTTCAATAATGCGTTCCTGAACCAGGCTATCTTCATCTGAATTTGCTTCTGAAACAGTTACATTAATAATATTTTGTGCTTTCTTTATCTCTTCCAGATTCATCTGAATGTCGTTAAATGCTTTTACATATTCAATTACCTTGCGGTCGGTTGCCTGAGATACGACAACCAAACTGTCGTTTTGTTGTTGCAAGCGTTCCACTTCCTGCTTATAATTGCTGCAAGCTGTAAAAACGATTAAAATTCCTACCAGATATGTGCCTTTCATAATAAATTCAATGATTAAATTTTCATTCAAAATTATGATGAATTTCAATGCAAGAAATTTATTTTCTTAAAAAAATCAAAATTCAAAATTCAAAATTCAAAATCCTGTAACTGGTTACAGATTGCATCTTTACCCAAGCATTTTTCTTAGCAATTAAATGATATTTGGGCGTTGTAGCATACTACGCCCAGACAGGGGTGACTCAGACAGGAGAGAAATTGAAGGTTTCAACATTAAATAGCATTACAATATTAGGGTTTTATTGAAGATTGAAAATTCAAAATTGAAGATTCAAGATTAATATAATGCATCCTCGTCTCAGACGAGGACGAGACGGAAATCAATTATTTAAGATACCAATACATTCCTTTTGAATCATAAAATGCAATCAAACCATATCCCCATTTAAAATAAACGCCTTTCATGTAATATTGTGTTCCAGGATAAGAGGCGTAATAGCAGTGAAGTACGTTTGAATATTGTATGCCATTCAGTGTGATTTGAGACAATGTGTCGATTCCCCACAAATTGTTTTCATAAAAATTATCTGTTGTTACATAAAATTCACCATAAGCCGGCAAAAAAGAAATCCTGTAACACTCACCTAAATAAAAATCCTTTAATTTTGAAGTATCGAGGAAATTATAGTTTTCTTTTGAAACTGCACTTTTAAGAAATATTATACTCAATCCTATATCTACATTGTCCCATCGTGTCCATTCGCCTTCAGTAAGCACATAATTTAAACCTTCATTGATGCACTTAAAATAATCGGCAGGCACCCGTTCAACCACAACATAATTATAGCCACGAGCATAATTAAGGTTTTTATGAAATTTATAAATATTATGAAGGCTATCTTCGTACTCAATATAATACAGGCTTGAATCGAAGTTCCAGAATTTTGCCGAGTCAACCAATTCAAATGTATCGTAATAAATTGGGAAATGATCAATCATATCTTCTCCAGAACAAGTTGTATTATAGCGATTAAAACAGCTCTGAAACGTTAAACTTATAATCATTACTATAAAGTAGACTACTAATAGTGGAATAAATTTTTTCATCTTCATTCTTTTATCTTTAATTTTTTTATCTCATCATTTACTTATACTTGAGCGCCTGTTTGCATTTGAAATAAAGGATTTCTTCGCCTTTGTAGTCTGAAAAGTCTTTTCCAAGGCCATAATAGCGTTTGCTGGCAAGCTTTTCTTTTTCTTTGGTATTGGGTGAAAAAACTTCGGTTCCGTTTTTCATCAAAGTATCGGCAGCTTGTTTTTTGTTATCAAAATCTTCAGTTAAATAGCTGTCGTTTCCTTTTAAATCGCCAAAAATGCATATCTGATCGGAATACAAATGGTAAAGCGAAGATGCTCCCGGAGGGTTTTGGCTCTCGAAATTGTTCCATCCATAATGATGACCTTTGCCGGTGATATAGGTGTCGTCACCCTCAGTGTCGATAAAAAACACCTGACTCATGTTAATGGCATAGCCAAAACCATCGTCATGCACCTTGTAATAATCGTTTCCACCTTTGTTGTAAAGAATAGAAATCACATAATCGTGGGCAAAGCCAATGCCTGAGGCCAGTTTTCCCCAGTTGATATGTTTGTCGTCACCCCCCTCGTCAAACAAGCATCCGATGGCAAAATGAGCACCGGCAGCCTGTGCCCAGTGGGTACTCAGGTATTGATCGTTGCCATTTTTATCGTACAAAAAGCCCATTCCGTACCAATAGCCGCATCCCTGACTCCATCCACCAGCTTCATACACATCATTGCCATCGAGGTCGATGAGGCTGCCCATCCCTCCTGCCCAGCTATGTCCATCGGTCACATCACCCCTGCGCCCAATGCCACAACCCTGCACATAAGAATAGTTGTATTGTCCCTTTTCGGAATGCCAAAAGTCGATTCTGAAAGCTTTGGACGTGTCTTTTTCAGCATAATAATGATCATCACCACTGCGGTTGACAAGGGTGCCTACCCCGCCTGTACCTCCATAGCCCTGCCCATCACCCCAGATGCGATACGAGTCGTTGCCTGTATTGTCAATAGCCAATCCAACCCCGAAATAAGCAGCACCCTGCCCGTCTGTCCACATTTCATATTCATCATCTCCGGCAAGGTCGCATAAAATGCCAATGCCAAGCATGGCGGCTCCCTGACTTAAACGTTTTGATTGGTAACTATCGTTACCTGACACA
>Ga0172370_10003469_pt1 | contig 21767 bp, 16 predicted proteins | sample LakKiv5m_FD_114538 | JGI IMG/M metagenome (GOLD analysis project Ga0172370, IMG submission 114538) | Freshwater microbial communities from Kabuno Bay, South-Kivu, Congo - kab_022012_11.5m | ecosystem: Environmental > Aquatic > Freshwater > Lake | place: Democratic Republic of the Congo...
CTTTTATCGAAATTCCAATTCCCGATTTGGTTAAAATTAAAAAAGATGCCGTTCTGAGTGTATTTGAGGATTGGCTTGAAAGCAATGATGACAAAAAAGAGAAAATAAACACACTTTTTAGAGCTATATCAAAATACAATCTGGAAGAACTCATATCTGCCATTCTTGGAAAAGGTGAGATTTTTGAGAGTCTGAAACTTTTCTACAATCAAACTTCGGATGAAATCTTAAAACTCAGAGACGATGAAACAAAAAAAGTCTGTGTGAGAATCCTTGAAGGAGTTGAAAATCTTTCTATAATTTTTTCATCCGTTAATCCACCGGTCGCACACAAACTTTATGTGGAAAACGCTAAAGAGATGTACGAGCAAATAATATCAGAGGTTGCTAAAAATACCTTTTCTGATTTTTCTAATTCGAAATCATTTATCTATAATACCAATGAACTTATCGGGAAACTATACACAAAGTCAGGCACATTAAGGGTAAAAGAGATTCAGAAGGGAATAAGCGATACCTCGATTATAGAAAATGCGAACAAACTTTATAGTGATTATTTCAATGATTTAACTAAATTAATCGAGATGCTCGGGAATTCTGATTTTGACGAGTTGATGGTCAAATACGCTTCTTGGCTCATTGAACTTGCAGATGAAGTCTTTTCCGTTGTTACTGAACAAAAAGAAAGAATGGATGCTCTCGATTTTGACGATTTGATTTTAAAAACGGTTCAGTTGTTACGAAATCCCGAAGTGGCAACCAAAGTAAGAAGCAAAATAAAGTACCTTCTTGTTGATGAATTTCAGGATACCAACGATGCTCAGTATGAAATAATTAAACTTTTAGTTCCTGAGTTAGCAGAACATAGCTTTGATTCGGGGGTAAATCTTTTTATAGTCGGTGATGATAAGCAAAGTATATATGGTTTCAGAAATGCCGACGTCCGCGTTTTTAATCAGGCAAGAAATGATATTAAATTGCTTAATGAAAGCCTTCTAAAAGAAGGAAAGATTTCCCGTGAAATTACATCTCAGGGGGAGAAAATCATTTCCGACAATCCCAACAATACTTTGGGTAATATTTCTCTGACTTCCACCTTCCGTCTACAGCCTGTCTTAGCATCCTTTGTCAATTTAGTTTGCGGGAATCTTATGGCAGTTGAAGAATCATCCTTTGATGTGAAATATTCCAAACTGACTTGTGCAAAAAATGTTCCTTTGGTTACCGATATCAAGCTTACAGAAGATAATGGCTCTCCTGCAACCAAAAAAGCCGGTTCAGTCACATTTTTACTTGCTGAAAAGAAATATGTACCCAAAGGTGAAGCAGAGGAAGATTCCGATGAAGAAAGCGAATCACCCCATGAAGCAGAGCTGTTAGCTAAACATTTAATAAAAATAATTGAATCGGACTCACCCATTCAGGTTTCCGATGCAAAAGAAGGTTACAGAAATGTTTTGTACAAGGACATAGCTATCTTATCAAGAAAGAGAGGTCAATTTTCCGCACTTATCAGGGCTTTTCTTGATAATAAAATACCATACATAATAAATAGCGGTTCCGGTTTCTATAGCTCACAAGAAGTTATGGATGTGATATCATATCTGAATTTTCTTACTAATCCGCAGGATGATTTATCTGTATCAGGACTTTTAAAATCATTATTTTTCAAGCTTACCGACAACGAACTGTTTATCATTTCCAAGCAGAAAAAAGATTGCAGTCTTTGGGAAAACTTAGAATCATATTGTATCGCAAATCCAGTAAAAGATATCAAAGAAACTGATTCTGCTCATAGAGCATTTAATATACTTTCTGATTTGAAACTTTTTTCAAGTAGCCAAACTGTATCGCAGAACATTTTCAGGTTGCTCGAAATAACTGCATGGTTTGGCTCAATATCTAACGAAGCAGGTAGACATCAAATGACAGCAAATATTGATAAACTCATACAATTAGCGAGAGATTTTGAGAACCGTGGCTTTCGTTCTTTACATGAATTTGTAGAATACTTGAATTTCATTTCAGAAGCCTCACTGCAGGAATCCGAAGCCGTTCACATTTCTGGTAGAAATGCTGTGAACATACTAACTATTCATGCATCAAAAGGGCTCGAATTTCCGATTGTGGTTTTATATAGTATTAACGTCCAAAGCGGTAAAAATTCTTCATTTAATATTTCGAAAGAAACAGGAATTTCATTTTCAATGAATGTAAATTTACAGGACAGAATCTGGACGAAGATAAACACCCCACTCAATTATTTCTCGAACTTAAATCAGAAATTAATCGAAAAAGCCGAAGAAAAGCGTTTGCTTTACGTTGCAATGACCAGAGCAATTGACCACCTTGTAATTACTGCCACGCTTAAACAAAAAAGCAGCGGCAGCCACAAAATGCTCGGACTTTTTGCCTTAATCATGGATGGATTGAAAAAATATCCCGAATCCTTGCTAAGTGATGATTATTTAATTTTAGAAGATGTCCTCCCTGTTCTTAAAAACAATTCACTTGAATACCTGCCTATAAAATACTGTTTGGAATCAATTAAAAATGTTGAGCCTTTACCGATTCCTGCCGATACAAATGAAATAGAAGAACATTCTCCACTAATGTTAAACATGGAACTAACATCCGAACCTTCGGGAGAAAGCTTTTCCGCAACGAGAATTATGACATTTCAGAATGACAAAGAAGATTACATTAAAAAGTACATTCTTGGAATTACGAATGATACTGAATTTTCCATGAGAACCACGGTTGACGATGATGGCAATATTATTCATATATCGGATGAAATTCCGGCAAACGAAATAGGGACTATCATTCATAATCTGATGGAAAAATGTAATGATTGGGTATCCGATGAGGCAATACCCGATTCCAAAAATTTGACCGAATTAATAGAGCAGAATATTGGAACGAATAAAACCATTTCCACCGAATTGAAAAATGAAATAATGAACAACTGTTTAAATGTTGTTTCGACGAAGCTATTCAAAACAGAACTGAAGGCAGTTTTGGATGGCAGAAGAGAATATGAACTTACCATACCGCTCTCGGAGGATACTTTTACTGCAAAAATTGATTTACTCATTAAAAGAAATGACGGTAAGTACCAAATATGGGATTGGAAAACAAACAAAATAGCCAGCATGGAAAAAAGGGAAGATTTAGTACGGCATTACGAAATTCAGTTGAAGTCCTATTGCTATTTTCTTATGCTCATGTACCCCGAGCAATCAAGCTTCACTGCAAAACTACTTTTCACACGTCTTGCAAGGGATAATTCACCCGATTCGGACTGGACAAATGATTTGACCTGGACCAAAGACGAATTGATTGAATTTGGCGATGAACTTCTCAATGAAGTTAGCAAAATCAAGAAAATCCTGACTTTCGAATAAACCACACCCATAAGGGTGTTGTTTGCTTCAAATCTTCACAAATTTCCCGACCTTCTCCCCAACTTTTATGAAATACACTCCTGGCGGTAAGTCGGAAACATTGAGCTTCGCCGAGTATTGATACAAACACATCATTTAATCATTATCAAAATTGTCAAAAATTCTCTCTTAGTACAAACTAATACGAAGTCATACAGCTTTTTTTAAGTCTTTTAGGGCAATAGAAAATTTTGAAGTCATTTATATTAAATAGTTTAGAGATGATTTTATTAATTTAAAGTCGTATGAAATCGTATGACTTTTTCAAAGTGTATTAATTTAGGGTTGAGTTGTTTATTTGTTTAACTGTTTATTTGAAAGAGCGTAAGACTTCGTCATTCAGAGGAACAAAGTGACGAAGAATCCAGTTCTTTTAAATGATTAACATGATGAATAAGATAAAGCAATTTCAAACATCCGTGACCACTGTACCTCCTCTGTGTTCTCCGTGGTAAAGATTTAAACCCAAAGTACACGAAGCATTTCACAAAGAGCACAAAGTGGAGAATTCAGTCTCTTATAGTGTGGTGCGTACAAGAAATAATATGAAATATCGAACTTCGAATAATGAATTTTAAAGTGTTTAAGAAATGACTTTTTTTTTCTTATCTTGCTGATGACTAATGACAAGTGACCACTGACCAACTTTTCCGGCAAAATACTTTTAAATTGTATTTTCAATAAGGTTTCCAAAGAACACAGCCCTAAGATAAAGAGCAAAAATTATATATTATTAAAATGGTTTTTAAACGATTTTAAAACGATTTTTATAGGAATTACAAAAAATTTTGTAAGGGGAACGGGGTTAAGTGGTTTGGGACTGGGGTTTTGGGCTAGTTGTTACTAACAGGACGTCCCTATGGGACTTTGGTTTAAGAGTGTGGGATTTTTGTTATTCTTTTCATAAATCACCTCAGTTTAATGAATTTGAATAATTTATTATTTATTTTTAAAAAGTAAATTCCAACATCAAAACTGCTTACGTCTATTTCAAACTCGTTTGTTCCAACCGGGTAATCATAAGTGTGAATTATTTCTCCAATGTAATTGTAAATAATTACTTTCGGATATTTGCATTCATATTTTTCTAAGTTTATCACCTTTAGTCTTTCATAGCAAGGATTTGGCTTTAATTCAAGTTCAGTAGAATTTATATCTTCAACTTTTGATGGATGCGGTTGCCTTTTTAAAAATGTTACTTTTGAAATAGGTTGATTATTGAGTTCGGTAAATACTGCTTTTGATAAATTATATCGAGGAAAATCAATGTCAAAGCAAGGATTCTTGACAAAAAAATTATCGCTCCAATTATTGCACTCATTCAAATCACGAAAAAACCTTATTCTTCCAAATTTTTTTTCCAAGACTTGAAAACTATCCTTTACGGATTTATATTTGATAGTATCAATATCCTCAATAAAAGCCACACCAGCTTTTGGTATAAGTTTAATAAAAATGTATTCTTTCATGCCCATTAACCAAATTCCTTCCTGAAACCATTCACCGTAAGTCGGTGAGTCTTTACATGTATCTTTCATAATCCAATCAGGGTTGTAACTGTCGCCGTTATCGGGCCAAAGCAAAGTCAAGCAGGAAGCAGGAATATTCGATTTTACTGGCTCATTTGTCTTTCTAACAAATCTGATTTCGGGCAACTGATTAAGATACAATTCCACATCCTTTGTCCTGTTTTTTTTATTAAAAGAAATATTTAGACAAGGTGATGTATAGTAAGAACTATCGCTATAATGAACACAAGTATAATAGTCTCTAATAAAAGTAATTTCTCCGAACCGGTCATCTAACATCTTGTAAGCAGAATAAATTTCTGGAAAATTTATTGAGTCTATGTCATTTAAATTAGCTGTTTTTCCATATTTAACGATTTGATTTGAATCCCTTAAAAAAAACCTTTTAAAGCCAATCGTCCATGTACCTCTCTGATACCAGTCGTTGTAAGTAGGAGAATCTTTGCAAGTATCAACGCAGATAAAATCCGGATTGAAGTTTACACCGTCGTTTGGGCAAACTAAAGTCAAACACGAATCCGGCACAGCTTTAAGTTGCTCAGTCGTGAAAATGCTTAGCAGTAAAGCTACGAGAAAGAGTATTTTATTCATTGTAATTTCTCCTCAAAAAAATTCTAATTAGAATTTCAAAAAAACATAAGAAAAATTAACTAAAATTTCTGTCATTTCCTAATGAATATTATTCAGGTGTAAATATTATTTTTTTTTGGCTATATTCCTTTAGTCGTCTGATTGAGAAGAAGAAACTCCTAACCGGAGCCACAAAATCTTCTCACAAAAAAGTAAGAATAAAATTTTTATTTTTTCCTTTCTTTCTTTCATTTTCTGTTCGTCCATAATGATACAAAAAGAACATTTTTGTAGTTCTTTAATTTTAGCTATTCCTAAAATTTACATTAGCTTAAGAACAACACGACTACTGCTTTTTGAGACGATTTCCTTTTGTTGAAAGTAGAATTATTCGTAATTTAATAATTTATTTTAAGCAAATTTTAAAAAAGTATTCTGATTTCATTCACATTCAGAGGTTAGAAATGGCAAAAGTCAAAGGTGACATCGTAGTAGAAATTGAAAAATGCAAGGGATGCGAGTTGTGCATCGTTGCTTGTCCGGAACAAACTATCGGTCTGTCAGATAAAATAAACCTAAAAGGCTATCACTACGCAATCACGATTCAGAGCAACTGCACAGGTTGCATCAATTGTGCTCTCGTATGTCCTGATGCCGTCATTACAGTTTATCGTAAGGTAATTAAATAATTTTTAAGATTTTCCAGTTGAGAATAGGTTTATTGTTAAGTCTTTAATTTATAAGCAGGTTCTCACTATTAATTTAAAGGAGAAACAATGGGTGAAAAGAAGTTAATGAAAGGCAACGAAGCCCTTGCGGAAGCAATGATTCGTGCCGGTTGTGATGCTTATTTCGGATATCCTATCACCCCTCAGTCCGAAGTATTGGAGTATTTGGCTCGTGAGGCAACAAGAAGAACCGGAATGGTCATTTTACAAGCGGAAAGTGAACTTGCAGCTATAAATATGATATATGGTGCTGCGGGCTGCGGCAAGAGAGTAATGACCACTTCATCAAGCCCCGGCATCAGTTTGATGCAGGAATGCTTGTCTTATATCGCAAGTGCGCAGCTTCCATGCGTGCTTGCAAACGTGAACAGGGGAGGTCCGGGTCTCGGAACCATTCAGCCGTCTCAGGGTGACTATTTTCAAGCAGTCAAAGGCGGAGGTCATGGCGATTATCATTTATTTGTTCTGGCTCCGAACAGTGTTCAGGAAATGGTGGATTTTGTTAAGCTTGGTTTTGAAATTGCAGAAAAATATCGTACTCCCGTTATGCTGCTTGCGGATGGGGCAATCGGTCAGATGATGGAAAAAGTGGAACTCTTCCCTCAGATGGAAAGAGTAAAAACTGCACCTGATTGGGCTACTACCGGTAGAAAACACGGCGTTGACAGAACTTACATTACATCGCTCTTTATTCAGCCTGAAAAAATGGAAATGATTAACATGGGTCTCCAGGCTAAATATAAAACCATGCAGGAAAAAGAAGTCCGTGTTCAGACTTTGAATTGCGATGATGCCGAATATCTCTTTACGGGTTACGGCTTGGGAGCAAGAATCTGCATGAAGGCAATGGAATTGGGAAGACTCAAAGGTTATAAAATCGGTTTGGTTAGACCAATTACATTGTTCCCATTCCCAATAAAGACTTACAGTGATTTAGCTCCTAAACTAACAGGGATTTTGGATGTTGAAATGAACGCAGGGCAGATGGTAGAAGATGTGAAACTTGCCGTCGAAGGCAAAACAAGAGTTGAATTTTACGGTAGAATGGGTGGCATTATCCCAACTCCAGAGGAAATTCTCGAACACTTTGAAAAAATCTATATTGATGGAGGCAGAAAATGAGTGAACAAATTTTTCAAGTAGAAGATAATCTATGCTCACCGGAAAATCTGGTTTACAAAAGACCCGGCGCTTTGCTTGATGTTGATTTTCATTACTGCCCGGGATGCGGACACAGTACGACACACAAGCTTTTGATGGAAGTTGTGGAAGAGATGGGAATTGAATCCGATATTATCGGTGTTGCACCGGTCGGTTGTTCGGTTTTCGCTTATCATTATCTGAATGTTGACGTTCAGCAGGCTGCCCACGGCAGAGCTTGTGCAGTTGCAACCGGTATCAAAAGAGTTATGCCCGAAAAATTAGTTTTTACTTACCAGGGTGACGGCGACCTTGCTGCTATCGGAGTAGCAGAGACAATTCATGCAGCTAATAGAGGCGAAAATATAATGGTTATATTTATCAATAATGGTATTTATGGTATGACCAGCGGGCAGATGGCTCCAACTACTCTCCCGGGAATGGTTTCCACAACATCTCCATTTGGAAGGGATGTCAAAACTCAGGGTTATCCTCTGGTTATAGCAGAAGTGCTGAAACTTTTACCGGGTGCTGCATATATTACTCGTCAAGCTGTTAATACTGCCGCTCACGTCAGAAGAACAAAAAAGGCTATTAAAACGGCTATCGAATATCAGCAGAAAGGCTTAGGCTTTTGCATGGTTGAAGTTGTTTCTAATTGTCCTTCAAACTGGAAGATGACTCCGGTCGAATCCAATAATTTCGTCGAAGAACAGATGATTCCGTACTATCCACTTGGTGACATTAAAGTTCCGGAGGTAAAATAATATGACACAAGAAGCAATTTTTTCAGGATTTGGCGGTCAGGGCGTTCTCACAATGGGTATGCTTTTGGGTTATGCCGGAATTATTGAAGATAAAGAAGTAACATGGATGCCGTCTTATGGTCCCGAAATGCGTGGCGGTACGGCTAATTGCATCCTAATTATTTCTGATGAAACAATCAGTTCGCCTATTATTTCCAGGTTTGATTCGGTCGTGGCTTTGAATCAGCCTTCGGTTGACAAATTCGAATATGCTATCAAACCGGGAGGGAAGATGTTTTACGACAGTTCGAACATCATCAAACCACCGACAAGAAGCGACATTTCCATCTACGGTCTGCCCGTCAGCGAGGAAGCAATCAAATTGAAAAACACTAAAGTGCTCAATATGATTATGCTTGGTGCTTTCGTCAGGGCTACCGAAGTAATAAAAGTGGAAACTGTCTGGAAAGCATTGGAAAGTGTTTTGCCGGAACGTTATCACAAACTTATTCCGCTGAACAAAGCGGCATTTGAGACCGGAATGGGATTACTCAAATAAATACATTCCTGTTAATTTATAAAAATGTCCGATATCGTCTTGATTTCGGACATTTTTTTTTGGTGGGGGAGATTAGTATTTTTTTAGAAAATTCTTATGTACACTTGCTTTTCATTTTTTGTTTTTGTAAGTTTGAAATGCGGATGTTTTGGAATTACATTTGTAAAATAAACAATATAATACAAGTAGGGTGTTAATCCAGACCGTTGTAATACGAGAGAAATAGTAATTTTGACGGCAGGAGGAATATAGCCCAAAAAAAATAATATTTACACCTGAAGAAAATTCATTAGGAAATGACAGAAATTATAATAAATTTTACTTTGGTTTTTTTTGAAATTCAGAATCGAATTTTTTTGAGGAGAAAATACAATGAAGAAAATACTCTTTCTCGTAGCTTTACTGCTCAGTTTACTGTGTTCAGGAACACTTTCGGCTATGAATGATAGCTGTCTGCAAATTGTTGGAAATGGACTTGAAGGTTACTCTAATCCTGACAAAGTCAAAATTGACACATGTGTCAAATCTACTACTTTCGAAAGGTGGTATGCAAGGAAAACTTACATATTTTTTGCAGATATATATATCTTTCAAGAAAAACCGATTAAATTAGGGAAAAGCTACACTTGGCAGGATTTGGATACAAATTTACCAACAATCAGAAATGCTTTTCATCAATTAGAAACAACGTTTGGACCCTACAGCTTTAAGAGATATAATGGAAATATGAACGACAGTGAACATTTGGATACCCGTGGATTTCTTATTGAATTTGAAAATTATGTACTAGTTGATTCTGTTAATTATACAGTTTTCTTTATTGATTCAGTCTCCTCTTGTAATCTTTTAAATCCACCAAATTTACTGTTTGTTAGAGAAATTAATACTGATGTATTGAAAATTGAAGTCAATCAAGTTGAAAATCTGCTGAGTATTTATTTCAAAGAAAATCTTACAACATATTTAACAAATTTAAAAATTTATGATATTTATGGACTTTGTCTTCATGAAAGCATAACGTGGGACAAAACTAAAACGCTTGATATAGATATTTCAATCCTAAATAATGGTGTTTACTTTTTACTAGTAAATAATAAAATTTATAAATTTTTGATTTTGAGGTGAAAATGAAAAAATACTTCTTTTACCTTGCATTGATTTACGGATTAATGTTCACAAATAAGACATTTGCATTGAACGACAGTTGTTTGCATATTCTTGGTTCAGGATTTGAAAATTATTATAATCCTGATAAAGTCAAAATTGATTCTTGTGTCAATTCACTCACTTTCGGAAAATGGTATGCAAAGAAAACTTTTATATTTTTTACAAATGCATATATCTTTCAAGATAAACCAATTCTATTAAGCAACGGATATACTTGGCAAGATTTGGACACAAGCTTTCCTACTATCAGAAATGCTTTCAGAGAACTTGAAAAAAATTTCGGGCCATATTTTTTTAAAAGATTCAATGATGGAATAAATGACAGTGACCATATTAGAGCCCCTGGTTTTACAATTGAGTTTAAAAATTATGTGCCAGCTGATTCGGTCAGTACAATTATCTTTTATATTGATTCAGTTTCCTCCTGTGAACTACTAGATAAGCCTGGGCTCCTAAATATTAATGAACCAACTAAAACGCACATGAAAATTACATTCAATCAGGGAAAAACATTACTTACAATTGAACTGTTGAAAAAATTGCAAAATAATAATTTCATTAAAATTTATAACATTCAAGGTATTTGCTTATTAGAAAGAAGAGCGAAAGACAATGATAATATAATTCAAATAGACATAGCCAGTTTAAAGACAGGTGTTTATATTTTAAATATTAATTATCAAATTTTCAAATTCTTTATAATGAGGTAGATATGAAGAAATTATTCATTTTTCATCTGTTAATAATTGGTTTTTGCTTAACAAACGAAGTTTGTGCAATGAATGACAGTTGTTTAATAACATTAGGGGATAACACATTAGGATACTATAATCCCGACGACATCAAAATTGACACATGTGTCAACTCTCCAACGTACGGAAGGTGGTACGCAAGAAAAACTTTCATATTTCATACAGATGTTTATATATTCCAGGAAAGACAAATGACCACCACCCAAACATATAGCATTAGCATACACACACGGACGGAACCCAAAACCGGAAAAAATTATTCTTGTAAATAATTGATTACGTCGTTGTAGGTGCGAACAGCCGTTCGCCCTAACCAATGTCCGTTCGCCCCAACGTAACGATTTTAATTTGGGCGAACGCCGTTCGCCCCTACGCAATGGACGTTCACCCCGACGATAATTAATTTTCGCTTGCATTAATAAAGGCTTGCAAAATAATTAATAGGATGTCCCAAAATGACCATTTATCCGTATTCTCTGCCTTATCTTTCGGAACTTGAGTCATTAATTGAATTTTTGCTTTTGGATTGAGCGGATTATCTCCTGCAAAAATCGAAATCAAGGCTTTTTTAAATTCGAAACCTTCGATTATACATTTTTGTTCATCATTGTAATATATGTTTGTTCCGCTTCCGGGCTCGTAATCCAATTGAATCACAGTGGAATTTATAATTTTTATTTCCGAGATACAATCAAAGAAATCCTCGAAATCTTCTAATAAAATTTTATCCTGAATGTTATTATTTTTTAAGACTTCTAACCAATCTTTTTTAATTATTTTCAAATCAACGCTGTCTGATAAGAAGCTAAACAGAATGATTATCGGTTCTTGGCTGTTTATTAATTCCACCTGATTTGAAGTAAATTTTTTGCTGTAAATTCCAATCAAATATTGAGGAACATTTGTCTTATAAATAATGGCACCATTTGTCAGTTTGAGCGAATCTGTCGTTGAGATAAATGAGTCCGGCAGAAAATAGCCAAAGTAATTATTCGCATTCGACGAATAAAAGACAAAAAGCAAAATCAAGCAAAAAAATGTCTTTTTCATGGATTCCTATTATAATTTTCAACTTCTTTCATATAATGAATCTTCTTTATTCAATTTAATACAACAAACTTACGTAAAATTAAAATACGTACAAAGTATAATAATTGTTACAAAACTTTTAATTAAAAAAAAATGAGCAAAAATATGGAAGATTGTTATATGCCGGTTAAAAGGAAAACTAAAAATCCTTCATTCGGGGGAAACGAATGAAGGATTTCGGAAAAAGTATTAATAGATTAATCCATTTGAATTTTCGAAGCATTTTTAGTCAGCCATTGGTCAAAAGATTGAAGTTTGGGATTACATTCTTTCGAAAAAGAAATACTTCTGTGACCGCAATATATGTCTTCAAAATCGTGCTTGAATTGGAACATATTTCCCATATCTTCGGCACCCGGAAAACCAAAACTACGGTAAACATCCGGAGGTACTGCATTGTAAAAGATTTCCACACCTAAATGTTTGGTTAGTAGAAAAGCCATTTCATAGCCAGTCAGGTGTTCACCCGCTACACCAACAGTCTTTCCGATTAACGAATGTCCATTTTTGAAAATTCCGTAAGCACACTTCCCAATATCCTGTGCTGCAATGCCGGGTAGTTTTTTATCACCCATGGGCATCGTCAAATAATATTTGCCGTCGGGACCTTTCTTGGGTCCTAATCCGAAATATATCAGGTTATCCCAGTAAAATGAAGTTAGAAGAAAGGTAGTCGGTACACCCAATTCGACAAAGGTTTTGTTTGCTTCGCTCTTAGCGTCGAAATGAGCTACTTTGTAATTACCCATAAGAGTTGGCATACGGTTGTCGTCCAAAGGGATGTAATCGCGGGTGTCTTCAAATGTTGACCAGATAACATGCTTCAGTCCTGCTTCCTTAGCAGCATGTGCCATATTGATAGCCTGAGTTCTTTCCTTTTCCGGATTGAAATGCTCCCAAAAGTTAGTTAGGCAGTACGCACCATAAGCACCGGTAAAAGCTTTTACCAAACTATTTCTGTCGTCAAGGTCAGCCTGACAAAGTTCTGCACCTGCTTCTGCCAAAGCTTTTGCTTTATCGGAATTTATATTTCGCGTAACAGCACGCAAAGTAAATTCGCTTTTCGGGTCATTCAGGATTGCCCATGCAATACCGCCACCTTGTGCCCCAGTGGCTCCGACCACAGCAATTATTTTTTTATTACTCATAATAATAATCTCCGTATATTTTTAAAAAATGTATAAACATTAATTGATTGAACGGCTAATTACGAATATTATTTGTTTGAGCAAAAAATATTTTTTGCTATGTCTAAATGATTAATTGATGAACCGATTAAGCGATTAACCGATTAAGCGATTAATCGAGTAATTGAAGCTGTTGCAGAAAAAAATATTATCGTAAATTGTCTTCTATGCGAAGCGAAACGCCGGAACGAATTGGTGACAAGCGTAGCTCATCCAGTCATGATGAAGTTTCTGGACTTTTTATTCCCTTAATAGTGACAAGTAAATTTAAAGTCAGACACATAGAAAAACTTTTTCTCTAATCTTGCATCTATCAATCAACTACTTATGTATCAATTAATCAGTTAATCTCTTAATCAGTTAATCTCTTTAAAAGTACATTTGGAGTAATCTTGACTTATTATTCGAAGTATTGACCAGTTCCGAATAAAAGGTTTTATCCTTAATATCCTCGTCGGTAATGTAAAAAACATCAATAAATTTCTCTGTTCTAATACCTGTTTGATAATAATTAATATCTGCCAGACTATCGTTCCAACCCTTAAACCATTGATTAAGCAGCATTTTCTGTTCTTCGGTTCCCACAAAGTGGACCGCAAGATCAACGTCAGCATTCATTGTAGCAGTCTTAATGAATGTAGTACCGAAAAGATAAATACTCTTCACGCCATATTTCTGACCATCAAGTTTGGAAGCAATGTTTTCGGCAATACGTGTTCTCATCTGCCAGGGTTCGTTGAAATTGACATCGGCTTTGGTAATATTGGAAGAATTATAAAAAGTCCTTGTGGATGGGTCAGTTAAATATCCTACTGCTTCCTCGTCATCTGCGTTTAAAAGTATTCGAAGTATCATTCCACCGGTTGTTTCAGGAATATTAATAACTTTTATTACATCATTGAACTGAGCATATTCGGGTAAAATATCCGGCAGAGAATTATGTTTTTTCATTATTTCTTCATTAAAAATTATCCCCTTCTCATCCGGATAAAGTGGCAGATACCTAATTCCCGATTCAACAAGGTCCTGGAAAAAATGAGTTCCGAACGATAAATCCGGTACGTAGTTCCCTTTAGACCTTGCAATTTCTATAAGCATTGCTGTGTTGTTAATATCCGCATAAGTGACGCTGACTCCAAGTCTGATATCACCTCTTGAACCCCATCTGCCGGGTCCCATGAGTATAAATCTTTTTTTGGGAAGAACTTTATTTAGTTTACCAACAGCATAACCTATAGATTTCAGATTTTCAAGATTTTCAAGTTCAGCGTATTTTTCCGGTTCCACATAGACTAAGTAATCAATACCTGGCACTTTACCGTTGGATATATATTTATTAGCTGTGAAAACTATTCGCTCCTTTGCCATTTCCTTAGGTATAATGGCAGCGACACTTTCTGAACCTGAGCTTTGGGGTCTGCACTGGAGGAGATAAATATCCTTCCCATTACATGCAAATTCAATATCAACCGGTACCTTCAAAGATTGCGAGAGGATTTTCAAAATAGTGTGTATTCTGTTTAGGTAAGGAGTATGCAAAAATAGATTTTCAAAAGTGACCACTACTTCATGCTTTTTTGTATCTATTCCCAATCCAACAGGATTTTTAATCTGCCTATCATCAAGGATTGAAAAGATTTCATTCAGCATCGGGAAATTATTACCGATTTCGTTTACTAATTGTTTGATAGGAATTGTTTCGAATGAATTAGTCTCTAGGTTTATCACATCCATATTTTTGGGTGAATAACCGGCGATTTCATCGTAAGACAAATTGACTCTCAAAGATGGCTTGCCGGGTGCAATCATTACAGGATAATCATCGCCTATTCTGTCCACTGCACGTGTCCCAAGCCCGGGTACAATCCTGATTAGTCCGTCCTCTCTCAGAATACGCGGCGACCATCGAAATTCATTATTGCTGAAAGCAACTCCTGCGAACGATGGGAAGAAATACTTTCCAACCTTAGTTCCGACAACTTCCTGAATCATAATACCCATTTCTTCGTGGAAATCCAGTAGTCCCCTTTCAATTCTGTAGCCGATTGGGTCAGGACTGAAAGTAGAAGCATAAACCTCAGCGATTGCATCGGTTAATGCATCAAGTCTGTCAGTTTTGCTGCCCTGATTTGCCAGAAACAAACTCTTGTATTTTCCTGCAAATGCCGAACCCATCCTATCTTCCAGCAAACTTGAACTCCGGACGATTATTGGGCTGTTTCCGAAGTCGTCTAAAGCCCTTGAAAGTCCGTTGATGATATCCGGCGAAAAATGAGAATTTTTAAATGCTTGTATAATAAAGGGATATTCCCTTCTGATTTCGTCAATTTCTTTGTATTTGTGCTCGATGGCGTCTTCAAGACTGTTGTAGTAAACAAAGTTCATAATTCCGTCGGATGTGAGATACCATGTTTTGGGTGTTTTGACAATGAACTTATTATCCTTGGTCTTTCCATAATTTTCGAGTATTTTATTAGCAAGGAAGACCCCGGCGCTTTTCCCTCCAAGCTTACCGTGACTGTCGGGAGAAAAGATGATATTTTGAAGCAATGAGTAAAAATCGTCCATCTCGCTGTAATTCTTTGCAATGTTGATGTATGCAAGCTGTTCAGTAAGAAATCTTCTAATTAATGAAACACGAATTCCGACAGCAGTCGGATTTTCTTCGTCAGTATCAGGGCTGATATGATGGTATCGCCTGATTGCATCAGCAATATCGGAAAGTGGTGTATTTCTGTTAGCAAGAGCCATAACTAAGAAACTCGATTTTTCTTCGTTTATCCATTTTTGAATTGAGTCCAGTATTTCATCTTCAGCAAGTTCGCCTGCTGCGAGATTAAAAATTTCGAAACTCAGATTGAAAGAATTTTCCAGAATTTGCTTTTTAGATGGTCTGTTTACCTCTGCCATTGAACTACCTTCGTAATCAATACTCCCAAGCTTTTTGAAAAGTTCTTTTGATTTCGGTACTCCCCTATAAAACAATAGGTTAATCATTTTTCGTGCTATTATGCTTGATAAGTGCTGGTCGGTTTTGCGAAGCAAATCCAGAATCACAGCCCACTCCGGTCTTGGTTTTTCTATTGTATCGGTTTTTTGTAACTGAAGGTCATCAAAAACTGACTTCAGTCTTTGATGCAGAATGTAGTGTCCGAACCTGTCGGCAACAGTATCAATCAACTTTCTTTCTTCCTTAAGAAAAGGACCCTCATCTGAAACTGGAAATTCAATCGTATAAAAGATTTCTATTTTGCCTACTGGTTCGTCCTGCACGTTTATCTCCGAATCCATTTTCCAGACCGTTTCTTTGAAACCGGGCAATGTAAATTCCCTGTCACCGATAATTATTCTTGATAAGCAGTAAGCCGGATATTGCCAGCCTGGGGGTATTGCGCGAATAATCCCTAAAGCAACGTCTTCGAGAGATGAATCCGAGCTGTTCAATAAATCTTCCACCCTGTAAAGGCAGTTCAATTCTTTTGCTCTTTCCTCAAGAACATGAATGAAATTTTTGAATGTCTTTTTCTGGTCCATTTTTATTCAATTATTAATTTTAAAATTCAAATAATTTAATACTTATCTTAGATTATTTGTAATTTCAGATGAATCAAAAATAACATTTATACATCAAATAAAATGCAAGTGAAATTCAAATTTAATTAACAAAACAGAATTAACAAAAGGTAGCATAATAATTTTATTCAGCTAATTATTATTTTATGTTCAATTAATTTAAAAGTTATTATAATTTAATAAATTTTATTATATTACCATTTGTATTAAATAAAATCAAAAAAACAATGGGACTATCATGAAAAACATTTTCACTACAATTTTGGTTCTTATAAATTTTCAATTTTCATTTTTCAATTTTCAATTGTTAGCCCAGCCAACAATCGAGTGGCAGAAATGTTTAGGTGGAAATGCAGATGATTACTGCTATTCAATTCAGCAGACAAAAGATGCGGGTTATATACTCGCTGGCTGGACATTTTCCAAAGACGGAGATGCAAGCGGGAACCATGGTATTTGCGATTACTGGGTAGTAAAATTGAATTCCTCGGGTAACTTACTATGGCAGAAATCCCTTGGAGGCAGTAATGGTGATTATGCTTTTTCCATTTGGCAGACAAGTGATGACGGATATATTGTGGCAGGCAATACGCGTTCAAACGATAGTAACGTTAGTGGAAACCACAGTACTAATGCTTTTACAGATGCTTGGATTGTCAAATTAAACTCTTCAGGAGTTATTCAATGGGAAAAATGCTATGGCGGTACTAATCTTGATTATGCGAGCTCAGTTCAGCAAACGACTGATGGAGGTTATATCTTTGCCGGGCAGACTTATTCGAGTGACGGTGATGTGAGCGGTAATCACGGCGGCGGAGATGTATGGGTTGTAAAATTAAAGCCCAATGGTGATATAGACTGGCAGAAATGTCTTGGTGGTTCCACCGACGATAACGCCAATTCGATTCAGCAGACCAAAGACGGAGGGTACATCGTAGCAGGTAATTCTTCTTCAAATGACGGCGATGTAACAGGCAATCACATTAAAAGTGATTATTGGATTGTAAAATTGAATTCAGCCGGAACTATTCAGTGGCAAAAATCTCTTGGTGGCAGCGCTGTTGAAATCGCAAAATCAGTTATGCAGACAAAAGATAATGGCTTTATCGTTACAGGAAGGACAGCATCTAATGACGGTGATGTCACGGGTTTTCACGGAAGCTTGGATTACTGGGTAGTTAAGTTAAACCAGGACGGAAATATCCAGTGGGAAAAGTGTCTTGGCGGAAGTAAAGTCAGTTATGCCGTATCAATTATGCAGACTGCCGAAAGCGGATACATTTGCTGCGGTTATACAAATGCAAATGACGGAGATGTCACCGGACATCATGGCAGTCCGGATTCAAGTGATTATTGGATAGCCAAATTAAGTGCCTCAGGCGGATTACAATGGGGTAAATCGCTTGGTGGAAGTAATCTTGATATTTCGACATCATCTCAATTAACAACTGACGGGGGCTTGGTTGTTGCCGGCTATTCCCGTTCAAATGACGGTGACGTAAGTGGGAATCATGGAGGCTGGGATTGCTGGGTTGTAAAATTATCTGCATTTTCGGATGTTGAAGAACCCGAATCGGGAACCGATGTAGCTATTTCACCGAATCCTGCCACGGATTTTCTGGAAATTTCTTATACAAATATTAACCACACCCTTAAGAGTGTGGTTAATTCGAGCTTGGAGATTTATAATGTTTTCGGTGAGAAGATTCTTTCTTCATCTCAATACTCAGTACTCTATACTCAATACTCGGCGAAGCTCGATGTATCAGACTTGTTGCCGGGGGTATATTTTTTAAAGGTTGGCGATACTTTTCAACCATTTGTGAAGATGTGATACACAAATAATAATCACAAAAAGTTACGAGGTTTAGTTAATTTATCTTTATGATCAGGGTATCTTGTTGCAATTTGAAATGGATTTACCTGTCCATCATATCCCTAATAATAGCCCGACCTTCTTACTGACTTCTGCTATCTTTTCTGGGGAAATTTCACCCCATTTCTCAATTAACCTGATTTTCGAGAGTGAGCGTAAATCCTCACATTTAACATAACTATTCTTGGTAACGCCACCATCAGGAGGTAAAAGTTCTACGTCGAGAGGAATACCTTTATCTTTGCTTGTCAGAGGTATTGCTACAACTTTCGTCGCCATACTCTGATTGAACCTGTTGACCGAAATAATAAGCCCGGGTCTTATGCCTGCTTGCTCATTTCTTATTGTAGGATTGAAATTGATAAGCCAAATGTCACCTCTTTTAATATTCATCTTCCAGCCCATCCAATAAAGTATTCTCATAAAGTTGTTCATTGTCATTTCGTTCTTCTTCGGTGGCTAATTGAGCATACCTTGCAGAGCATTGCTCCCAAAATAGTTTTTTCTCAAAGTCCTTAAGACTTAGAAAAAGTACATCCTGTTTTGTTTTCTTACTTTTTTCAGCAAGAACAGCCATCAATCTGTGTGATTCTACAGGAATTTTAATAGTGGTGTATGTCATTTTTTATACCTAAAATTATACAATAATATGCATAAAAACGTAAACCATCAAAGAATATTATTAATAAACCAACTTCCCCGAGTTTAACTTAAATTCCAGCGTGTCAAGACCTTTCATTGCTCTCATTAGTGCCCACTCGGTCGTTTCCACTCCCAGAGGATTGTAAGGAAAAGGTGAAAAAGTAATGACCAAATCAAAATTGAATTCTTTATTTGTATCCAGGTCAAGAGGAACAAAACTACATGATCCGTCACCACGAGTTTCAATAAAAATGCTGTTAGCATTCGTCGTTCCGCCAGCTTTCAGATGAATCGAACCGAAATACAACTTATCGTTGTTTTTGAGTGTAGTTGTGTACCAATTTGAAGACAAGATTTTAACATTAACAACTGCATCATTGTAGGAAACAGAAGTATCCTTCTCGCTATTCTTGCATGACATGATTAGAAGCAAATTACATAAAAATATAACAACTGTGGGTAGAAAAATTAATCTTTTCATTTCTTAACTCTATATTTTAACAAATTTCCCGACCTCCCCTCCAGCTTTAACGAAATAAACGCCGGACGGCAAATCAGAAACGTTGAGTTTCACTCCCTCTCCATGAATGGAGAGGGTTGGGGTGAGGTTAATAACTTTCTCGCCAAAAACATTATAAATCGCAACTCCCTGATAATCAACCATAGGGTTAACCCTATGGTTAATAGAGGGGGAAAAAGAAATTTCCAGAAAGTCGGTGGCGGGGTTGGGAGAAAGAGTTAGTAAATTATTGTTAATTATTGCAGACTCTTTAACTTCATTGACCGGCTGAATAGATTTGTAAAGTCCATAAAATTCAGTTGCTACAAAAACATAACCGTCATTATCCACATTCAGCACTTTACATTTTTTTATTCTGGGTAGTCCGTTATTGAAGTCGGACCAAGTTCTTCCGAAATCTAATGACCTTATTATTCCACTGTCCGACGAAGCATAAAGCTCTGAAGATGCACAAACAATATTGTTAATGTTAATTTGTGGAACGTCGGAAGCAGACGACCAAGTTAAACCGTAATCAATTGTAAAAAGAATTCCTTTTTGAGTTGCAGCTATAATTGTGCTGTCAATTATTTTATAAGTATTTATAGAATCCGATGTAAAACTTCTAATGTTATTATTGTAAGAAGACCATGAATTACCTGCATCAACCGAAAGAAAGAGCTTGTTTTCACTTACTGCTAATACTTCATCATTCCGGTTAAGTGCAATAAATTTAACTGAATCGCTAAAATCAAGTTTTACCCATTTGGCACCATCGCTTTTTGAAAGAAATACATTTCCATCCAAATTTAAAGCAAACAAACTACCATCTTTTGTAAATAACATATCCCAGACACTTACAAGGGAACTATCCGGCACTTTCCAGTTATAATAGTAATCTGACATAGGAACTCGATACAGAGGGTAGTTTAAATCAGAGTAATATAAATTACTTGCTTTATCTTGTCCAAAAAATAAAGTATTAATTTTCAACGGTAAATCATTCGTCCTGGAATACCATATATTTCTCGAATGACTATCATAAATATTACCTTCTGTTGAATAGTACATAAAATTTTCTTTATTAAAAAAAACATTACTGAGCTTGGAAAAACCCAAACCAAAGCATCTACCAGTAAAAAATTTTGCTTGATCATTGTCGTTAAATAATCCGAAACCTAGAACATAAAGTGACGTTAAAGAATTTGGAAAGACTTTTAATCTACCTATTTTCAAATTATTAATCCAATGACCAAATGTTTTAAAAGTATCTTGAGTAATATAAAGGCTTGAATGTTCAGTACCAGCAAAAAAATACCCGAAAACAGATTCTACTGTCGTAATTTTTTTCCCTGTTAAAATATTATTCATCTTCTCCCAATTAGAACCGTTATTCTTAGAAACATAAAGACCGTTGTCTGCGGCAAGATAAATAAAATTATTTATAAAAGAAATTGAATTTATGCTTAATTTTTCTTTCAAATCAACTTTTAAAATTCTAAAACTATCTTTTATTTTATCCAATTCCAAAATTGAATCAATCATACAAAAATATATATTGCCATTATTATCGGATTTTATTTCATTTATCTCCGAATCATTCAGATTAAAACCTGTAATAGCTTTTTTCCAATTAAATCCATTATCAATTGATATAAAAAGACCTTTATCAGAACCGGCATAAATCTTATCGTCATTACATACATACATAGATTTAATATCCCCTAATTCTTTAGCTTCAATAACTTTCCAAGTCTGCCCATCATCGTAAGAAATGACCAATGAACCACCTTTAATAGAAGCTAAAACGGCATCTGAAGTTTTTGCTAATCTGACAAATTCAAACTTCCCATAATAGTCATTTAAGCTATCTCCAATTTTGATGAAAGTTGAGTTGAACCAGTTCCCTCCAAAATTTGTTGAACGAAAAATACCTGCATTAACTGCTAAAAAAATCAAATGATTATTATTGTTAGGATAACAGATAAAATCGTTCACCCACGCATCATTAAGCACTTCTTTGGGCTGCCATAATTCGGTGGCAAATAGATTTTGTACAAACAATAATATAAAAAGTATTTTTTTCATTTTTTTTAAAATATTTTTAAAATAATTTGCAAAATAAAAAAAAATTATTATATTGTCTCACTACTGTCCAAATGTTGAACGAGCACAAGGCTGTAGATATAAGTAAATACATATAATCACAGACATTAAAAAATTTTTCGATTTGAATTCGTTTTGAAATATTTCAACTTAGCTGA